>Ga0255422_1070_pt1 | contig 21963 bp, 20 predicted proteins | sample ANMaggSeSYBR02D3_FD_182631 | JGI IMG/M metagenome (GOLD analysis project Ga0255422, IMG submission 182631) | Sediment cell enrichment communities from methane seep in Santa Monica Basin, California, United Staets - ANME aggregate JGI... | ecosystem: Environmental > Aquatic > Marine > Cold seeps >... | reverse complement strand
TTTAAACAGGATTCATATAGGTCTTGAATCCGGTTCAAATCAGGTCCTTAAAATGGTCAAAAAGGGTGTCACAAAGGAAACGCATATAAAGTCAGGACTTAAAGTAAAGAAGGCTGGTATGGAGCTTTCAGAATATGTTATGCCCGGTCTTGGAGGAATAAATCTTTCAGATGTTCACGCAATAGAGACTGCCGATGCATTAAACCGTATAAATCCCCATTTCATAAGGCTTCGTAGCCTGGCCATCCCAAACGGCATCCCGCTGTTTCAGGATTATATTGAGGGTCGTTTTCAAAAATGCACGGGAATTATGATGGTAAAAGAGATCCTGATGTTTATAGAAAATTTAGACGGACTGACAAGCGCTGTCAAAAGTGATCATATACTGAATCTTTTTGAAGATTTTGAAGGCACTCTGCCACAGGACAAAGAGCACATGACAAATATCCTGAAAAATTTTCTGGCAATGCCGCCTGAAAAGCAATGCCTGTATCAGGTTGGAAGAAGGCTTGGAATTTTTTCAGGCCTTGGCGATATGGAGAATTCAGGGTTGGCTGCAAAAGCTGAAGATGCATGCATTCAGCTTGGAATTAATCCTGAAAATGTTGATGAAATAATAGATGAGATGATGAAGAGGTTTGTTTAACCTCCTTTCCCTTGACATTTTTTAGTAAAGTCAATATTCAGCTAAAATACGTAACTTCTCAATAAATCCAGGTAAATTACATGCTACAAGACTCGCCCACTGATAATAAAATGTAAGAATATCTGAAACTCGCATCTAAGTGAGCCTAAAGAAAAAACAGTGGCCAATCCTTTTAATACGTATTGGTTAAGCGATAGATCATATGTTTTAAAGATAAATTTTCTTACGCGCTGTTTTTTCTCAAAGCTCACTAAGATGCTCAAACAGTCAGCTATTTTACATTTCATCACCAGCGGACTCGTCTTTTTTATTTTACCCGAACTTTTTGAGAAGTTACTAAAATACTATGTAACGCTTTAGATAATATGCAAATATTATAGCTGGAGCTCAGAGCTGAAGTTGGAGTTTTTACGAAGCCATCATTAATTGAAAGGAACTTTGAATGGGAGAACCAAAGTTAAAAGAGCATGTCATAAACAGGGACTGGTGTAAGGGCTGTGGTATATGTGTGTATTTTTGTCCTAAAAAGGTGCTTGAGCTTGATGATGGTGATAAGGCTTTTGCAAAGCGGCCTGAGGATTGTATTTGCTGTAAACTATGTGAATTCAGGTGCCCTGATCTGGCTATTGAAGTGATTAGTGCCTGGCCGAAAACTTAAAACACCTGAGATTATAGTCAGTTGGAAGCTATTCTCAAATCGAAGATTTTTAGCAGTTAGCTTTTAGTAGTTAGCCTTTAGCTTAAAAAATCAAACAGATAACACATTCAGCTAAGAGCTAACAGCTAATAGCTTTTTCATAAATCTTCACATCGGTAAATAAGCTGAAACTATTACCAGCATTAAAAAAATACTTTTCGGACAGATACTACTAAGGTTTTATTATGAATGAAAATTTAAAATTTATCCAGGGAAACGAGGTGTGTGTGGAGGCTGCGCTTTATACAGGTCTTGATTTTTTTGCAGGTTATCCCATAACGCCTTCCACCGAGATTATGGAACATATGGCAAAAAGACTTCCTAAAATAGGAGGCAAGTTCCTTCAGATGGAAGATGAAATATCGTCCCTTTGTGCAATTATCGGCGCATCACTTACGGGTCATAAAGTCATGACAGCTACAAGCGGCCCCGGATTTTCTCTTATGCAGGAGGCTCTTGGATATGCGATTGTGGCTGAAATTCCCTGCGTAATTGTAAATGTTCAGCGTGGCGGGTCTTCTACCGGCATTCCAACACATGTTGGCCAAGGGGATGTTATGCAGGCCAGGTGGGGAACCCATGGAGATCACGCAATAATTGTGATGACAGCCTCAAACCATCAGGATGTTTTTGCAATAACCGTGGATGCTTTTAATATGGCAGAAACATACAGGACGCCGGTGATACTTCTGTTTGATGAAGTTGTCGGCCATATGCGTGAAAGAATTTTTATTCCGAAAAAAGGAGAGATTCCTTTGGTGGAAAGGCTTAGGACATCTGCAAAAAGAGGGGTGGATTTTCATCCTTATCTTCCCAGAGAAGACGGGCGCCTTCCAATATCTGATTTCGGAGGGGTTAATCGTTACAATGTCACGGGCCTGGTTCACGATATGTGGGGTTTCCCGTCGGATAATCCTAAGATCGCTTACGGCCTTGTACGGCATTTAGTAGATAAAATACAGAACAATACGGATAAAATTAGCAGATATAAGGAATACTACCTGGAAGATGCCAGGACAATACTTATTTCTTATGGTTCTGCTGCCCGTTCCGCACTTCATGTAGTGGAAAACCGGAGGAAGAGAGGTGAAAAGCTTGGTCTGCTGGAGCTTCAGACATTGTGGCCTTTCCCGCATTCTCTTGTTCAAGAGAAATGTGCTGATGCCAAGTATGTGGTTGTTGTGGAAATGAACATGGGGCAGATCCTTCAGGCGGTGAAAGTCTCGATTGACAGGCCGGAGAGGGTATTTTTGGCCAACCGCATAGATGGCGTTTTAATAACCCCTACAGATATCAGAAATATACTGCGGCTTATCAAGGGAAAGGGTGTATAATTTATGGCGATCAGGGATTACATAAGAGAAAGATTTTTTCCTCATATCTGGTGTCCTGGTTGTGGACATGGGATGCTGCTTAACGGACTTCTCAGAGCTATAGAGAAAATCGGATTAGATAAAAACGAAATTGTCATGGTATCAGGTATTGGATGTTCAGCCCGTATTTCAGGATATGTTGATTTTCACACCATGCATACCATTCACGGGCGTGCCTTGGCTTTTGCTGCCGGAATAAAAATGAGCCGCCCTGAATTAAAGCTGATAGTTCCCATGGGTGATGGTGATGCCCTGGCTATCGGCGGAAATCATTTTATACATGCCGCCCGTCGCAATATGGATATGACTGCAATTGTCATTAACAACCGTGTTTACGGGATGACAGGAGGCCAGTTTTCTCCCTTGTCCGGCTATGGGACGATGAGTACAACATCACCATATTCAAACATAGACCATGCTTTTGACGTTGTTGAGTTGTCTGTAGCTGCCGGAGCTTCTTTTGTGGGCAGAACAACTACATATCATGCTAAACAAATGGCGGATATTTTAGGCCAGGCAATAGTTCACAAGGGCTTTTCAGTGGTGGAAATTATGTCCCAGTGTCCTACTTATTTTGGAAGAAAAAACAGGTTAGGAAGTGCAATTGATATGCTGGAGCATTTCAAAGAAAATACCACGCCCATTGGTTCAGAAGCCAAACAGAAAAATCCTGATCTGATAGAAAGAGGAATTTTTGTCCAGAAAAAGATGCCCGAATACTGTGACGAGTACGAGAAGATAATCGAAAGAGCTATGGCAACGGTTCACGGTTAACAGTTTACAGTTAACGGTTGATCAAAACATATCAGCCAGAGGCTCAGTCCTGCCTGCGGCAGGCAAGTTTGAGAACTCAGGTTTATATTTCATGTGAGGTTAAGTTATTTTCTGAAAAAACTGTGAACCGTTACGGGCTGCGAAAGGAAATTAAATATGGAAAGACACAGGCTGGTATTTTCAGGCTCGGGAGGGCAGGGCATTATAACTGCTGCTGTGATACTTGCTGAGGCGGCCGTTCTTCATGAAAACCTGATTGCTGTGCAGACTCAGTCTTATGGAGCAGAGGCAAGAGGGGGAGCGACCCGTTCAGATGTAATAATTTCTGATTCAGCAATATATTTTCCTAAAGTTAATCAACCCAATGTTCTTATCTGCCTGAGCCAGGAAGCCTATAACAAGTTTAGTCCCATAATACGACCCGGAGGCCTCCTTATTACAGATACGCGTTATGTGAAGACATATATGAAAGTTGATGCGCGGCAGAGAGAACTGCCCATGTATCAGACTGTAATGGAAAAGATAGACAAGCCAATCGTGTTTAACATATGTATGTTGGGGGCCTTAATAGGTATCACGGATCTTGTTAAACCCGAATCAATTAAAAAGGTATTAAAAACTCGCATTCCTTCCGATTTTCTTGAGATAAACGAACAAGCCCTTGATCTTGGGATAAAGCTGGGGAATGCTTATAAATAGGCAGCATGCGGGAAGAACTGAAGACTGGCCTGCTATGAGTACTCACCGCTCCAGAGGAGGAGTTCCAGAACGTCCTGATATGGAAGAGCAAATGCTGTCTACAGTTGACCCCATTTGCTCTTTCTATTGTTCAGACACCGTGGCGACCTCCGCTTACTCATGCGACAGGTTCAAAACGAGCCTGGAAAAATCGCAGACGCTTGGGCTCATAGACCATTTTTAGACCTTTTGTGTGTTCACGGGCATCGTAAACTGTTTTTACTGCCTCTGCGACCACATCCATGTGCGCCTGTGTATAAACCCGACGAGGAATCGCCAAACGCGTCAACTCCAAAGCAGGGAAGCGATGTTCACCTGTTTTGGGATCACGTCCGGCACTAACAATACCCCGTTCCATGCCGCGAACCCCCGAATTCAGATAAAGCTGAGCCGCCAGGGTTTGAGCTGGAAATTGATCCTGAGGAATGTGAGGGTAGAATTTCCTGGCGTCCAGAAAGACAGCATGCCCGCCCACCGGCTTGACGATAGGTATTTTCCAGTTGAGAAGCAAATTTCCAAGATAAAGCACCTGCCCCACACGGGACCGTATTTGATCATCCTGCACGCCTTCGGCGATACCTATAGCCATAGCTTCCATGTCCCGCCCTGCAACACCCCCGTAAGTGTGAAGCCCCTCATAGATTACGACCATGTTGCGAAGCGAGTCAAAAAGCTCATTATCATTGACTGCCAGCCATCCGCCTATGTTGACTAAGTTGTCCTTCTTGGCGCTCATCCAGGCGCCATCTGTGTAATTGCAGAATTTTTTCAGAATGGCGGCAATGGGCTTGTCTGCATATCCTTCCTCCCGCTGCTGAATAAAGAAAGCGTTTTCGACCATTCGCGTCGCATCCAGGTAGATGCGAATTTTGAAGCGGTCGCACAGTTCTCGCAATGCCCGCACATTGGCCATACTCACCGGCTGACCGCCCGCCATATTCACAGTGCCCGCCAAGCTGATGTAGGCAATGTTTTCGGCCCCTTTTTGTTTGATCAAAAACTCTAACTTGCCCAGATCCACATTGCCCTTGAAGGGATGCTCATTGCCGGGGTCATGAGCTTCGTCGATTATCACATCCACAAACGTGCCGCCCGCCAGTTCCTGGTGTATGCGAGTAGTGGTGAAGTACATGTTGCCAGGTACATATTGACCATGCTTGATTACAGTCTGGCTGAGCAGATGCTCGGCGCCCCTGCCCTGATGAGTAGGCACCATATAGCGATAACCATAATAGTTCTTTACCGCCTCCTCCAGATTGTAGAAGTTCCTGCTGCCGGCATAGGCTTCATCGCCCATTAGCATGCCGGCCCACTGACGGTCGCTCATGGCATTGGTGCCGCTGTCCGTAAGCAGGTCAATATAGACATCCTCGGATCGCAAGAGAAAGGTATTGTAGCCTGCTTCCTTTAAAGCTCGTGTCCGCTCTGCCTGAATAGTTAAGCGAATCGGCTCTACCATCTTGATTTTCCAAGGTTCCGCCCAGGAACGGCGGCCAGATTGCTGGCCCATGGTCTTTAATTTCGCGGTACTCATATTGTTTCCCCTTAAAACAGTTCAACCCAAGCTGATGATTTTAGGGCACGTATTCCCTTACCGCTTCCATCACCTGCTCGCTGTAACCCATAGGAATATCTCATTTCCAATATTCCGGTAATCGGCTGACTCAATATTGAAACCAGTATTTTCTAAATCAGCATACAACTTATCAGGGCTTTTGTGGCTGTAATATAGCTCCTGGTTCATAAATTCCTTATAGCCATCAAATTCAATACTGCCTGTAAATTCTTTTGTTGCATAGGTAAATAACACTTTACCTTTTGGGCAAAGCCATTGATGGAATTTATCAAACAACGCCGCATGATCATTCCTTGGGACATGAAATAGGCTATAAATCGCTGTGATTGCCTCAAACTGACTCGGTTTAAATTCAACCTTACACATATCAGCATAAATAGTTTGCATTTCCGGAATATATTTAGATGCCAATTCAAGCATTCGTTCAGAAAAATCTACACCTGTAACTATCCAGCCGCGATCAATAAAAAATCGCGGAAACGGCTCACCTGCTCCACATCCTAAATCAAGCAATCTTCCTTTTTCTACATGTAAACGTCCATAAAAAGAAGCTAAGACTTTTGTCATATCAAAAAATCCCCGGTTCTTTTCATAGGTTTCAGCAAACCCATCATAAATTTCTCGAACTGTGATATTCATAGTATGTTGAATTCAGGTTGCAAATGCGCCATGTAATACTTGGTGTGTGGTAGTCAAGGCACTTTCTTGGTCTATGATTAATCTTTTTAACAGCTATTGCAAGAATTTTGTCGGATATTCCTTTTGGAAAATATTGCCTGGTCACAATGCGATAGTTGTGATATTTTTTACATTGAACTTTTTTTTTGAAAGCAGTGATCAACTTATTGATATATTTGTAACATTTTAGCCTTATGAAACAAACCGGCATATATATACATATCCCTTTTTGTATTAAAAAATGTCCTTACTGCGACTTTTATTCCATAACAGACCAGTCACTTAAACAGCCATTTGTCGAGGCCTTGATCAGGGAGATGCAAATGGTCTCAAGCCATCCTTTAGTATGCGATACTCTGTATTTCGGAGGCGGCACACCTTCGGTTTTAAAACCGGAAAATATCGGCAGGATAATTGAAAACGCATACGAATTATTTAATATATCTACTGACACTGAAATAACCATAGAAGTCAACCCTGGTACTGTTACGACTGAAAAACTTAAAGGATACCAGGGTGTCGGCATTAATCGTATTAATATAGGCGTACAGTCTTTTAATGATGAATTTCTTGATTTTCTTGGCAGAATTCATTCAACTAATGATGCAAATAGAACAATCAAATGGGCACGAAAAGCAGGGTTTGATAATATTGGAATTGATCTTATTTACGGCATTCCTGGTCAGACAAAAAAAATGTGGCTTTCTGATTTGCAAAGGGCTATTGAATTTGATCCAGAACACTTATCCTGCTACATGCTTACATATGAGAAAGGCACTCCATTGGACAGGGAGCGCCGGCAAGGCAGGTTTAAACCTGTGGCCGACTCTCTGCTATCCGAGCTTTTTGAAACAACAATCAAATATTTAACTGCTCATGGTTATGTTCAGTATGAAATATCAAACTTTGCAAAAAATGCTTCCAAAATATCCGGGCATAATATGAAGTACTGGTCATTCTCGCCATACATGGGGTTTGGACCATCCGCCCATTCATTTATAGAACATAGACGTTACTGGAACTGCCGCAGCGTAAAAAAATATATAGAGAATATAAAAGAGGGCAGGGTGGCTATAGAAGAGAAAGAGATTTTAAGCAAAGAGCAGCGCATGATGGAGATGGTTTATCTTGGGCTGAGGAAAACCGAGGGGATAGACATTTATGCTATTGATGAAAATCTTGGTATAAATTTTCGCCAAATATTTACAGAAAAGATAAAGCAGCTTGAGGAAGATGGGTATATTCTTCCCATTCAGCCAAAAAACCACTGTGCGCTTTCAAGAAAAGGGATGCTTTTTTTGGACAGCATAGCTCCAATGTTTATGATTGATGATTTTTTGAGGTAATTTACACCCCATTTTTTGTTTTTCAAGGGATATGAGTACTCATCATTTGGGGGGCTTTGCAGCAAAAATGGTTAATTTCAGCTCCGCATCATCTATCAACTGATATTCCGGCTTACTCCCTGACAGTTTTTCGCTTTCGGTGATGATGATCGGCACACCCTCGCCTCGCTTATCCATGATATAACTACGCTGGCTGCCGATGGCATTGACATTCATCGGGCAGCGCGCCGAGAAGGCTGCTCAATAACTCGTTGCGTGCCGATTGCCGTTCTGAAAGGCTGTCAATGGTCATAGTATTGGGGATAGTTTCCGGTGAAAAGATTTCAAGCCTGTCGGTAAAAAGATGCAGGCGGATTCTCGATCCATAAACGGAGTAATCGCGATGCACAACCGCATTGACAACGGCTTCGAACACCGCATTCATCGAAAATTGCGGCGTTTCAATACGATTTGGCGCCTTAACGGCATAAACGCACATATTGCGCTCAACGAATTTGCACGCTTCCCGCACCTGCATATCCAAAGGTCCTGTGATATCCTTTGCATCGAGTTGATAGGATGCGTTTCGTTCAGCGCCACGATAGCAAACCGCCTGAATATAAGCGGTTTTGATGAATTCTTGCGGGTTTTCCGCAGCCATCAGTACACCGCTGACGGTCGGTCGCAACACACCGTCCTCATCTACTGCAATGAGCTGAATTTTCTGCAGAAATTCCTTATCATTAACCGGCGATATAACGGTTCTGAACCGCTTCCATAAGATGGGGACAAGCACATCAGGATCGGCATTGGCAATCGGCTGTTCATCAAAGCGTATCAAGCGGGTTTGACTGCGCTGCTGAAACAGTCGAGTCAGCACATCCGGTTTCATCTGACGCTTTGAACTGCCGATCCGACGAAAATACCCGCCCGGGCTTTGATGCACAAACAAACTTCTGGGAACATCCACGCGAATAATGATTTTTTCATCACTGTTTTCGGCGGCAATCGGAATTTTGCGAATGACGCAGTCCAAAGGAGGTTCGATCAAGTCATTGCATATTCCTTGTAGCCACGTTTCAACAACATCTAACTTATCCATAGGAATACCGATAATGGATTTTGATTTATCATCCACGCCGAGCAAAATAACGCCTGTCGCCGTGTTCGCCATAGCCGCCAGCTCATCGGCCATGCTGTTGCGATATGACCCCAAATCTGACCCATGATTGAGATGGGAGACCTGAGAGAAGGTATTTTAAGAACAGATATAGAGCAGATGATTCAGAATATACTACCCCTCAAAGGTATTAAAATAAGGGGTATTGGTACTAATTTAGCCTGTTTCGGAGGAATAAAACCCACTGCTTTGAAAATGAAAGAACTTTCTGATATTGCGATGTTTATAGAGAAAAAATTCAGAATCAAATTAGAATTAATCTCAGGTGGTAATTCAGCAAATTTTGAATGGTTTCAAAAAATTAAAACCGTAAATCGCATAAATAATATCAGATTAGGTGAAGCTATCTTTTTAGGGCGTGAGACTTTATATAGAAATCCCATTGAAGGTCTTTATCAAGACGCTGTTAATCTGATTACCGAGGTAATTGAATCAAATAAAAAAGAATCTGTTCCTGATGGAGAAATCTGCCAGAATGCTTTTGGTCAAATACCTTCTTTTAAAGATAAAGGTATAATTTCAAGAGCTATTTTAGGAATTGGCAGACAAGATGTTGATGTGAACGGACTGACTCCTTTAACTGATGTTAATATTATTGGTTCCAGCAGTGACCATATTATTCTGGAAATTACCAAATCAACTATAAATGTAGGAGATAAAATCAGGTTTAAATTGAATTATAGTGCCCTGTTATCAGCAATGACATCGCCATTTGTCAAAAAAGTAATCATCAATAATATTTAAACAAAGTACCCGCCATAGGAAGTGCTACAATAATCGGTAGTCTTAAAGTCAAATTTTTAAGGGTTGGGTAATTTTGATAAACTCGTAAAAAAAACAGATTCATCAGATGTTAAGTGTAAAGTGTCAGGTTAAAAAAATGCCTGTTTAATCATACCCTCAAAAATACAGTTGACTTTGGTTTTAACAATCCGTAAGATACAAAAAAGTTAGTGTTCTTGGTTGTAACTAAAAATCACGTAAGCCCCGGAATAATCCGGGGCTTTTTTTATTGGAACACAGAAAGAAGGTGTATATTGAATTTCAAGTCTTTTAATTTTCATCCCAATGTTGCGGCAGGCGTCGTAGCGGCGGGGTATGTAACCCCGACCCCGATTCAGGCTCGGGCAATTCCGCAGGTCCTAAAGAATCATGATGTGATGGGGCTGGCCCAAACCGGCACCGGTAAAACGGCTGTCTTCGTTCTGCCGATACTGAATCGGTTGATCGAAAAAAAAACGGCCTGCATCCGTGCTCTGATCATGGCTCCCACCCGAGAGCTGGCCGAACAGATTCATCAGGCTATTGAAACTCTGGGTCGCAAGACCCGCCTGAGAAGCACTACTGTTTACGGTGGCGTTGGTATTAATCCGCAGATTCAGAAACTGAAACGTGCTGATATTGTTGTGGCCTGTCCCGGTCGGCTTCTTGATCATATCAACAGTGGTACCGTCGATCTTTCCAAATTGGAAGTGCTGGTTATTGATGAGGCCGACCATATGTTCAACATGGGGTTTCTCCCTGATATCCGGCGCATTTTGAAACATCTTCCCAAAAAGCGTCAGACGCTGCTTTTCTCGGCTACAATGCCTACCGAAATACGTCGCTTAGCAGGGGATGTTCTGCGAGATCCGATCACCGTCCAGGTGGGGATTACCGCACCTGCGGATACGGTTCGTCATGCGCTCTATCCGGTGGCCCAGCATTTGAAAACGGCGCTACTGTTAAAGCTGTTGGGAAATACCACAGCCGAGTCGGTGCTTGTATTTACCCGGACCAAGCATCGCGCCAAAAGCCTGGGGAAAAAGCTGGCTGGTGCCGGATACCGTTCGACTTCTCTGCAGGGGAATCTTTCCCAGGGAAAACGGCAAGCCGCATTGGATGGCTTTCGAGACGGGACATTTAAGATCCTGGTGGCCACCGATATCGCCGCCAGGGGCATTGACGTTACCAAGGTTTCGCATGTCATCAACTACGATATTCCTTCCACCCCCGATGCATACATTCACCGAATCGGACGGACCGGTCGGGCGACTCGCAGCGGCGAAGCGTTCCCCCTTATTACCGGAGAAGACAAAGAGATGGTCTGCGCCATCAATAAGCTTATCGGCGCTTCTATAGAGCGACGAACCCTGGCGGACTTCGACTATAAGGCTGCGCCGGTAACACCGCAAAGAAAAGCCCCCCAACGTACCCGATGCGGGTATCAAACGCAAAGGAGCAAGCCCGCCCATGAGCCAAAAGGACGGGTTAGGAAAGGGGCGTTTGCCTGGCTGTCCACCCAAGAGGCGAAGGCAGCCGGCAGGGCGGAACTTGGGGGGCGTTGTTGACCATAGATAGTTATTTGAAGCTCCCCGCCGAAAGCAGCGGGGAATGCGCTCGTGTTTGCGGTTCAACGATGAATTGAGAAAAGTGGGAAATTAGAGGAGTTTTTTATAAACGTCTTTACGGTGTCCGACTTTTACGACAAGGATGACGAGTCGATCCTCATGAATTTCATAAACAATCCGGCAATCACCAGCACGAAAAATAAAGACAGACTATCCTTGCAATACGTTTATTTCGACAGCCTTTATAGCATCAGCGGCAGAACTTGTTATACCGCCTGTATAGCCTGAACCTTCGCCTATCGGATACAAATTCTTGATATTTACTGATTCAAGTTTTTCATTGCGTTTAATCCGTACAGGAGATGAAGTTCTTGTTTCCGCGCCTAACAATATTGCATGATTTGAAATAAATAACGGAACCTCTTCTTTCCATTTATTAAATGCGGCCAACAGCTCCTTGACCACAAATGCTGGAAAAATGTCTTTCATGTCAGCAGGAACAGCCCCCATCTTATACGAGTTATTATTTAAGCCGGAAGAACTGCTCTTGCCTAAAAAATCCATCAAATTTTGCGCGGGAGCTTCCCATCTTCCTCCTCCCGCGTTAAAGGCCTTTCGCTCAATATCATTTTGAAACTCTAAACCAGCCAATGGACCGGTTGATTTATAATCATCCGCATGACAGCTTACAACCAGCGCTGCATTTGAAAAAGCTGACGACCTGCGTGAGTAGCTCATCCCGTTTAAAACCAGCATGCCTTGATTAGATGAAGCATTAATTACCTCACCTCCAGGGCACATGCAGAAGGTATAAACCCCCCTCCGGATTTTTCGATTAGTATAATTTAAAGAATAGGTTGCAGACCCTAAGCCATTAAAATTCTTATATTTATCGCCATATCGCATAAGATTAATAGTTTCAACAGGATGCTCAACCCTCACACCAACAGAAATCGGCCTCTGCTCAACAGCAACACCTTTTTCATGCATCATCTTAAAGGTATCGCGCGCAGAATGTCCCAAAGCAATATAGATACTTGAAGAAAGATATTCCTTTTCACCATTTATTATAATACCCGAGGCCCTGCCTTCTGATATCAGGATGTCCGTCATTTTTGAGCCATAATGTATCTCACCGCCTCTTTCCAGGATATAGCTCCTTATATTATGAACTATTGCGCACAACACATCGGTCCCTACATGGGGCTTGCTGATATATCCTATTTCTTCAGGCGCACCAAATTTAATAAAAGTCTTTAACACCCGATTTACATAGCTCGAATTATTATTTCTTCTGGAAAACAGCTTTCCGTCCGAATATGAACCGGCTCCTCCCTCACCAAATTGAATATTTGATTCAGGATTTATCTCTCTTTCTTTTATAAATTTTTGAACATCAACAAAGCGTTCTTCTATCTTTTTACCCCTTTCAAATATTAAAGGTTTGAGCCCGTAATCAATAAGCTCTAAAGCAGCAAACATGCCGGCCGGACCGAAACCTACTATGACAGGCCTGCCTTTAATGTTTGTTGTTTTCCTGTTTGCTTTTACTGGTTTGCTGTAGACCGGGAGGTTTTGCTTGTTTTGAAAGTTATCAGGAGTCGTGACAATTAGTGAAATTTTGTAATAAAACTGTTTTTTACTGCTCGCATCAAGGGATTTACTCAGAATTTTCGCGATGAATATATTTCCTGCGTCGATTTCCAATTGTTGGGAAGCGGCTTTTACGTATTCATCCATCCCATCTTTTTCAATGGGAATTCGCAAATCGCTAAGTATTAGCTCCAAAGGAACACTCCTGTTTCTAACGCAAGTCTGGCCCTTATACTTTTCTGGTCTTAGCCGCCGCCCAGGACCGGGAAAAGCTGCTTGAGGCCGTTGGCAATGAACTCCACGCCCACCGCGGCCATGATCAGACCCATAAGCCGGGTTACCACGTTGATGCCTGTTTTGCCAAGCAAACGGGTAATGGCAGGGGCAAGTCTAAACGAAAAGAAGGTCAGGCATACAATGAGCAATATGACACCGAGCAGATAAAGATAGTGCGCGACAGATGTATAGCGCTGGGCGTAGAGGATAACGGTGCTTATCGCTCCGGGCCCAGCCAGGAGCGGGGTGCCCAAAGGTACCACTGCCACGCTGTCGCGTTCGGCAGAGTCGAGCCCCTCTTCTTTTGTTTGCTTGACACGGCTTGTCCTGGCATGCAGCCATGGAGATGGCCATGAGCAAAATCAGGATACCGCCGCCAACCCGGAAGGAGCCCACCGATATTCCGAAGAAGCGAAGAATGGCGTCGCCTGTGAACAGGACAATAACGAGAATGATTCCCATGGAGATAGAAGCCATGAAGCCGTTTTTATTGCGGACCCCTTCAGCCTTATCCGCTGTCAGGTTAATGAAAATCGTATAAATGGGGTCAAGTCTACGCTTGACCCTTGCTCAAAATTAATAAGGGTCAAAAGTAGACTTGACCCCTTATAAAGTAGACTTGACCCCTTATCCCCCAATTTTCTCCCACTTGGTTAAACAACTAAGCTGCGTTTTTATCTATGATACCATTTAAACGCGCGGTCAATTGCGAGACTTCTGAGAGCAAGAATAATTGCTTCTGAAAACCTGATGGGTATCGAAATATTGTGTAGTTGTCATTGTTATTCTTAAGACCAAGGCCAATATATATCTTGTTTTGAATCAAGTAGAAGCGATAGCCATTTTTCATGTAGAAGGCGTTAAAATGCCGTCCTCCCTCAATCAAAATTGCATCACGATTAATAGTTATTATTATCCTAGCATGAGTAAGTACTCCTGTTTCGACTATTACATCAATCGACATAAAGAGAATGATCAATGCCATAATTATCAGCAAAGTTATCAGGATAAATGATTTTGAAAGAGCTAAAAAAAATGAGGTCGCTGTCAGTAAAACAGCGATGCTGATGGAAACACTTAAAAATCTAAAAGCTAATTTCTTTCTGTAAAAGTTGGAAAGTTTGATCTCTACCATGTCGGATTGAATGACTCTAACCGCTTCAGAGTCGTCGAGCAGTGGCTTACCATTTATTATGATTCTCTGATTTATTGAATCTTTCGTGGAAGGAAAAGTTTTGCGGATCGTAGATTCAACCTTTTCTCTCTTAGGCACTGTGACAACAGCATCAAAGAGATATTTGTCAAACCATCGAAACAGCTTCCCAACTGGAGAACTTGGGTTTTCTCCTGCTTTTTCTTGAAGAAAGGGAGAAGTGTAAGCGATAACAACGACGCTAATCGACATCACAAAAAGTGTCAAGATTCCAAGTATCATCTAGTTCAACTTTAAAACCTATAAAGTGTTTTGAAAGTAAAAATGGACATCCTTTAATAGTAAAATAAGTTCAATCGGAATCAAGATTATTTGATTATTTAAGGGCGTTGACAATTCTCATGCCATCTAAATGGCCCAACGGCCACAATGTGACAATGCCTACTTTAAAAGCAAGTATACACAGAACTGCGCAAATGCTAAAGCCGCACGACCCTTCACGTCAGATACAATTGTGTGGTTAGGCAAACATGCTGAATTTACAAGCAAACAATCCGTATTCACTATGCAAGCTTTTTTGATATCGATTCTTTCCTCAGTTTCCCGTCCCTGATTTCACGGCATACAATTCGAAGAACATATCCCTACACATGAATTAAGTTTAAAAGTTGAATGCCCCCCTGTTTCCCACTATACTTGAGTCCTATACTTGATGCTTTTATGGTAAACGATGTATTGAAATAAAAGAGTAATTAATACCTGGATCAATTCCATAGCTTTCACCACTGACCGTATTTGCACTACCCGAAAAGGAAAGGAAATCGCCGAATATAAATGGGGTCAAAATGGGGTCAAGTCTACGTTTGACCCTTGCTCAAAATTAATAAGGGTCAAAAGTAGACTTGACCCCTTATCCCTCATTGTTTTAGCCCGAAGTGGGTTCAAATGAATATATTTTACCAGTTCAAGCATATAAGCATCTTCCTGGCAAAGAATGGATTTATATCGATTTTGAAATAGATGCCCCACACGATTATGCTTGCGATTGAAATACATTGCATAACCGGTCAGAAGTCTTCTCATCACTGTTGATATTGGAACCCTGCCGGTTCGTAAAAGCAAATGAAAATGATTGGGAATTAATGCCCAGGCGAAACATGATGTGTTGCTATCTGTTAAGATATTTTGCAAGCGTTCTAAAAAATTATCTCTATCGGCATCATCCTTAAAAATGGTTTTCCTTTCAATGCCTCTAACAATAATATGATGTAACGCCCCAGGCGCATCTATTCTTGATCTGCGTGGCATATATCTCTTATGACATAAATTGTTCGACTTGTCAATATATCAAGGAACGTCCCGCAATCCTTGTCAATATATCAAGGAACGTCCCGCAATCCGTCCCGCAATCCTTGCGCAATCCGTCCCGCAATCCTACATTTTTTCCTTTTTTTTATGCAGTATTGGGGAACTATTTGGCGCCATATAGCACAATACCTACCGTCCAGACTGCTTGATCCTCCGTCTGTGTTGGAAGATGGCCATAAGAATATGCGACAAAGGCTTCCTGGATCAGTCCGAACACGCCGTTCGGCCACCATTCGTAAGCCAGATCGACCTTGATGTAGTCAAAGCTGCCCTGGCCGGCATCGTCAACCGCACTGTCCAAGCCCTGCTGGCTGAAGTATCGATAGTTCCCCGACAGCTTTAAATTCTTGATAAACGGAGTGTCGGTAAGCCTGACGAAACGCTGCACAGCCAATGCCTCAAGTTCAAGACGGTGAAAATCATCGGTGTCATCTCCACCCAACTGGTCCCGCTGTTCGCTTTCACATGAATAAACCCAGTCGTAATGTCCCAGCAGATAGAGTTTGAACGTCGGAGAATTCTCGTAAGCAACCCCCATGGTCAGGCCACCCTCCAGTTCCTGCTCTTCAAACCGGTCGTCGGCGATGATTCCGGCTTCCAGCAGCCCGAGAAAGTAGATATCCCCTTCGGTAAGATCGGACAGGCAGTCGAAGCTCAGGTTCACCTTGGCTTCTATTGGATCTGTATTTGCATCTTCTTCGGAAGCCCATTCCCCCTTGAGCTCATAGCCCAATGTCCCTTTTTCAAATGATTTGATTATATTGTCATTGGCCTTGAATTCGAATTTGAGGCCCACGGCAAAATCGGCCTCATCGCTGTCCAAAAGCTCGGGTGTCAGCTTGATCCAATCCAACCCGGATTCGGCATTTGCACCAAGCGGCAACAAACACAAACAGATGACGACCGCGATCCCGCTAAACCTATTTCGCTTTCCCATAGATCCTCTCCCCCTCACTATTCAGTTCGATCAAGATACTTTGAATTCAAATAAATTGTCGCAAACTGCCCCTAGCTCGGCCACGGTTTTACTTCCATCTTTCAGTACCGGCTGGAGCACTTTAATGGCCTCATCTTTGTTCAATCGCTTTCCATTCTTTTTGGTCAATGCAGCGCCGTCGTCTTTAAAGGATTTAATGATTTTCACAGACCGACGTCTCAACATCGTCTGCGCCATTCTGGCGCTGCCAAGTCTTAAATCCCGCCAATAAGCCATAGCGCTGAGCTTGATTGCCCCGGATTCTTCAAAAGGTGTTGGTTCCAAAAATTCATTTTCATTGAAATCTTCATATAAGGTTACATGCGCCTTATTGTTCAGGCTCCAGGCGCGTCCCAAAGGTGTGGCATCAAATACCACGGATCCCCCGACAACATTTCGCACCGCCTTTTTCAACCATGCAGGGGGGGAGGTTTCGACAAGCTGGGCATTGTTGCCCACAAATTTGACATAGTTGGTCATGACCCATGACAGATTGTCCGGATCGAGTCCCAGGTATTGATTCGGATTGATGGTGGAGATCTGCTGGTAATTGTCGGGGTTGATCATCTTCTTTATATAATTCCAATGGTTTTTCTCACGCAACCTGCGCCGCACCAGGAAAAAATCAGACCCCCACAATATCTGCTCTTTGTACTTGGGGTTTTCTATGTGACCGTTCAGGGCCGTGAAATAGGTATTTTCAACATCCCCACCATCCATAGGTGCCGTATGATAAGAAATATCCCCATACACATTGGGGTACTGCTCCATCAGTTTCAATATCATGGGGCACCATGCAGGTTTGTTATCCGGTTCAGCAAGCCCGGCAAAAAAATGATCACCTCCGAAATGTCCGAAGCAGATTTTCAAATCGTTATGCTTATCCAGAATTGCATTCCAGTGCTCAGGTGAAGAATTGTTGGTATACTGATCCGAATGCTTGAATCCACCTTTGGTACAATGCATGAGAACTGGAATTTGTCGTTCCTCGCAATATGCGTAAACCTTGTACAATTCAGGGCTGTCGATGTCGAAACCCAGCGAAGGATAGAGCTTGACGCCGACAAAGCCCATGCCATTGAGCGCTCTTTCCATAATCTGAAAGTGGTCCGGCCGCATGGGATTCACGGCGACGAAGGGAAAAATTCTCCCTGGGTAGGCCAGCACCATCGCTGATGTATCTTTTAATTGACGTTCAAACTGGCCATTGTCGTTTCCATCGCTGGTGATGTCCATCATCAGGGCAACCACGGCGTCGGTTTTGTTGGGCAGCTGCCGTATGATAATGTCGGTAACATTGCGGATCGATGGCTGCAAGCCGATTCGGAGAAAATCGATAAAATCCATGATATCTTGTTTTCTGACGTCATGCGAATCAAATTCGGAGTATACTTTTGAGATCAGTTTGGTCAAAAATTCAGCGGATGCCTCCTTGATTTTTTCAGACCCGATGATTTCGAATTCGATTTTCAAAGAAGGTGTGATCTTCTGCAAAAGATCTTTATATTCATCGGTATCAGCTACATGCGATAAAACATTTTCAAAGAACTTCTTCTCATCTACAAAGTCACCCGCTTCATTGAACACCTCAGCCAACTGCTTCGCAACGGCCTTTTCCAATGACTCGGGTATCCCCATGTCGGTGATGCGATTGAGCAATATCTCCAAGGTGTACTTATTGAAAACCGATTTTGCATTGAATATGTGGGCATGGCAATTGACACGCATCGGACGTCCTCCTTGAAAAGTGAATGTCTTGACTCTTAAGACATGCGTCTATTTTTCAGCGATACCGCAGGTTCTGCCGGGCGGCATACGTACCTGAACTGAGCCGCCATGCTCAATCTTTGTTTTCGACTCGACCTTTTCTGGTCGGCTCCAGTGATTTGTGTACGTCCGGCATGGGTGTGAACTTATGGGGTGAAAGTCCTCTATACGTGAACCCTGTTAATATTTAATATATTAGCAAAAGTATTAGCCAAAGGCAAGGGCGTTTTCGTGAGGAAGGGTCTGAAGGAAGCCGGAGTGCAAAGCTATGAGCCGACGGACAGAAACAGCATACAAGGCCAAGTTCCCGGGTGAGTTAGCACAACATAACAAAGCCCAGTGGTTCAGGGGATATGGTAAATGCTGCGGTTGTGTAGCGAAAGTTCACGCTCTTATCCGGGGAGATCTGTCCGGCATGCGGCTTTTTGATGTTTCATTTTATCATTCGGTGAAATTACCGGCAGGAGCAACCGGTTTACCAAGTCCCGGCGATATCGTGAGAGCATCCCGCCCGATATCGAGAAATAAAACAAAGAGGAGCTATTCAGGATTGGTAAGTATGAGGCATTATAAGGCAGCACTTTATGGGGTAACTCGTAAGGTGACAGGGCAGAAGTCAGCAGAGGCCATAGTAGCCAAACGCCTGTTTTAATAGACAGGACAGGGTGAAGGGCTGAACCTTTGAGAGCAGGTAGGAGCCGGTCATACTCGAAAAGGCGATGAACTCGACAGAGGGAGCCAATAATATTCGGCGTGTTGGCCGTAGCCAGCCTTGGAATACAGTCAGAAGTTGGGCGGTATTTTAAAACTCTCGGGGAACCGCATAGTGCGGATCCGCTTGCTATGTGGTGTGGGGAGGGGGAGAGAAAAACTCCCCCTTATCCGATTGGGCAACCATTTGGTCTTAATTGCCTGTCTCGAGTCAATAGCCGATCCAACTCCGTTCTCGTCATTTCTCGACCCCGCAGCCCTGCTCTTATCGCCTAAACCACCTGATAGATAACGATCAACCCCCCTCTTACTTCTTTCGGGCTTCCTGCTCTTCCTTGGTCAGAGGTTTCTTGCCGGCGTTCCTTATGTTGAGGAGTTTATTGAGCAGCTCAAACCAGAAGTTGGACCCCAAGGAAACCATCAAGGCCGTCAACAAGATACCGAGGAGTTTCACCGGAGTAAGAAGTGCGGGGATGACTTTCCCCTCTTGATCTTTATGATAGCCGAGTATTTTTGGTATGTCAGGCCAGCCATCTTTTGTTAGCGGCCAACCGATAGGAAGATTAATGCTGCTGATCTGCATAAAGTCTTTTTTTACTTGTTCGACTTTTTTCTCTAAGTCGGTCTTTTCGGGGGCGCTCGATGAAGATTTTTTCTCCGGTGCCGACTTTTCGTGTTCAGTGCTTTGACTGGCAGCGTTGGGAGTAGAGCCTTTTTCCGATAGTGGCTTCTTTGAATCAACGGGAGAAGAGGCAATCCCCGCCCCCTGCTCTCCTTTTCCAGGTTCTTGCGTTCCACTGGTGGGAGAAGTCTCTGCCAGTTTCCGCTCTTCTCGGTTGCTACCTTTCTTTACATCGGAAGACGGCTGCTCTATCGGTTTCTTAACATCTTGTACAGCCATGGCGACCAGGGAATCTCTCAGCACATGGTCGCGATAAATGGCCTTCCCGATCTCAAAGGTATCGGCATTCAACCCCAAGGCAACAAAAAAGGCCAGAATCAGGGCGAAGGCCTGGCAGTACCTTTTGTACCACCCGGTGACCCGGTCCATGGATTCATCGTACCATTTCTCCATGTTGTCAATAGCCTTATCCAAAAGACCCACCGGCAGAGTCCAGCAATGGGAGCAGCGCTTTTTTGATGTTGCTGTCGTCAGGGAGACAGTCCACCAAATTCCTGACGTTTGGAAAATCTCCAATAGTAGGGATCTTTATCTCTTTAAGAATTCCTTCGAGGATTTTAGGTTCTCCCATTGTTTTATTGTACCATTCGCTAACGTTCTTGAAAGCTTTGTCCGTATCGGAACCAGCCGATTGCAGCAATGGGAGCAGCGCTTTTTTGATGTTGCTGTCGTCAGGGAGGCTGTTCAGCTTGTTCTTGAATTCTTTGATTTGATCTTTATTGCCGGGGGGAGAGATTTTGTCTTTCAGTAATTTCTTGACGATATCCGGATGTTTCTTCAGGCTCTCCAACAAAGATAAAACAAAACTGCGGGAAGAAATATAGGAAGGAATCCTCTTTTTCTTTGATGGAAGAGGCACGAAGGACTCCAAGAGACTTATTAAGAGGTTTTTGGGAGTGCTATTTCCTACGAAGAGAGGCTGTTCGTAAAGCTTGTCTATGACCTTCGAATCCTGGAGGAGTGAGCGAATAGCCTCGCTAAGCATTCTGGGGCGCTTTTTTGTCAGGCCTGTGACCATTTCAATGATCACCGAGCACAGGAGGCTCAAGAAAAAATAGACAAATACCAAACCGATGGCCGCGTCTAACATCTGCGAGTTAAACATATATCCCTCCTTGTTAACTTTAATAAAGACCTTATCCGACAGTCCCAACGTTCAGCATAACTTGCCGCAGGTTGCGGAGCACAGAACTTCATATATAATCAATGCGTTATTCAGTGTACAAAATTTATATTTTCGCAAAGCCCCTGCGATCAAGTTGATGCTGTTGTGTACGCCCGGCATGGGCGTGAACTTATAGGGTGAAAGTCCCCTATACGTGAACCCTGTTAATATTTGATATGAGTGTAACCAAAATTAAACATACCGTTAAAATTAATATTAAGCAATAAGATAAGATAGCTATAGACCTCTGAGACGGTGTGTGCCATATTAACCTTCTAATAAATTAATAAACATAGGAGGATTAATATGGCACATGTTAGCAAAAACACCTTAACTACTATAGGAAACCACTTTCCTAATATTGAAAAATGTTTAGATGGTTGTAAGGAAAAGTTTAACCAAATTTTATCCCGTGTTCTAAATGAAGGAAAACAGGATGCTCATAAGATGGAAGCATCAATTTTCAACCAATTGATAAAATTGGGGTTTCTTTTAATGCAGTTATTCTTTGCCAGCCAGAATAAAGGTAACTATGGCAAAACAATAGAAACAGCGCAAGGAATTGTCAAAAGAGGCAGGCCAAGTAAAAAGTCATATTTCTCAATTTTTGGAAAGATGAAAGTGACACGGTATCTTTATCATATAGAAAATGTAAGTTTTGCGCCTTTAGACATTGTATTAAATCTGCCGGTACGTTGTTACTCATATTTTCTGTCCGAATTCGCTAATTTACTGAATATTAACGGGGCTTATGAAAATGCATCCGGACTTTTAAAGAAGTTTTTTGGTGTAAAACTTTCTATTTCAGCTTCGGAAACCATTTCCAGTGAAAGTTCAGATCGTTATGAGGATTATTATGATCTAAAAAACAGCCTTCCAAAGCTGGAAAGCGAAGAAGATTACGTTGTAGTTAGCTTTGATGGCAAAGGCGTACCGATGATTAAGGCAGAAGCAG
>Ga0255422_1068_pt1 | contig 22495 bp, 26 predicted proteins | sample ANMaggSeSYBR02D3_FD_182631 | JGI IMG/M metagenome (GOLD analysis project Ga0255422, IMG submission 182631) | Sediment cell enrichment communities from methane seep in Santa Monica Basin, California, United Staets - ANME aggregate JGI... | ecosystem: Environmental > Aquatic > Marine > Cold seeps >... | reverse complement strand
CCTGTTTATTATGCGGCTTGCTGTCCTTGCTCTTTTCATAACTTGAAAGCTTGCATTTCATGCCGGCAAAATATGAGGAAAAAAAATTATAGTTTACAAAGTCATAGCTTGAGTTGTCCTTTCTGTAGGTTATTTGAAAAAGATGGTTCTCTAAAGATTTCCTGCTATGTTCGATCTTATCCAGTTCGTAGTAAATCTTGTCATTATTGAGGTTCTTAAGAGAACAACCGACAACCTCGGATAAAGCAGTTTTTTTTGCCCACTGAGGAATGCTGTAATGAGAGCAGGGGGAAACACATTTATTTATAGTTAGTATCTTTGCAATCAGAGGTGTTGACAGCTCACTATTAGTGTTATGATTACCAAATGCCTTGGAAAATTTCCACATATCCCAAAGGGCATTGGCAACGGCGAGATCGAGATAAGGCTTGCTTTCCTGGACTACAATATTGTTCATGACAGTTATAACTTGATCCGGGTCAGAGAAAGCTTTACATATGAGACTAATCCGATCACGTTGAACATCAGTGAGCTTCCCGATAGGCCAGATTACACGTTTTTTAACCTTTTTGCCTTCTCTGTAGGACTCGGCAATAAAGTAAAATTTATAGACCTTGCCTTTGTACTTAGAAGTTTTATAGCTCAGATGCATTATGTGGTCTCTCAATAATTTATGGACTACATAATATATTACCGGTATCTTAGTGTCAAGCCTATTTATACCTAAGTTGAGCGATTGGAAATAAATTCCTTGTTGAACCAACCAATCAGTTGCTGGTGCTTTGAGGTAGGAAAGTCATATTTTTCATGCCGCCACCCCCTCTTGCAGAGCATGTTGGACAAAAGGTTGTTTTCCCTTCAAACTTTTCAGCTCCAGTTCGGAAATAACTTTTACATCTGTCAAGATGTTATACTTGAGGTCGGAAACATAAACTTCATCTACAATAAAGTCATACCTTCTTCAGTTCGATTACCACGTCAACTTATAAACTAATGTACCGCAAGCGACCTAAAAAGCATTCTTTGAACAAAAAAATGAGAGTGCGGATCAGGTATTCAAGCAGGATGGGGAAATCTCACCGGAATCTCACCATAGTCATCAGTATCAACATCACCATTCGCGTAAGCCTTGTGCCAACCTTCCGGTACCGGCATCTTGTCGTACAGGTAATCTCGCCATGCTTCTAAAAGAAGCCTGCGACATCCCATAAAATCAGCCGCACATATTACCTTATCACCTGTTGAAGATGCAAGATTGTCCAACCAGCGACTTCCTTCCTCTGAACGTAGGAGATGGTGGTCGATAATTAATGTTGCAACGCTTCCGGCAAGGCGGACAGCATTGTAATGTGCTCTTTCCTTCTGTTCAGGTGTCAGGTATGACAGATATAATGGTGGGCCTGATACGAGTACAATATCAGGTTTCCAATGCAATATATGAGATATAGAATCATCATAAAGAAGCTGGATATCAGAGGCATGGACAAAAACTTCCTTACCGTCTTGAATACGTGTCATCATAACCATTCCAAGAACGCTATCCTTTTCACCATGCGGTTGGGGGCCTGAGAAAGTCATCAACCCATTTGTTTGTCCTTCAACAACAGGAAGTTCCATGTTCAGTAATCTGGACAGGTCATAGTAGCGCATAGATATTTTGTCGGAAGCATCACCAGGATCTTTGCACCAGAAACGGGTGTTCCGGCATGCTTCAATGACCATTCGTGCATTGAGTTGATAAGGATTAGGATTCTCCAGGGGTATATGGTCGCCGTGATAATGGCTGATGACCACATCGGTGGCACTTTTAAGTGACTCAATTATTTTTTCTCTAATCTTTGCACCTACAGCAACCTGAAAAGGATGCGGCAGCTTACCGTGGCGACTATAACCTAAAGCTACCCCGGGATCGATAATAATTTTACGATCCTTTACTGTTACCACTACGCAAAGTCCACGAACCCCAAGAGATTCTGTACCGATTATCTCAATTTGCACGGGTTATTTTCCTACCGCCTTCCATTTGAATTGTTGCATATTTTGCAACAGTTGCTTCCTTGGATAACTCCCCTGTTTTGATTATATTAGAAATATGCCGCGAAATAACCGACTTGTCCCTTTTAAATAATTCCACCATTTGATTGAGATTCAGCCAAACTGTTTCTTCAATTAATTTAACTTCCAGGGAAGTCTGTCCGTCTTCCGTCTGGTATATGATTATCTCGCCTTTATTTTGTTGAAGATTCATGTTTCAGACAATCATGCCTTCTTATTTTAGCGTATAATATTCTTATGCCGCTACCGCTTTTTCCACTTCATCCAGAACGATCCCTTTCCCCATGGCACCCAATACATTAACCATATTACCAGCACCTGCGCCGACAAGCCCATATGCTGCTTGATAAATATGCCAACACGGGAGTTCTCCTTTGATTTTTTTGGAATAAGGATTTGCTCATATCATACAGGAGTGGAAATTCACGATTCAAGATCTGAATTACCTCAAGCCGACAATTCCTTTCATGATGTTATAGTTATTCAACGTAGTCAACAACGTCCCGGGCTTCCCCTTTATATCAATGCACTCTTAAACATTTGCAAAGCAAACCTTTTGTTATGATTTATGTGAAGTGCTGTATATCTAAAGCTTTCCATGATTCTTTATTCTTCTTTTTATCAAAAGATGGAATGGCATCAAAAATAACCTCAATTCCATCTATTATATCAGGTGGTAAATCTGACTTATAACAGAAAAAAGATTGCCTATCTTCTGAATTAATAAAGCAGAATGAACGGTCGCTCCGGCCTAAACTGACCTTACCGACGAGCCCCTTTTTTACCTTACGTTTTTTATATAACGACTTCTTAAGGGTGTTGTCTTTACCCAATAATTTGTTCCACTTAGTTCGACAAAGACTTAATGCTTCTTTTAAGGAAGAAGGCTTATCGTTATTACCAATAATTTTATCTAACTCATTAATAGTATCCGTAACAGACTCAGGGACACTCCATCCTTTTTCATTTCTTATGTATTTACATAGGACAAGATGGGTTCTTGCTTCTTCGTATCGTTCTATTTTCTTGCAGAGCATTCCAATATCTACAAATAGTGAGACCATAGATTCTAATTTTGGATTATTGCTGGCGGCTTGATACATTAGTTTTAAGGCATATTCACTTCGGCCTGTATCTCTAACTACTTTTGCATACTCATGCAGCATCCACCAGTCAGGTCTATATCGACTACATAGCTCTTGATAAATCTTTTCCGATTCAGGTAAGTTGCCAAGGAGATGGTTTGCTACGGCCTTAAGTCGCAAGAAGAATTTTCGTTGTTTGGGAAAATGCTCTAAATTTTCATTGACTAAAACTATTGCCTCGTTTGGATCTCCCTTCTTAATAAGACCATTTATACGGTAGTTATACCAGAGAGACTGATCACTCCAACCTTCTCTACCTGAACTATCCGTCATAGGGTCTATGTTAAGAGAAGCCGGGTCAATGTTAACAACCCATTCATTAACAATTTCCCAATGATTAGAAGACTTGGCTGATTTCAGCACCTTAAAAACTATCATTTTTTTTGCTAAGTCATCAGGATTAAGATCCATTATTTTTTGGGCTGTCTGCAGTACTTTTTCGAGAGGTTCAGTTTCCTCAAGATTGTAGAGCGTTCCAGAAATTAAAGTCCAGATAACTTCTCTTCGACACCAATCGAAATTAGGATATTTGTCAATTATCTCGTCAGCAAGTACAATGGCTTCATCAAACATCTTAAGCTTCCTGAGACAGTGCAAAAGTCCAGCACCGTCAAACTTGTCTCCTGTTTCTTTCCACAAATTTCTGTAAAGTAGAAGAGCTTCTTCAAAATTCGTTGCTTTTCTGAGATTATTAGCTTTCTGTTTCTGTTCTGTTGAATCAATCATATTCTATTTTTCAATTACTTCTTAAAACCTCAGATGTTGTCTTGAAATGCAATTTTGCTACTTTTCGAAGAGTCTCTTTTCCATGCAAGTCAACAATTTTTCTTGCATTTTCTATAACTGTTCTCGATACACCTTTAGGTAGGTCAGTTTTATATTCATCTGATAGTTTAGATAATTTCTCTAAAAATCTCGCTCGCGCTAAAATCGATGCTGCTGCCACCGCTATATTCTGCTCAGCTTTATGCATCTGTATAAGTTTTAGTTTTTTACCCTTTTCCTGAAGCTTACCAAGGATAAATCTTTCATCTGCAAATTGATCAGCAATTGCAACTTTACAATCTACTTTAGAAAGAATTTCTTCTATTGCTTTTGCATGGCCCCATGCAAGTAATGTGTTTAGATTTTTCTTTTCCTTTTTAAATTGCTCGTATAAGTTATTATATTTTTCTGGAGATATTTCAATAATCGCAAAACGCCCCTTACATACTTTAGCTATTTCATGAGCAAGCTCCAAATTTTTATTGTCGCTAAGCTTCTTGCTATCTTTGATGCCACATGCAATCAAATCTGTTGCGGATTGCTCATCTACGTAAACACCAGCACTAACCAATGGCCCGAAATAATCACCTTTGCCGGATTCATCTGTACCAATTATGGGTAACCCTAATTCAACTCCCTTCTTATTTGATTTTGCTGAATCAGATGATATCATCTTATCCTCTATCAATGATTGGATTTTTGTAGTATTTACTCCCCCCTTAAGTTGCGAATAATCAATCTTCAAAATACCTTTTTTGTTTTGATAGATTCTAATTGTACCTGACCAGTTAAGAGCAGATACGGTAAACTGCACACCATAAGCAATCTCTTTACAATCAGATACATTGAAATTGTTACTTTTTAGGACGGATTTTATATGTTTATAGGTTTCAAGAAGTCTATTTTTTTGTTCCATACAACTCATCTCTTGTTCTAGTGGAGTAAAGTATAAAGGCCATTAAAATAGTCAAATATTTCTTTCGTTTCTTTAAATATGCCGTTGACCTTCTCCTCTGCCTCTTCTTGTGAATCAACTTTGGTAATTTTACTTTCGTCACTATGCATCATAAAGTTTCTGTTCATCTCGATACATAAACTGATCTTTTTTAGCATTGTATCTGCATATTTTTCTTTTTTACAAATAGCCACCCTTTTAGGGTTTTTTGCATCGTTCAGAACGGAAAAATTTCCCTGTTTTGTGTTGAAATGATCTGATTCGAAAAGTCCGATGCCAGCAAGAAGCTTTTTAGCAAACCCTTCAAAGGCTTTAGATGCTGGCATAACTAAAGGAGAAAACTCGGGAAGAGGAATTTTCGTTAAGCAAAGACATTCAGATGCTACAAACCATTTTTTGTCGTAAGATTTAAGATAGTTAAAGACATCCCCTGTTTTTCCCCTTACATTGTCTTCAGCTATGTTTATAAGTTCGGGTGTATATTTGGCGGTAAAAATTCTTAAGTTCTCTTCATCACTCGATATGAATCTGGATATTACTTCTTTATCCGATGGATTGGCAATTTTTTCTATCAGGTCGCAGCTATCATCAAAAAGCTTATCCGTTTTACCTTGAAGTAGTAAAGTGCCATTATTGTATTGGGTTAAAGTGATAGAAAAACTATTCCTATCAATTTTAGCTCTATATTCAATAGCAGAGCTTGGATTTTCAGTGATTTCCACAGTTGCTCCAAGCACATTTAAAAATCCTTTTATCTTTATTCTGAGTTCGGGTAGCATAATATCATATCTTGTTGCACATGCTTTGATTTCTGCTATCTCATCTCCAAGAAAAGACTTTGGATTGGCTTCAAAATCTTCTTTTAATCTCTCTATCTCAGCTTTCAATGAGTGTTGTTTTCCTTGAACTTGCAGTGTACCCTTCTTGTGATATATTTTAACTATTGTTCTTTCTGACAAATTTGATATGTCCAATCTCAAGTTGTGTTCTTCTTCAGATTGCTTGATTTGGTAGTTTTTACTATTACAGTAATCCATAAACACTTTTGCCATCTTGTCGGAATTTGAATTAATTCGAGACATTTATAAACCTCCAAATAAACTACACTGCGGGATAGGACGTTCTTACGTTCATAAAATTGGATGTGTCTTTTTCCTTCGCACTTTTTTGATAAAACAAGCGCCATCTGTTTTCCCTATTGTACGAAATTTGACTATCCCCACCTTGCCATTTAGCTAACGCAGTTGCATGATAGCCCTTTCATCCCTAAATTGAGGGCCTTCCATATTTCAGGCTGCTCTTTGCACAAAGAAATATCAATATCACTTTTATGCTTTTTTATTGCATCTATGATTGTTCCGAACATCTTTACCCTAAGGTTTTTAGGGTATCGGAGCTTTTTTCCTTCTCTAACCAGGCTTTTATTAACTTTCAATAAAGCAGACTCGGGAAACCGGGAACTTATATGACTAGCAAGTCCGTTGGATGGTCGATATTCGCCTATAGTTATTCTTGCAGGCTGAACACATTCAAATATCTTATCAACAAGCGCTATATAGTCCTTTTCCCAGGTAGAATAGAATATAATAGGATCTATCCTCAAACGTACTTCATAGCCCGCTTTCTGCACTTTAGCCGCAGCACTTAAACGAGACCCAGGGGAAGCTGTTCTATGTTCTAACTGCTGAAAAACAGCATCAGTATTTACACTGAAAGAAATGATGGATTGACCGCCGTGATCAAGAGGAAGAATATCGTCCACGCAGTCACTTTTGGTTAAAAACAGCAATCGTGTTCTTGAGGCGTGTTCGGGCATGAAGGGAATAATCTGTTTTGCAAAACTTGTTATGTGGTCAACTGCCAATGGATCCCCGAGCTCACCAAGATTCAGGACTCTCAGGGATTTAGGTGTTTTTGACTTGTCAAATTTGATAATTTCATCATACATCTTTTCATAATTTATAAAGTGAGTGGAAACAGGCTGTGTTCGAAAGGTCAAATAAAGATAACAGTACTCGCACCAGAAGTTACAATTGTTATAAGCTGTTAATTTATAAAATTTCGCACACCGCCCGATTGGATGCTTAAACTGTTCAATAAAAGGGCTTGTTCTTTCACGTAACAAAAGAACACCTCTCTCCGCTCTTACCTTTTCTATGCCTTTTTCTCCATTAATCCCCGGCGCTTTGTCCAGCCAGATCAAAGGCAACCCGGCGCGGCTTGCTATTTGTTTAACCCTTAATTTGTTGTCTATACTCTTGATCGCCCACAATTCTTTCACCAGAGGTTCCTGTGTTTCTTTTGGATAATATGCCAGATTTTCTTCGTGAACTGAATTGTCATATTCCATTTCCTGCACCGGATTCTCCTTTTGTATCAGCATTATAAATATTTCCTGTGCTTATTGAAAATATCGGTTACAATTTTTTTGCCTGTTTCATTGTGCGAAGCAAAAAACAAAAAAAATAAAGGTCCGCCTTTACTATTTCTCATGAGCATGGGTTCCGGAACAAATTTGAATCCTGCAGTTTTTTGTAATCTTTCCTTTTTGAACCATTCCCCAAGCTTAATATTGCTATTAACAATTTTTATTCTGTCGGGATCTCCGAATAGGTCCATCTGCTTATCTTTTTTATATAAAATTTCCTGCCATTCATCGGTTCCACAAAATTTATTCATTCTTTCAATTTGATCCGCATCTGCTGAAAGCAAATCCTTATGTAACACGTTTCGATTCATATCCATAAGGGGAAAGTTCAAAAAGATCTCAGTCGTTTTTAGTTTGGCCGCTGTCATTATCGTTTCCCACTGAAGATGCAAACCATATGGATCCAGAATGCACAGAGCTCTTTTTTTGCTTTCATATTGAAGCATGGGTAATATTTTCTTCACCAATACTTCATTACAATCTTCCTGATATATGTTTATGTTCGTCCTATCACCAGTCAGCCTATTAAGGGTTTCCGCTTTTTCTTTATCGATATCAATGTAATGGTATTCTGTAAAAGGGTTGTCAATCTCAAGGGCGTTCAATGGGGAGCCCGAGATAGGCTCTCCGGTTCGTCTTGAAATATGAACTCCAGGTCCAGCAAAGGCATCAATATAGACATATCCTTTGCACCACTCCTGACTTTTCATTATCTTTGTAAAGGCATTAGCGTATTCTTTGATAATGTCCAACTTGATCTCAGACCAGATGCCTATCTCATCCAATTTCATTTCTGCTCCTCCAATAATCCGATATGCTTCAGTATCTTTATAAATTGATCAAGCAATGCATAGCCTGGTTCATTTGTAAAAAAGGTTGTGTTGGTAATCATCTGGCAGTTTCCTCCATAAATGCACGGAAATCCTCCATGAAAGTAGACCGAACCATTTCTCGTGAAAGATAGGTAATATCTATTATCATTTCTTTTACCTTAATTGGCGTAATTATGACGCATTAATAATGCAATTGGCGCAATTATGACGCAATTATTAAGATTCAATACATAATATGCACCGGCTCCCTTACTTCCGGAACTTAGTAATTGTCTTTTTCTAAAAGGAAAATAAGGTCGCGGCTAGCTGTTTCTCTGGATACTTTGAATAATTCTTGAATGTTTTTATTTGTAATCCTGATATTTTCCTTAACATACATCACAGCTTTAATCTGCCTGTCATTCAACCCGCGTTTCTTCAGATTTTCTTCATTCCATTTATCTTTATAAAAAGTAACCGTCATCACGCCGTTTTCTTCGACAAAATCCGGTTCCGGCAAGCCATGTTCTATGCAGTTTTCTACAATTTTTATGGTCCCATGCCCCCAGGATTCAATAAATCCGGCATAATAGGAAATTTTAGCAAGGAGTGTGTTTCTTGGTTTGCAAACGCGAAAACGGCTTTAAGGCAGTCATTTCGCCAGCTTTGTTTATATTCAACAGTTTGAGATTCTTTATTCGTCATATATTATTCCCCTGATAGATATAATGAGAGTATGACTTCACGTTTACCGAATATTGCCGGGTTCTGCTCGGCATAATGGCTTTCCAGCAGCCTTTCGGGTATATGAGTTTGTAGCACTGCCAGCACTTTGAAAGGATTTATCAGTTCATTAACATTCTGGCTCCATGAATAATTCTTAGAATAAAAACTGCATCCCCTATGACACGGTATATGATTCGATACTTTTTATAAACTAATAAAAATGTTTTTAATTGTAAACCCGTTTTAAATAGAGAGGTTGACATTTAATTCCTCTCTGTATAGAATAATTTTTATTAGCCCTTTTAAATAATTCTGACAGGATAACGGGACGAGTTCTGATGCTTTAATCCTAAATATCCTGTTAATCCTGTCAAAAAAGTCTTTTTTAACGTTCTAAATAGTTACGGAAAAACCATGTTCGATAAAACATTAATCAGCATAACTGAAAAGATTATTAAAGATCCAACCTACTCTATTTCTTATGAAGATGCCTGCAAGCTTGCTGCTTCTCAGGATAATGCAGTTGATTTGATAATGTGTGCAAGTAAGATCAGAGATAAGTACAAAAAGAATAATATCTTCACCTGTTCCATTATTAATGCCAAGTCTGGTCGCTGTTCAGAGGATTGTGCTTTTTGTGCACAGTCAGCTCACCATAAAACCGGAATTAAAACTTATCCATTATTAGATAAAGAAAAAATACTAAATAATTCCATACTAATGGAAAAAGCAGGGGCAACAAAATATTCAATGGTAACAAGCGGCCATTCACTTTCGGGCGGCGAGATTGATTCTATTGGGCATGCAGCAGAAGAAATAAACAAGAAAACAGATCTTTCAGTTTGCGCATCATTGGGGCAGTTGACCGAACCCACAGCAATAAAGCTCAAAGAAAAGGGAATTACAACCTATCATCACAATCTGGAAACAGCCGGGAGTTATTTTGATCAAATATGTACAACTCATAAATATGATGAAGATATTCGCACAGTCAAAATGGCAAAATCAGCAGGACTTAAGATTTGCAGCGGAGGAATTTTGGGGCTGGGCGAGACCTGGGCGCAGCGTGTGGAGCTGGCCTTTACCATTAAGGAACTGAATGTGGATTCAATACCAATAAACTTTTTAAATCCAATCCCAGGCACAAGAATGGAAAACAGATCTTTGCTTCCACCAATGGAGGCACTCAAATCTATAGCTCTTTTCAGAATAATTAATCCTGATAAAGACATAACCATATGCGGCGGCAGGGAAAAAACTCTTGGCGATTTTCAGTCATGGATTTTTATAGCTGGTGCTAACGGGGTTATGATAGGTAATTATCTTACTACAAAGGGAAGAAGCGCTGAAATGGATATAGATATGATTAAACAAATGGGGCTTAATATTTGCTGAGATGTTACGATATTTGCATTGGAGTTTAAATTGAAAGCAATTGAAGGGCGGAACAAACAAATGGAGATAGATGATCGAAAATATGTATGGCATCCATTTACGCAGATGCAGGATTATGAGAAAGAAGAGCCTCTTATAATTGAGAGCGGAAATGGTTGTATTTTAACAGATATCTATGGAAATGAATATATTGATGGAGTTTCTTCTTTATGGACAAATGTTCACGGACACAGAAAAAAAGCACTGGATATCGCTGTTAAAAAGCAACTGGATAAAATAGCTCATTCAACTCTGCTGGGGCTTTCCAATGTTCCTGCTATCAGATATGCAAAAAAAATTGTCGAAATTGCTCCCAAAGGTTTAACAAGAGTATTTTACTCAGATAGCGGTTCTACTGCTGTTGAAATAGCACTTAAGATAGCATTCCAATATCAACAGCAGGCTGAAGATGGAAATCCGGAAAAGAAAAAATTCATATCCCTGCACAACTCATATCATGGAGATACCATAGGTTCCGTTAGCGTTGGAGGCATTGATCTTTTTCATTCAATGTATAAACATCTTCTTTTTGAATCAATAAAAGCCGAGTCTCCCTATTGTTATAGATGTGCGTTCGGAAAATCTTATCCTGGCTGCAATTTTGAATGCTTAAGCGGACTGGAAGAAATTATGAGTACTCATGCAAATGAAGTCACAGCAATGGTGATTGAGCCCCTGGTTCAGGGAGCTTCAGGGATGCTGCTTCAACCACCCGGTTATTTAAAAAAAGTCAGAGAACTCTGTGACCGATACAATATATTTATGATAGCAGATGAGGTTGCAGTGGGGTTTGGGAAGACAGGGAAGATGTTTGCCTGTGAGCACGAAGATGTAGCGCCGGACATTATGACCCTTGCCAAGGGTATTTCAGGAGGTTATCTGCCATTAGCAGCCACACTAACAACTGAGAAAATTTATAAGGGCTTTTTGGGGAAATATGAGGAGTTTAAAACATTTTTCCACGGCCACACATATACGGGAAACCCGCTGGCCTGCGCAGCAGCCTTAGCCAGCCTTAAAATTTTTGAGGAAGAAAAAGTTCTGGATAAACTTCAGGCAAAAATTGAGCATTTCAAACAAAGATTGCAATCCTTCAAAGCCTTGGACAATGTGGGAGATGTTCGTCAATGCGGAATTATGGTAGGCATAGAGCTGGTTGCGGATAAGGATACAAAAGAACCTTTTTCTACCGGAAAAAGGATAGGGCAAAGGGTAATAAAAGAAGCACGTAAGCACGGCCTTATAATAAGGCCTCTGGGCGATGTCATTGTGCTTATGCCTCCGCTCAGCATTTCAATTGATGAGCTCGAGAGACTTTGTGATATTACATACGAAGCTATCAGCTTGCTTATAGGTGGATAGGCTAAAGGCTGAAGGCTGAAGGCTGTCAGAAAGCTTTAGCCTTCGGACTTCAGCCTATCCACCTGTGTATAATTTAAAGTATGAACATAAAAGGCACATTTTATTTTGATCCATCTGACAAAATTTATGCAGAGCATTTTCCCGGCAATCCGGTTGTGCCTGGAAGTCTTATAATTCATGCTTTTTTAAAAGCATTGAAAGAAGAAGGAATTAACATAATAGAAAATTTCAGGTTTAAAGAATTTATTTCTCCTGGTGAATACAATTTTGATATTGAAATCTGCAAAGATCAGATGAAGTGCAGGCTTTTTAGAAGCAGTTCAGATGCAATGGAACCTGTTGTAACAGGAATAATTAGAAAATGAAATTTACAGGTAATCGAGCACTTATTTTGGGCGGCAGTTGTGATCTCGCAATTACTCTTGCCAGGCGCATGATTGAAGCAGAGCTGTTCCCGATATTGACTTACAGAAACGAAAAAGGCCGGGAGTATATATCAAAAAATTTGAAGGATTGCCAAAAAAAACACAGCTCAGTTTATCTTGAATTCGGCAACCGTGATTCAATAGATTCGCTATTGCATCAAACAGGTGATGACATAGATTTTATGGTAGATTTCGCTCAGGGAAATTTTGAAAGCCTTGTCGCATCAGCAGATATAGAAGATGTTTACAGTTATTTTGCCGAAAATGTTTCCTTTCGCGCAGAAGTCGTAAAAAGAGTTGCAAGGATAATGATGAAAAAGAAAAAAGGGCGTCTTGTTTTTATTTCTTCAGCAGCAGCAAAAAGGCCAAACCCTGGGCAGGGATTTTATGCAGCAGCAAAGCTTGCATCGGAAGCCATATATAAAAATCTGGGTCTTGAACTTGGCAGTCATGGAATTACAACTGTAACATTGCGTCCTGGTTATATTGATTCAGGACGAGGCAAAAAGTTTATTCAAGACCATAGTAAAGAAGTTATTAATAAGGTACCGATAAAAAGAGCCCTGACAAAAAAAGAAGTAGCTGAAGCAATACTTTTTTATCTTTCAAACAGGTCTGCCGGCTTTAATGCTACTGAAATTTCAATGGACGGAGGTTTGACGGCGGGCAAGTGAACTTATGGATATTTTAGAAGAAATAAAAAAAATTCTGGTGGAAATTCTTGATATTGAGAATCATATTATTACTCCTGAAGCTTATCTTATAAGGGAATTGGGCGCTGAGTCCATCGACCTTCTGGAACTTGCAGTAGCAATAAACTCCGAATTTAATATAGATGTAAATGATGATGAAATATTTTTAAGAAAACTAAGACAATATGTAACTGAAGCAAAACAACAAAACAATGATCTACTGCAGTATCTGGTTGAAAAACTTCCTTTCCTCTCCCGTAAAAGACTGGAAAACATCATGGCAGATCTCGAAGGCGGTCCAACTCTTAAAGTTAAAGATCTTATAAGTTATATAGAATGGCAAAAATCATGAAACATAAACTCAAGGCTTCATCTTTAGAAGATATTATAAATAAAAGAAGAAGCATAAGAAAGTATAAACCGGACATGCTGCCGGAAGAATGGATAAACAGCATGCTGCACTGCGCCTTAATGGCTCCTTCGCCTTCGAACAGTCAACCTGTTCGATTTATCAAAATCAGCTCTGCCGGAAAAAGAGAGAAGCTTTATCAGGCATTGAATTCAGGCAAACAGGAATTCATGATGGCAATACAGTCTAAGGAAGAAGCAAAGAAGCTTAAGAGCTGGATAAATACCTATTACCGGTTTTCCGAATTCATGTTTAAAGCGCCTATTCTCTTTGCTGCCGGGACAATTACATCTTATAAGAGCTTCTCAAAAAGAATGTTTGAAGGAAAAATAATCGGGCATGACAAACAAGAAGAAACCACTCTTGATATCACTGTGGGGCTGGCATTAAAAGGATTTATCCTTAAAGGAGAAGAATTGGGGCTGGGAACATGCATTCTTACCGGTCCTTTGGTGTTTATCCCGAATGTTGAAGAAATCCTTGGGATAAATGATGTTCGAATAAAATGCTTTATTACAGTAGGATTTCCGGACGAAAAACCAGACATGCCTCCAAGAAAATCTATTTCAGAAATTTTTAGCGAGATATAAAGATTATGGATAACATGCGCAGAAGAGTCGTCATTACTTCCATTGGAGTTATATCCTCTTTAGGTTTTACTATAGAGGATATAATCGGTAATTTGAAAAATGGAAATACTTCGTTCGAGAGGTCTTTTTTTTATAATGATGTAGTTATAAGTCCCATTAACGGCTTTGATTTAAAAGATTTTGCAGGTCGTTTTAAAGACAGGCGATATCTAAACAGAGGAACCCGGTTCTGTGTTGCATCGGCAATTGAAGCAGTAAAAAAAACAGGAATAGACAAAAATTTATTAGCAGAAGCTGGTCTTTTTTTAGGGACAGGCCCCAATCTGGATATCGGCGGAGAATTTCCTGATGTCAAAGGGGGAGAAATAGATAGAAGAGATCTTATGGCTCTCTGGATGTTGAAATTCCTGCCAAATACTGCTGCCTCAGTTATTGCCAAATTGGCGGGAATCCACGGGGAGAATCAGACTCTAACAACAGCATGTTCCGCTTCATTGCAAGCCATTGGCGAGGCTTTTCGAAAAATCAGGGATGGATACATTGATCTTGCATTTGCAGGCGGAGGCGATTCAAGGTTAAGCAAAAGCGCTATTTGGGCTTATAAAAAAGCTCAGGCCCTTTGCAATGGAACGGGTAAACCTGAAAGAGCAATCCGGCCTTTTGATAGAAGCAGAAATGGATTTGTGCCAGGAGAAGGGGGCGCCTTTTTTTTACTTGAAGAGCTCCAGCACGCCAAAAAACGCGGCGCTGTGATTTATGGCGAGATTTGTGGCTATGGTGCTTCTATTGATGGATATTCAATGACTGCTCCTGAACCAGGTGGGATATGGGCGGAAAGGGCAGTGAATGCGGCTTTACAGGAAGCAGAGCTTGCTCCTTTTGATATCGATGTTATTTCATCACATGGAACCGGGACTCTATTAAATGATTCAATGGAAGCAGATTTAATTAATCGAGTTTGCGGAAAAAGGCCTCCATTTATCATTGCACTTAAATCATGGATAGGACACATAGCTGCGGCATGCGGTGCTGTTGAGCTTGCAATATGTCTTGCCTGCATGAAGTACAATTATCTCCCAAAAATAAGAAATCTTGATGAACCGTGCCATGCGGGGCTTAACTTTGTACGTGAGGGACGAAGATGCTCGATAGATAATATATTGTTAGAAAATTTCGGTTTCGGAGGGCAAAACAGCGCAGTCATAATAAAAAAGTATTAATGATGTAACACCTTAGCGCTTTTAAATATTATTTTTTGACAGGATTTACAAGATATTCAGGATTAAAAAAATCAAAACTTTTCCTGTTAATCCAAATCTAAATCCTTATACCTTGTTACACACCTTCTACATGTTGTGATTATATTTTATGATTTACTGGCTAACTACAATGAGAGTTGGCTTTGTTTGTGTACTTTAAACAAAATCTTGTTTATCCTGTTATCCTGTCAGATTCTTTTTCAAAAGGCTAAATTGTTACGATATGATGAATATCGTTAATAGAATAGAAATAAATTCGGGCTTAGACGATTTTGTCCTTTTGGACAGAATATCAGAAATCGGAGCCGCGACTATTGCAGGTAAAAAAAAGTATTTTAACGATCCTGCCTACCTGGGAATCGAGTCTCTTGCACAATTAGGGGCCTACCATGTCCGCTTTATTAATGATTTTGAAATACATGCCTTTCTTTTAAAAATAGGCCATTACCGTGTTATTGGGAACAAGATTCTACATGGTGAATATCTGATTGATGGAAGGCTTATTAGTCAAAGCAAATCTTCTTACTCCTACTTCTTAAGAGCTAAAAAAAAAGATCGAATTCAGATTGAGGGAGAATTTTTGTTTTCAACTCTAAAATATAACGATCATTTCAACAAAAAAATACTGGAAAAACATTACCGCAGGGTATTTTCGTGTTTAAAAAAAGAATAATAAACAAATTGACTGCTCAGAAAGAGACAGGTCTTTACAGAAAACCCGTAGAAATAGAAAACAAGGAAGGGAAATTTCTTTTAATTGAAGGAAGAAAAATATTAAACTTTGCGTCAAACGACTATCTTGGACTTGGTGTGTCTGATGAACTTAAACGTAAAGTATCAGGTAATTTTTTGAAGTATGCTACATCTTCTTCTTCGTCAAGGCTTGTTTCAGGAAATTATTCTGTTATCAACCAGGCTGAAAAAGAATATGCCCGTTTTTTTGGATATGAGGATGCTCTGTTTTTTCCCAGCGGCTATCAGGCAAATATAGGTATTGTTTCCGCACTTTTTGAAAAAGGTGATTTGTTGATTTTCGACAAGCATATACATGCCAGCAGTGTGAAGGGTATGCTTTTAAGTGGTGCGGATTTCCATGGATATAACCATAACTCCATGTCTCATCTTTGCAAATGGCTTGAAAAAACCAGTAAGAATAAGCCCGCAGTGCTTACAGAGTCCCTTTTCAGTATGGATGGAGATTTTCTTGATGTTCAGGGTTTTAAAGCTCTCAAGGAACGTTTCGACTTTTTCAGCATAGTTGATGAAGCACATGCATTCGGAGCGACAGGCGAAAATGGGAAGGGCATTGCCCGTGATGTAGCGGACATTGGAGTTGGTACATTTGGCAAGGCTCTTGGTCTTTTTGGTGCTTTTGTACTGATGCCCGCCGACTTTAAAGAATATTTTTTTAATTTTTCTTCTCCTTTAATTTATACCACTTCTCTTCCTGAAGCGCATGCTGCATCAGCCATAGACCTTTTAGGGATTATTTCTCAATGCGAAAAACAAAGAAAACATCTGCGCGAGATAAGCAGTCTTACCAAAGAAAAGCTTGTTTACGAGGGTTTTTGCGTAAAAGGCGATGCTCATATTCTTGCAGTAGAAATCGGAGATGAAAACAGGGCACTGGAGATATCTGAAAGGTTGCTTGAAGAAGATATTTTTGTTTTACCTGCACGGTATCCAACTGTGCCGCTTCACAAAGCCATGTTGAGAATCGGCATGACTGCCCTCCATACTGAGGAAGATGCCAGAAAGTTAGTCAGTTCATTAAAAGAGGTAACGCTTTAGCCTTTTGAAAAAAATTCTGACAGGATAACAGGATAAACAAGATTTTATTTCAAGTGAACAAACAAGGCTAATAGGTTTAATTATTAATTTTGGTGAATGGAAAATTGAAACCAAACGTAAAGTAAGGGATTTTGATGAGGATGTACAGGATGAGTTTTGATGTTTTAATCCTGAATATCCTGAATATCCTGTTAATCCTGTCAAAAAAAGTCTCTTTGAAAGGTCTTGTTACAAAAATTGAAAAAGAAGACAGATAATATTTTTGTTATAGGAACTGATACAGGAGTGGGAAAAACGGTTCTATCTCTTTTGCTGATGCAGTTTTTTTATACAAATGGTTGCATACCTTTTTATATAAAGCCGATTCAAACAGGGTGCAGCAATCCTTATGATAAAGACAGCGATGCAAAATTCATTTATAAGCATGTAAGCCAGTTGACTAAAAAAAATCCTGCTGATTCAATAGTCTATTGTTTCAGGGAGCCTAAAGCTCCTTATTTTGCTTCCCGCAATGAGGGGAAAACTATTGAGTTAAAGGCAATACAGAATGTTTTGGATAAAAAGAGTCGGATTTATTCTCCTGTTATATTAGAGGCTGCCGGCGGGCTTCTTGTACCGGTCAACGAAAATAGATTAATGATAGATCTTATCAAGATGACAGGGGCAAAGCCAATTATTGCCGCCCGTGCCGGATTGGGCACGATCAACCATACTCTCCTTACAATAGAGGCTTTGTATAAAAGACATATTAAACCGCTCGGAATAGTTTTTATAGATGCCGGAGAAAAGCCTGCACCACAGGATATGATAAGCGAAAATATTGAGGCGGTTGAAAGTTATTCCAGCATAAAAGTTGCCGGAGTAATCAGCAGAATCAAAGATTTTTCAAACCCTGAAAAACAATGCTATCAGCCGATAGAAAGAATATGCAGTTCACAGGTGTCTGGGGTCGGGAACTTTTTATCAGGGCTTTCGGTTTCATAGGATTTCGCTTTATCCCAACGATTCGGATTTATCTCGGCACGAGGATGCCATTAGGCTATAATTTTTCCATAGTTTATAGTTAAGTTCCGGCCTCAACTCACGGCTTGCGTCAAGTGTGTAGACCTGACACCAATATTTTCCCGCTCTGCACCAACGTTCCCCTATGCGCTTATTGAAGAAGGGGTTAGCGGTCCACGAAAATAAAGCATTGTCTTTCGGTCTATATTTAGTATTTAATAAAGATTGGAGGTAATAAAAATGAATATTACAAGTGACATAAAGTCTGTTACATATCTTAAATCAAAAGCAGCCGATCTGCTTAATCAAATCAACAAAACCCTTCGCCCTGTCATAATAACACAGAATGGAGAACCAAGAGCTGTGCTTCAAGATCCTAAAAGTTATGAAAATATGCGTAATGCAATTGGTATATTGAAACTGGTCTCACAGGGCGAAGGGGATATAAGGAATGGTATGGCCAAATCTCAGGGGGATGTGTTCAAAGACATTGAAATCAGACTGAAAGAAAAACTTAAATGAATCAGACGTATGAAATTATATGGGCTGTTGTTGCAGAAAATGATTTAAAAGAAATTATTGAATATATCGCAACAGACAGCCCTGCCAATGCGTTAAAAATATTAAAAAGGATCAAACAAAAAGCATCAAGTCTTTATAGCCTTCCTGAAAGAGGCCGGATAGTACCTGAACTTCAAGATCAAGGCATCTTGCTATATCGTGAATTAATCATCCATCCCTGGAGAATTATATACAGAATATCAGAAATGAAAGTTTATGTTTTATCTGTCTTGGATGCAAGGCAGAACGTTGAAGATATGCTATTAAAAAGATTGATTTTGACCGAGCCCTAAAGCTAAATATACCTCGGAAGGTTATAAATTGCGCGCCAAAAAAAATACTTCTCTGATGGGCAGCTATAGACTTTCAGATAATTAATTTCACAAGGCCAGATGGAGGAAGGCGTATTAGTTATACGTCGACGACTGATAACGCAATGAAATTATTTATCTGAAAGTCTATAAAGGAGCCGATATAATGTCAGACCGGATAAAACATATTCTATTCGTGTGTACAGGTAATATATGTAGAAGTCCATTTGCTGAAGGCTTGCTAAAAAAGCTTGTACAAAAAAAGAGACTTGATGATATTGTTGCTGATTCAGCGGGATTGCTTGCGCTTACCGGCAATAGTGCCACCGGCCTGGCTCAGAAAGTTGCGGCAGAATATGATGTTGATCTGTCCAGCCACATTGCAAAATCTGTTAAAGAAGATATTTTGGATAGAAGCGATCTCATACTGGTAATGGAAAAATTCCATGCAAAGAATCTTTTGGATGCCTTCCCGGAAGCTGAAGGCAAAGTTTTTTTAATCAGACGTTTTGCTCGCTTTGGTTCTAAAAATCGAGGTGTCGCAGATCCTTATGGGTTAAATTATGAGGCTTATCGTTTCTGCTTTCTAGATATTCAGGACTGTATTTCAGGTCTGGCGGAGCATTCATCTTTGAGCCTATAAAAAGGTTAATCTTGATGGCCGAAGGAACTCTCTTTGCGGAACTTATTAAAAATTTAGATCAATTCGACCGCAAACTTATCTTTGTATTAGATGATCTTAGAGAAAAGCAGAATAGAATGACTCTTATTACTTCCAGATTTGAGCTTTGCAGATTGTTACATCTTGAATATGATGGCGATAATATAAAAAAACTGGATAGGTCATTGCAGCGTTTAATGCAAACCAGGTTATTCTCGTCCGAGCCTGGAACCGGGTTTTCAATTGCTACAAAGACAATTTCGGGAATAGATCAGGAAGAACAAACAGAGAAGCTGATAATTTCTTTAGGAAGACTTTTTTCTATCTAGTCCGTTGCATCAAGTACCTCAAACCCTTCCTTTTCAAGCGCTTTTTTTATAATATCGGTTTTGCAGACAGAGAGCCGGAAGTAATATGTTCTTTTGTTTGCGAGTTGGGCTGTCATGCCTACATTAATTATATCTCCTCCATTATCATTTACAATGCGCAGAGCTTTTTTGAATTCTCCGGGTTTTTCTCCTATCATTACATCAATACGCGAGCTTGCGGTAAGCATTCCCATCATCTCAATAAAGGCTCTCAGGATATCGGTTCCGGTTATTATGCCCACCAGTTTGCCGTTTTTCACAACCGGCATTCCGCCAATTTTGTGCTTATATATGAGCTGGGCTGCAATTTCGATATCATCATCAGGATCAACTGCAATAGGATTTTTTATAATCAAGTCCGAGAGCGTGACGCCTGCGACCATTGAGGGTATAAGTCCTTGTTTCAAATCTGCAAGCGTAACCAGGCCTGCAAGCAAGTTTTTCTCTGAGACCACGGGCAGATGCCGGATTGAGTTGATTTTCATCAGCTCAATAGCCTCGCTTACGGAGGCATTTCCCGTTATTGTGATAGGATTGAGAATCATTAAGGAATGTATTTTCATTCGGCTTTCCTCAAAGTCGGCTGATAACTGCAAAGAGGTTCTTCTGCCAGAAAATCGCCGGTTGCTTCGTAAGCTCTTGCCCTGCAGCCGCCGCAAACCTTTTTAAATTCGCATCTTCCGCATTTTCCCTTTAGTTTACTGAAATCGCGTAAAGCCAAAAATACTTCTGAATTGTTCCAGATGTCTGCAAATGATGTCTTTGTGACGTCACCGCAGTTTATTTGAAGGAACCCGCATGGTTGTATAATACCTGTGTGCGAGATAAAACAAAATCCTGTTCCTCCAAGACATCCTCTAGTTACTGCATCAAGACCATGCGTTTTAAAACTAACTGATTTTCCTTCTTTTTTTGCTCTTTGCCTGAGTATTCTGTAGTAATGTGGAGCGCATGTAGCTTTTAATTGCAGGGGTGTCTTTTCCCTTTGATCATAAAACCAGTTAAGAGTACGTTCATATTCTTCCGCGGATATTTCCTGGTCCAGAATATATTTGCCGCGGCCTGTTGGTACCAGAAGAAAAATATGGTGGGCTACTGCGCCAAGATTAATAGCCAGTTCCTGGATTTTTGGGATCTGATCCAGGTTTGCTTTTGTTATTGTTGTGTTTATTTGAAATTCTATTCCTGCTTTTTTTGCCAGGCCTATGCCTCGGAGTGCGCTGTCAAAGGCACCGTCAACCCCCCTGAAGCTGTCATGGCTTTCTTTTGTGTCGCCATCCAGGCTTATACTTATTCTTTTTATGCCCGCATCCGCCATTTTTTGGGCAGATTGTTCTGTTATAAGCGTTCCGTTTGGAGCCATAACCATTCTCAGGCCCTTATCTGTACCGTAACGTGCTATTTCAAAAATGTCGGGCCTTAGCAAAGGCTCTCCGCCTGTAAGTATGATTATGGGCTCCCCAACTTCTGCTATTTGATCAAGAAGCTGCAGAGAAGTTTTTGTGTCAAGCTCGTTGGTGTATGGACCTTTTGTGGCTGAGGCACGACAGTGTTTGCATGAAAGATTGCAGTTGCGTGTGGTTTCCCATGCAATAAGTCGAAGTGTAGATCCTTTGTTTTCAGCGTGCGGATGAGATTTTTGTGGAGACATATGATCGTTGTTTGTCATATAATTTTTAACCTTTTAATTCTTTAGCGTTCACGGAACGTCGAAATTGGAAATTTGGCCTTCATGCTTTTGTACTGTTTTTCCCAATTTCCAATTTCAAGCCGTTAACGGCTACTTAACTCTTTGGCAGCATCAACAGCAAAATATGTAAGAATCATGTCGGCGCCGGCGCGTTTTATTGAAGTTAATGTTTCCATCATAACCTTTTTGCCGTCTATCCACCCCATTTTTTCGGCAGCTTTAACCATTGCATACTCGCCGCTGACATTGTATGCAGCAAGAGGAAGATCTATCTCTTCGCGGATGCGGCAGATAATGTCAAGGTAGGGAAGTGCAGGTTTTACCATGATTATATCAGCGCCTTCTTCTATATCCATTGTAACTTCCCTGATCGCTTCCAGAGAATTTGCAGGGTCCATCTGATATGTTCTTCGATCGCCGAATTTAGGGGCTGAATCTGCAGCATGTCGAAATGGGCCGTAATAAGCTGAGCAGTACTTGGCCGCATATGACATGATTGGAACATTGCTGAAATCGTTTTCATCCAGAATATTTCGGATTTCGGCAACACGGCCGTCCATCATGTCCGATGGTGCAACCATATCTGCTCCTGCTTTTGCATGCGACAAGGCAGTTCTGGCAAGAAGATCAAGAGTGGCATCGTTGTTTATGATTTGCCCTTCCACAATTCCACAGTGGCCATGATTCGTGTACTGGCATAAACATACATCAGTTATTACAACAAGATCCGGTATCTTTTTTTTCAGGGCTGTTGTTGCCTTTTGAACGATACCATCCTTTGCATAAGCACTGGTTGCAAGAGGATCTTTCTTGTCAGGTATTCCAAAAAGCATAACAGCAGGTATGCCCAGATTAAACGCTTCTCCGGCTGTTTTAACAAGATTGTCTATGGATAATTGATAGTGTCCGGTCATGGACTCGATGGGATTTTTAACTCCCTTGCCGCCTATTGCAAAAAGCGGAAGAATTAAGTCATCTACAGAAAGTGTGGTTTCGCGAATCATTCGCCGGAAGGCTTCATTTTGTCTCAAACGTCTTGGCCTGTATTCTGGGA
>Ga0255422_1067_pt1 | contig 22682 bp, 21 predicted proteins | sample ANMaggSeSYBR02D3_FD_182631 | JGI IMG/M metagenome (GOLD analysis project Ga0255422, IMG submission 182631) | Sediment cell enrichment communities from methane seep in Santa Monica Basin, California, United Staets - ANME aggregate JGI... | ecosystem: Environmental > Aquatic > Marine > Cold seeps >... | reverse complement strand
CATCGTGCATTACAAGTGTGTATAAAAACGACAGCAGGCAATTTACATTATCTAATGGTGGCCGCCGATTTCGATCCTGAAAAAAGAAGTCTTGTTTTTGAGAGGTAATCAGATGGTCAAACACTTTAAAATAGACATGCGCTGCATCACCTTCAATGCCTCGCATGGAATTCAAAGGTACATCTTCCTGCAAACGCTTCAGAGAACCGCTAATCTGCCTTGACGCTTGACTGACTTGATCTGTATCAAGCTTGTCGGAGTGGTCTCTCAGCGCCCGCTGCAATACGGTGCGACAATTGGCAAGTTTTCCTGTAAGCACGGCTCTTGCCATTTCAGCAGAAATTTTCATGTCATCGGCTTTGCGATACTGCTCCCGCCGAAGCAGGACATTGCCGGAAACAGGCCCCTGCACCCTTGCAAGAAAACGTCCATACTCAGATAAAAAGCTGATAGCCACATCGCGCTCGGCGCAAAATCCCATCAAAAATGGGCTGCAACCAACATTGCCGAAACAGACAATCCCTCCTAACGTATGAACAGGAATACGCAGGCGGGTTTGTTTTTCCACCCTTACGATAACCGATTCGCCTTCTTTTGCGAGATAAGCTCCCTGCGTAGTTACAAAAAGGGTATTAAGGTGTTTTTTCATGATTCTCGAATTACTCCCGACAAGTAGCGTTTTACGGAACGCTTTCTTTCAATAGTTTTCGGCAGACATATCTTCATTAGTGAACAACTGTCACACTTTTTCATATAGACTGGTTTTGGAGTCCGTCCTAATGCAATCAGTTCATGGAGACGCATTGCCGTGTCTTCGGTCTGCTGTCTCAATGCGCTATCAAAGGTAACATCTGTTCTCCGACGCTTCTTCCCATAAAAAAGCGCGCCGCACGGAACCTCAACATTTAGCATTTCTTCCAGACACAACGCCTGAGCACAAAGCTGCACCTTATCGCAATTGTCCTTCTTCGGTTTACCGCGTTTGTATTCCACAGGAAACGGTACCCATACTTTCGATCCTGCTTTAAACGAATCCGGCCTCCGATGAAACTCGACGACATCCGCCTTGCCGATCAGCCCAAGCCGCAATGAGCGAAGCCACATGCTATACTCGATGCGAACCTTGCCTCTGGATTCACGATCCGCCTCATGAACCCTTTCGTGCATAATCTTGCCCTCTGCGGTAAAAAGATTCTCTGCCCACGCCTGCTCAATATGAATCAGAGCACACTGCCGCTCGCAGAAAATCAGGTGCTGCAAGGCAGATAGGGGAATGAGGTCATCTTCTGAGTACATATGAAAAAAATCCTGAAACTTTTCAGTATCAGCCTTCCTCCGAAATAAGGTTTACAATAAGCCGAATCATCAATTCTTTCTGTCCAGGTTCACTAGCGGCTGTCAGAAGGGCAAGCGCCACGAGCGCCTTGTTGCTGAAGCTTTTTTGATCCAACAAGTCATTCTTCTTGAGAAACAACAGAAAGAGAAAAGAGCCGATCCTCTTGTTACCATCCGTGAAAGGATGATCCTTGATCACGAAGTAGAGGAGATGGGCCGCCTTTTCTTCAACACCTGGATAAAGATCCTTACCGCCGAATGTTTGCTGCACTGCTCCGATAATTCCGCAAAGAGCATTACCACGTTCCTGGCCAAAAATTTCACTCGCCTCTTTCCTGACCATTAATTCTTTTTTCAAGGCGGCAATAGCCTGCCGGGCATTATCAATCTCCAGGCCGGACTTGGCAACGTGTTTTGTCTCCAGAGCCGGCAGATTGTTTTCGTCATATTGCAAAAGAAGCTGCCATGTCCTTGCATAGCGGTTGACAACTTCCAAAACGGCCAGTCCTTCGTCACTGACAAGGTTATGACTTTCCAGGGTGCCAGCAAGCAGACTCAAAATCTGCCGCACATCTTCCACGCCTTTCTCGGACAATCTGCGCTGATTAAGCGAATAACCACGTACCAAATGGTCTTTTAAAATGGTGGTAGCCCAGATGCGAAACTGAGTACCGCGTTGAGATTTTACCCGGTAGCCGACAGAAATGATAATATCAAGATTATAAAACGCAACCTGCTTATCTGAATTTGCAATATGCATTTTTTGCATATTGCCTCGCCGTTGCAGTTCACCTTCTTTGAAAATATTATTCACATGCCTGGAAATAACCGATTGGTCCCGTTGAAAAAGCTTCTCCATCTGCGCCTGACTCAACCATACTGTTTCATCCTTGAGATGAACATCCATGGAAGTATGCCCATCCTCAGACTGATACAATACGATTTCGCCAAGATCGGAATTTATGTCTTCGTTTTTTCTTCCTGCCTCTCGAGTCATTGTTATTGCTCCACGTTGCTATTTTTTCCTTCAACCGCTTATGGCTTTTCTTTGTTCAGTCTTGGGCATTGTTTCCATCACCCCTCCTGTCAATCAAGAATAAATATCTCCCTGGCTATACAGGTGCTCTGAACAAGTTCCGGAGGCCATGCACCCCTCGGTCGCCGTAGGCGTAATTTTGTTTGCCGCTACAAGCCGCCTGTACCATCTGGTCATATCCCATTTGTAACATGCCAGCTTCCTTCATGGCTACAGCATTTCGATTGCTTCAACGCCTATCGCTATTGACTTAGATTTTATATCCGCAAAGTCAATCTTTTTATAATCAGCAAAAGAACGTGGAGGCTTGTCTTTATTGATTAATTCAACATTTACCATTTCAAATAATTTATGCGCCGGTGCACATCCTAATTTTGCTTGTTCTTCTTTTTGCTTTTCATCCCCACCAGTTCCCACATGTTTAAAAATAAGCAACTTTTGAGCGTGCATCCCGGTTCGAGCAGCGGCAGGATCTTGATCAAACATATTCATCAGCGCAGACCACAGTATTTTCAAATCATCCTCTGAAAAGTTAGTCTGACTTGATAGATGTGCAGAAATATATCCATGAACCCGATACAACCCATAAGGAACAATTGATTTTCGGGCACCTAACCCTTTTTGATCAGGGTCATCCACGCTTACCGCAGCCGTCCGCGACATTGATATTTCTTTTCCCACAATTGAATCAATGCTTTCCGCAAATCCAAATTGGACAGGCCCTCTAATCTGTCCGCATCGCATATCGCCAGTAGACATAACTGCTCCAAATGTGCGCACGTCAAAGAAGTTTTTGCACATCCATTGCGCAGCTTTTTTCTCCTTTGAATCTATGAACAATTCACGAAGCTTTGCTTTTGCGGCTGGTGATATCAACTTTGTGTTCTCGGCATCTGCCTGTTTACTTTTCTCTTTTAGGGTTTTAGCCTTTTTCCCTGTTTCTTCCAATCCAGCTAAAGACAAGACCAAGCATGGCCGCTCGCCATCCTTATTAGAAAAAACGATTCCATCCGGATATGCTTCAAATGCTTTAAACTCAGCTACCAAATCTTCAGGAATAATCATCTGTATCGTTTCATTTTCAATCGCCAAATGCGCGCGTTTATGATGCTCTGAAAGAAAAGCGCCTTCTCTCACATGAATTTCATAAGGAGCCTGGTTGTTTTTCGTGATATCAACATAGTTTCTAATTTTTCGTTTCAGGCAAACATCCGTAACTAATCCTTTCCCCGTTTCATAATCCTGACGAGGAGCATTCCCTGCATCAGGGTCTCCATTGGGATTTCCTTTATTTACATCAAACAGATAAACAAATTCATAACGATTTTTGATAACATCACTCATTTATTTTCTCCTTTTTCTTCAGTTGACGTTTCTAAATTATTTTTCTTCTTTTCCCACAAATATGCTCTGGAAGCATCGGAATGTTCGTCATTCCAGATATCCCGCTCTTCGCGTGTCATCCACAGCCATTTGCGCATTTGATGGTATCCCAAAACAAACATTCCCTGTTGCTCTTGAGAAAGATATGCGGGGAATCCATTCTCATAAACGACTTTTGGATCTTCTGTTTTCTTCAAAGAAACATCAAACTGGCTGCAAATTTGGTCAATTAATCTTTCCAAATTAAATATTTGCCCTTTGTTTTTTGACTCATCTTTAGCCTTACGGGCGTGATGTCGTGCGTTTCTAAGCAAACTCCCAAATACGCTCTTGGGAGACGCGGAGGCCCCTGCAAAATACCGATCAATGATACTCGAATTAACACTCCCCAGAGCCTCTGTCTGTAGTTTTTCTAATACGGACATAAGTTGTCCGAGTAAATACCCTTTATCCGCACAATTTGGACTCATTTTGTTTAACACCTCCTTTTGTTTTGATTCTTTCCGATATTTTCGATTTAGATATGCTTTAATAATTGCCGCTCGAGCATCGTTCCAATTCTTTACGAACCAGCCCTTTTTTTCGTCGTTTTCCTTCCCCAATTCAGATTTATAACGCAAAATTGCCCGGCTAAATGCCGGTTGTGGAAACAATAGTTTTTTGTCAATTGATGCCCGGTAGAACTGTGCGCCGATCTCAGAAGGAATGCCTTCTTTTCGGCGGTCTTTTGGATCAGCAAGCGACTCAAGCAATAAAGGCAGCGAAAAGCTTTCAGGATGTCTTCCTTTTTTAGGCGAAGGGCAACAGCGCTCAATTTTCAAGTCTGCAAAATATTGCGCCAAACTATCCACCACATGCTGTGTGTTGGACTCTATCCAATCCCGCACCGTTGCCCGACCCTGACCACCTGACAGAACCAAAGAGTAAAATTCATCAGGTTTGTCCAATTTATAGGAGATGCCTTTCCAAAGGCTTTTATACATCTGTACAATCTGCTCCGGTTTCGCTTCGACCTTTTTTTCATCGACCTCAATGGCCAAACCAAAAGAATCGGACAACCCGCCCTTGTTCCGCGTCCAATAACAAACAACTGTATCTGAGCTTAAGCGTACATTTTGCTTTGATAAGGTTTGATTCAGATCTTGCGGATCGGGTGGATTGGAATGCAAAAGACGGTTCAGGGCTGTCATAGATAAAAGTGCGCCATTTGAAGAAATTGCGGCATTGACAACCGGCGAATTTGTTTTCTCCTTCCATCCATAACTTTCAAAAGCTGATGAATTATATGAAACAAGAGAAACACCACTGGTGCTTCCGCCCGGCACATTTTTCAACAATGGTATTTTATCAGCTCCACGTGATTTGCACCCTGTAATCAAACAAATCTTTCCATTTCCCTTATCTTTGTTGGTGTCAGAACATACTCCTTTCCAATATTTTTTAATTTCTTCTAACTCGTGAACTCGGCAATCATCTGACGAATAAGAAAAGGCAAACAAATCGTTTGTCAAACAACCATCAGGCAGATGAACCTTCAGCGTTTTTTTTAAAAGAGAATCCAAAAATAGAGCAATGGCAGACACCGCAGAATTTCTTGTTGCCTTCCTACACTGTTCGATTTGATCATAAAACATCGTTAATCGAGAACATAATTTAGAAGCTTCTCGTTTTCCTTTTGGATCTAGGCCCAACGTATATTCAGATTTCCCAACTAAGAAAAATGCGCGGTCACCTGAAGTAACAGACCCTTGATATGGAACAAACATAGGTTTCCCAAACATTTTAGGTTTCTTCTTCGAACCTTCAGGTAACCTTTCTGATTGCTTCAACGGATAAAAACCCTGAAAAAGTCCGCCTTTGCCCACTCGAATGATCCAGGCAACCGGCTTGATCTCAAAATCAGGATCAGGAACAAGTTCTTCCCGTATAGCCAAATCGTTAAGCGTTTTCAATATCATAAGATACCTCCTCACGACCGATTGGATACAATGGGATTTCAATTTTTCCGCTTTCCATTTTTGCATTAAAAAAAAGAGGTGTATTTTGTGCTTTCTTACCACCTCTGAACTCAATATCCCAAAGCATAATTCCAAGTTCTTTGGATATAGAAATTGACCGCTCTTCCGGCTTTTCTATAGGAGGATGAATTTCAGCAATACACTCCCGGCAACCGAAATAGGGCTGGTGAAAATGCTGTCCATTTTTCACACGTCGGGTAAACATATCAACAAATTTATAGATATTGTCCTCTGCCCCAGCTCTCTCGGTGAGCGTAAAAAAGGCCTCAAACTGATAATCCACATTCCGTAAAGCCACCGTATTTCGTTGCGCCCTGTCAGGCTCTACATTTATTCCATATATCCCATGCGTAAATTCTCTCATGCCGCAGTCCATCATCTGCTTTGAAGGCATTATACTTTTACTATTCAGTTCATTCCGCTTCATCGCAGTAAAGGATATTTCATTGAACACATAGATTCGCACCACATGCCATTGAATGGCGGGCTTCCAGCAAATAGCTTCAAATATTCCGCGAACAGATGAAGGAGTTGGAACCTCATAACTTACCCGTTCTGTTTTAAGTTCAGGCCGTGTAAATATAGCGAGCGGACCTTTTGCCCGAAGGCTTAATGTCGGGCCTCTCTTTTTTTTCATAGTTCCCCCCTATAGTCTTAAACATTGAATTTTGAATAATCAGGAAAAAGATTTTCTTCAGACACAACCAAACCAAATCGTTCATCATAAAGCCGTTCATATGGCAACGTTAAATAAAAGAACGCTTTCTCATGTATAGATCCAAGTGCGCCTAAGTTATTCAGCGACCGAAACTCCTGAGAATATATTTGAACAATAAAAGGTTGAAGTGATCTGAAGTCATCCCGCGATGGTTTGAATTTAGCACGGACGACATCCAGCTTGCTGTATGCGTCTTTGTACGGAACAACGACAGGATATGTAGCGCTGTCAATCATACGAAAACGCTTTGCGACTTCAGGGAAATCCAGACTTACGCGAGCATTTTGAACCCCTGCCCCATCCAGTTGAACACCAGAATAAAACAGGCGAAAGTATGTATCATAAATTGCAGGGGACGTTAAATCCAGAGAACCATCATCGCCCCGCAAAACGCCGTCAGATTCACTGGAATTAAGTAAACTTTCCGTAATACCCTTTCCCAAGCGCAAAACTCCCGCCGGAGGTTCTGTTGGTGCGCGAAAGACAATTAGACAACCTCCATTAACATCTTTGCCTTCGCGGTTACAACGCCCTGCCGTCTGTGAAATACTGTCCAGGCCGGCTAATGCCCTGAAAACGACAGGGAAATCAATATCTACCCCCGCCTCGATTAATTGCGTACTTACTAACCGAACGGTCGAGGATTCATTTTTCAATAACTCCTCTTTTGCTTTATTAAGAGTATCTTTCCGGTGAGAAGGACACATTGATGCCGAAAGATGATAAGTATTCTCAGATAGCAAACCGGCAAGCACTCGGGCATCCTTACGTTTATGCGTGACCACTAAAACACGTTGCATATTTTCTTTTAGAATACGTTCCGAAATATCTGAATATTCTATTACGCTATCTATGTCCCATTCAATGTTCACACGAGCTAAGTTTCGCGACAGCTTCATTGCGTCCGGAATGATTTTTCTCACCGCATCCAATCCGCACATAAATGATTTGCGCTTTTTTAAGGCTGGCTGAGTTGCTGTCGAAAGGACGACTGAACAACCGTAATGTTTTCGTAATTCCTGTATTGCATCCAATATTGGATACAACAACCCCGGAGGCAGTGATTGCACTTCGTCTAAAATAATGACACTTCTGGAAATGTTATGAAGTTTCCGAAGTCTGGAATTTTTGTTTGCGTACAACGATTCAAAAAATTGAACATTTGTTGTAACAATGATAGGCGCATCCCAATTCTCTGATGCCAGACGGTTTCTTTCTGTATCTTTTTCAGGATCAATATTTGAGTGATGCTCAATTACGTTTTCGCGCCCAAAAACCTCTGCGTAAACGGATGCATTTTGTTCGATAATGCTTGTATACGGGATCACAACAATCACACGTTTCATTTTATTTTCTACAGCATGGTTTAAAGCAAAGGACATCCCGGAAAGTGTTTTCCCGCCACCTGTTGGAACCGTTAATGAAAAATATCCTGTTTTGATTATTGCGGATTCTCGACAGGCATCCAGCACATTTTTTCTTTGAGCATTGACTGGTGTCCAATTATTTTTTTTCGCGTCAGAAACTTTTGCATCAATATATCCATCCAGCTCATCTCTAAGTTCATCAATCGAAGGAAAATCCGGTCTTTTCGGTGCATCTGAATCCCGTTTTTCAGCATCAAGCCAATCAGCATCAACCAGACAGGAATGAAGCATTCGTATCCAAAATTCCAAGCTTCTCTTCCACTCATTTATTTTCTTTTCTTCAGCGGTAACGGCTGGAGGAATCAACCACTCAGGCCACTCAGGAAGTTTTCTATCCAACAAATCATTCGGCGCATTTTTGATAGCATCGCGTACCAATTGTGCCGCATTAACTAATCGTTGTCTGAGAGCTTCGCTATTTTGCAATCCAGTATGATGACAAGTAATTGTAAGTTGTAAGGCCAATTTACGAAGAGGGTCATCAAATTGATCTGTTGCGTACCGTCCTCCCACAACGGCATGCTCAATACGCTGTTCATCTTCAAGCATATATCTCTGGAACGTCTCCATGAACTTTCCCAAGTCATGCCAGTCACCTAATAATGCGCCCCAAGCTTCACACCCAAAAGCTTTGGAAAATAAAGATGCATTATTCCTAACGCCGTCAATATGCATTATCAGCTTCTGGCTCTTGTTTCCATCAGCATAAAAATCCATTTCCCCAGCGCCAAAAGCCATAGCAAACAATCGGGCCATTTCTGCGACATTCTTCAGATGTTCTTCCAGCGGCTGCCATTCGGAGCGTGGTTTTCCATCCAAGGTGTGCGCATAATATTTTTTGTCCATAGTCCTGTTAATCTCCTTTTTTCATTAAAAAGGACAATTCATTGTTAAACCCCATCGCTATGGTTAAATAAGCAATAATCCAAGTGGTATTTTGGGGACATCCTTTACTAATTACACTAATCATACTTTTGTCTATCCCTTCGGCTCAGAGTTCTTGTTTCTTCTTTCCGTATTTGCTGACTTTTTCTTTAACTATAAATCCAATCTTTTTCTTTTCATTAACATCAACAGTCAAAAGCTGATCTAAAGTTTCAAAAACAATTTGAAAGCGTTCATCTGTTTGTTCCCTCAATTCAGCAAGCTCTCGCTTTAAATCTTCATTATCAGAAATCATGTGACGAAGCTTTGTAAAGGTTCTCATGATTTGAATATTAACAGCGATTGCTCTATCACTATTTAGAATGCCGGACAGCATGGCAACCCCCTGCTCAGTGAATGCGTGAGGCATTTTCCGTATACCTCCACTGCCTGACTTTTTTGATGTCACAAATTGTGATATCAAAAAATCATATTCGCTTTTTGAAAGCTGAAACATGAAATCCTCGGGAAAACGTTTTTTATGTCTTTTTACGGCCTGATTTAAAACTCTTGTTTCAACCCCATAAAGCTCTGCAAGATCTTTGTCCAGCATCACTTTAACACTACGAATAAAAAATATTTTACTGGCAACTGCCTCAATTGAAATTAGCTCGGACATAATTTTATCCACCTTTTTATAGCTTTAACACCCCGGACGATTTGCCTTTCCCCAATACCGATTCATTTTCTTACCACTTTCCACCTTTTCAAGACCTTCTCTATTTCAACTACCTCCTCATACCCTTCTTCCGATTCTTTTCCTGTTAACACAAGATCCCACAGACGGCCATTTGGGGTTAAAAGCCTTCTGGAAAGGTCGGGTTCACCAAAGTCCGTTTTGCCGTAGTGCTCATGAATTTTATCTTTAAGCGGTTGAACCAGAGAAGGATCTATTAAATCGAGTTCATCCAACCGGTATAAAAAAGCCTCTGCTGAAACACCAAAGCGATGTTTAATGCGAAGCAAAAGTTCATATGACCAGTGCTTTTTTTGAATGCCTAATTGTTCAACAGTATCGCTCACAGCTTTTGCGGGCATAAGAAAGGTAGCGGCAAAACGCCTTGCCGCGCGATGTGCTGTAAACGGTTTTTCGCCTGAAGAATCAGATGCGGCATCGGTTTGAAACAGGTCAACACCTTGCTGTATCGTGTGAGTCAGGATTAAGACCTTTCCTAATTCACAGGCCAGGCAAAAAAGCTGACGTTCAGGATTCTGCATTGCCGTCAAAAAAAAGAAGGCGTTCTGGTTTAAAGGGTCATAATATGAAAAGCTCTCGATTTTTTTTGGCAAAGGAACTACGATTACACGAGAACCAAGGGTTTCAAAGAGTTCAAAATAGTCAAACACTATGCCATGCTCGATTCCGGCAAAACAGCGCACCTTTTCCGAAAGCGCTTCCATCCCCCTAATTGTAAGATCAAAAGGAATAACAAGCGGAATATGTGCCCTTTTATGCGCCTTGCAAATATCTTCAAGAGCACAGAACGCTTCAATTATATCGTGCGACATTGTTATGATTCTGGAAGGCAGTTCTTTATCATCTCCGCAGACTGTTGCCGGAAAAGGGGCTTGTGAGCTTTCGTGCTTTAGAGAGCGAAATTTATGTTCATCCTCTGCAAAAAGCGTATCAATCGATACGCCCAGTTCTTTTGAAAGCCGGTAAATGACAGATGCTGAAGGGGCGTTTAATCCCCGTTCGATCCGGCCTAATGGGACTTCGTTCATCCCGACCCTGGCTGCCAGCTTCGCCATACTCCAGTTGCGCTGCTGTCTTAGCTTTCGTATATTTTTTCCGATAAAACTTAAGTCTAATTTCATAAACTGTATAAATACTATTTGGTTTTAATTTGTCAAGAAATTTTATCAATAATGGATTCTATTAGAGCTTTTTAGTTTCTATAGACTTTCAGATAATTAATTTCACAAGGCCAGAAGGAGGAAGGCGTATTAGTTATACGTCGACGACTGATAACACAGTGAAATTAATTATCTGAAAGTCTATAACCTAAATTGAGCAAGCTCAAGAGGAACCTTGGTATGGTTTGGTATGAAGTGCACGAGAGTATGGAATCCGCTATTGAGCGGGAGAAGCGATTAAAAGAATGGAAGCGAAAATGAAAACTGGAATTGATTGAAAGCAGCAATCCGAATTGGCAGGATTTGTACAATACGATTGTTTAATTGGTTTCCAGCTTTCGCCGGAATGACGCTACGACTAAGTTAGCGTTTATGGAGTAAGGCCGATGGCATGCGGTGAAAAAGATGAGATGTAATTACCTGAAATCCCAGCGTCTCCACAGTATTTTTGCTGTGGAGACTCTACTTCTTCACCACGTTTCTACCTTAATCACGCCATATAAATCAAACCGTATAGAAAAAGAAATATAAGCGCTGCGCAAACGCTGAGACCTATCGGAATCCTGTAAGAGTTCTCATTATAGGGCCTATCTATGAGTTCTTGATATGATACCCTTTTCTTCTTCCCTTGAATCGAATTCCAAAACATTTCCAGAAAGACATAGGGGTGTTTACTGATCTTCCCTACAGACACAACTTCCTTTGAAAGAAAGCTCTGGCCCATCGATCTGATTGCATTCAGCGGACGATTGCAAAACCATAGCGTTACTCTTCCAAACATTCTGTAAGGCCAATCTGTATCAAGACTGACCGTTGCCTCGCCACCCAGTTTATCAATGTAAATCCAGAATGCGGCCAGAGTAAGCACCAGCATCTGCATCGACACCGTTTATTGTTGTTTTAAAGGTTATAGATTGTTACAAGGTTTAAGGAAGCGGTAACGTGCCGATTACATTATGAAACAGGTTTAGCATAATTTTTGGAAAAAGTCCTAATGTTATTGAAACACCAGCAATAAACAATAACGGAATCAACATCATAGCCGGAGGATCCTTAATTTCTCCGTGTCCATGATGCTCAAGATCAGGATTCATTTTGCCGAAAAATATTATTTTTGCCGACCTGAATGTATAAGCTACCGTCAATGTAATTGCAGTGGCTGCAAGTATGGCTATAATCAGACCACCTGGCATCATTTCTATACCGGTATGAAATACTCCTGTGAAAAGAAGCCATTCTGCCGGGAAACTGCTCATTGGAGGGAACCCTGAAAGCATCATGGCACCCATAATCCAAAGTGCAGTTGTTATTGGCATCTTTGACGCCAGCCCGCCCATTTGTCTCATATCCCTGATGCCAGTGGTATATACAAGAATACCTGCTGTTGAAAATAGAATTGTTTTACCCATAATGTGGCTTAAAAAGAAGAACATTCCACCTTCAAGACTTGTTATAGTAAGCGCAGCTATTCCAAGCAGTGAATACGCTAGCTGGCTTATTGTTGAACAAGCGGCAAAACGCTTAACATCTGTCTGTGCCATTGTAAGAAGTGAGCCGTATACCATGGTTGCCAAGCCCAGTATCAAAAGCGGCATTGAGAATACCTTGAAATCATCGAGAAGAGGAAAGACTAATATTCTGACTATTACATATGCCGCTACATTTGCATAAACAGCAAGCAACCCTGCTATACAGGTTGGATGTTCTGCATGAACCTGTGGCATCCACACCTGAAACGGTACTATAGCCATCTTTGCAAGCAAAGCGACCAGAAAAAATAGAATAATCCAAAAAGTCATTGGATTGCCGGCAAGAGCTGATAGATCCGATATATGAAAGCTTCCAATCTGAGAATATGTCATTAATGCTGCTACAATAAAAAACGATGCGCCTATAATAGCCCACAAAAGACATATCATGGCCACTTTTACTCGATCTACATACCCAAACATCGCCATAATAAAATAAAGAGGTATTGGCAATAGTTCAAGGAAAAAGTACATTGCAATGAGATTTGTAACTAAACAGACCCCCATGAAACCCATTGGGAAACCTAAAAACATAATGTAAAATCGCGTATAGTGATTACGCCAGGTACGTTCATCTACATCTCCATATATTGCCTCAATTCTGTGTTTCACATAATGCATTGCATAAAAAGCAAGGGCTGTACAAAGCATATTTATTATCAATGCAATAGGCAGACTCAGACCGTCACCAAGAAGGTCAAATGTAATTGCTGAACTCACAAATGGATAATTTTCAACAATTATTTCGCCATGATAAACCCTGATACATGCTAAAAAAAGTAAACCCGTACTATATAGAAGGCTGCATCCGGCCAGCCAACCAGCATTTTTTCCTAATTGCTGTCTGAACAGCAAAATGACAAGTGATGCAATAGCCGGAACAACTACAATTTGTAACAGAATATGAGACATCATTTTATCTCCGCAATGTCATAAAGTTTTATAATAATACCGCAAAAAGAATACCAATAAAAATTGTTAGAATATATACAAGATTAAATGCCAGATCCTCAGACTCTGTCTGCAATCGTAAAAACAGTGCCGGGATTCTATTGACAACAAATCCTGGAATTTTTGTATGTGCCAGATTATCAAAACTTTGTTCAATCTTGTAACCTACAATATTACCAAGTTTAAGAGTTCCGTTCATGATAAATTTTAAATAAAAAGCATCTATATACCATCTATTCCAGAAAAACTGATGAAAAGACTGTAGAATTGAATTACCCTCCACAATAGCCTTTGGATCCCATTTTCTGGAAATGAATATCATATAGGCTGGTATGGCACCTAAAAGTATAGACATTACAGAAAGCACTGAAACAAAGATATGATAATTGAACGGATGTTCTCCGGCAGGCATAACCGGCAGACCTAATGTGCCTGTCAAATTTGTACTAAATCCTTCTTGAATAATATGTTCAACCTTTGGGCCTAACAGTCCAAGGACAACTACAAGAACTGCCAGCACAGCACATGCACCCCACATGGTTGGGGATGCCTCATGAGGTGGCTTGCCTTCTTCTTTAATATGTTGTATATTTTTGGTCTCCGGCCCGAAAAATATCATGCCTACCATACGTGTTGTATAGAATGCTGTCAGCACAACGGTTAACATTGATAAAATAAATATCGGCATATGATGAGCTTCAAGAGCCTTGAGCAGGATCATATCTTTGCTCCAGAATCCCGGCAAAGGCGGGAGCCCCATCAAGCATAGAGCAGCAATCAACATGGCTATCCACGTAATGGGCATATATTTCTTCATTGATCCCATATCATTCATGTATATTGAATGCGCTGCATGTATTACAGAACCTGCACATAAAAACAGACATGCTTTGAATACTGCATGGCTGACAAGATGAAAGATTCCAGATGTTGTACCCCCAACCAGCACAGACTGGCTTAAACCAGCCATCCCAAGACCAACCCACATGTAGCCGATCTGGCTGACTGTAGAAAATGCAAGTGCCTTTTTCAGCTCGAGCGCAGTCAAACCCTGTGTCGCAGCAACAAAGGCTGTAATTACTCCAACCCATGCGACAATTGTAAAAAACATGGATGCTTCTTCCACACCTGCTACCCAGTAACCATAGTAAAAAATTGGAATAAACCTTGCGACCAGATAAACACCGCTTTTTACCATTGTTGCGGCATGAATCAAAGCCGATACAGGGCCCGGGCCTGCCATTGCTTCAGGAAGCCATTCATGAAATGGAAACTGAGCCGACTTGCCAATAGGGCCCGCCAGAAGCAAACAGGTTGCAAGTATAATCATACCTGGTGTCTTTGCCATTTCAGGAATCCAGATAGATGCAGTTGTATAAAGCTCCATAATGTTTAATGTTTTTGCATAGTAGTATACTATAAAAATACCGCCCAGCATCAGCATATCACCCAAACCTGTAACAACCAGGGCTTTTAAACCACAATGCGATGGAGTGGTAAATTTAGTCGGAGCGGGTCCACCTATCCAGTACTTCTTTTCGTCTCTCCAGTAGTAACCGATCAAAGCGTAGCTGCACAAACCAACCAGCTTCCATCCGACAAAAAGAAACAATAAGTTATTCACAAGAACGAGTAAAAGCATACTTCCAACAAATAGATTAACCAGCATCAAAAATCTGGTTTTCCCAGGATCTCCCTCCATGTATCCGAGGCAATAAACTGCAATAACGCTGCTTACAATCGCAACAACATTGGCCAGAATAATGCTTAATGGATCTACCAATACACCGAATTCTACTAATATAGGCACTTCAAACCATATGATTGAACTTTCCAGCGGCAATGCTTCGGGATGAAACAAATTCGGCAATATCATTAGACTGGCGGCTGCAGACAGCAATGGGAATAATACGGCTGCGGCGCTTCGTAGGGTAGGATTGATCCGATCCATCAAAGCGATCATTACTACGCCTATGAAGGGAAAAATCATACACAACCATGCGAGTTGCAAAGTATCCACGTATCGACCTCCTAAAACAGATGATGTGTAACCATCCCTGTTCTCATCATGTTAAAAACTTGCCGGGATGATATGTTGAATCACTGTATTAATTATCTCAGGACTGAAAATACCACAAACCAGTATCCCGGCAGCCATAATCAGTATAGGTATAAGCATACTTATTGGAACTTCATCTAACCTGTATGTTATATAGGGAGATGTTCTTGAATAATCCGGAATTACATCTTCAAACGCTGCAATCTTTATGACCCTGAAGAAGTAAATAACATTAAGAATACTGCTCGTTAACAGCACAGCTACAAAAACCCACTGTTTAGCATCAATTGATCCTATGATTAAATACATCTTGCTGAAAAAGCCACATGTCGGCGGTATTCCAACCATAGAAAAGGCACCAATTAAAAACGCTGTCATGGTAAACGGCATTTTTCTGTAAAGATCTTTAAATCCTGTAATATTACAGGAACCTGTCTTGTATATGATAGCCCCTGCGACCAAAAACACACAGCCTTTTGTAAAAGCTTCATTTAGAATGTGGAGTACGGCACCGGTAAGGCCAGATCTGTTTGCCAGTCCTATTCCTAAAGCAATGTATCCAATCTGTGCCACAACTGAGTAAGACAGCATCTTCTTTAGGTCATTTTGGGCGATGGCATATATCGAACCGACGATTACGGCAACGGCCGCCATCCAGGTGAGTATGGTTGTCACAGGAATTATCTCTATGAAGAAAACGGGCTTAAAGACAGTAAACATAATCCGTATCATCATGTATGCCGCTACCTTTGTCATTAAGGGCGCCACCAGGCCGCTGACCGTTGAAGGAGCATCAGCATACGCATTGGGAGCCCATGCATGCAAAGGATAAAGTGCCATCTTCAGGCCGATGCCCACGATCATAAAGACGCCTGCCGTCAACACAACTCTGGAATGGTAGAATTCCGGCAATCGCTGGGCCACGTCCAGCATATTCAGCGAGCCAGTAATAATATACAGGTAACCTACACCAAGAAGATAAAACGAGGCTCCTATTGTACCCATTATGATATATCGAAACGTTGCAAAAGGAGCTCCATCCCTGCCTATGGCCATGAGAGCATAACATGAAAGTGCAGCGATCTCTAAAAACACAAATACATTGAACAGGTCCCCTGTTACAACTATTCCGAGAAGGCCTGTAACAAGGAGCAGGAAAAGCGTATAGAACGGAACAACCTTTTCGGGCATTTCCTTTTCAACACTTTTTTTGGAATATATGGAAACAATTAGACTAATAACCGATATTATTACCAGAACAAATGCATTGAGATAATCTATTGCATACTCGATCCCCCACGGAGGGGCCCATCCTCCGAGATAATATGAAAATGGCCCGCTTTCTATTACTCTATTTAAAATGCTAAGAGATGCTATAAGTGGAACAACGAGAACGGCAACGACCCATGGGTGGCACAGTCCTTTTTTCCACCATCCAATAACCGGCACAAAAAGAGCGGCTATTAAAGGAATGACTATTACAAGAGCAGCAAATTGGGTTGCCATATCTAAACTCCCGTGTCTTTTCTTATTTTAATAATTTCGTCAAGCTCCAAGGTCTTATATCTCCTGAAAATCAGGATAAGCACTGCAAGGGCAACACCTGTTGTGGCAATTGAAACAACTATTGCCGTAAGCATCAGTACATGAGGAAGAGGATTAATATAACTGGCGACATCGATAATAGCATTTCCATGCCCGTGCGCCGCATGGGCATTCCCCAAAAATATCGGAACTGTTGCTCCGCCCTTCTTTACTCCGATGGAAACATAAAAGAGAATCACAGCAGACTGAAATATATTCATGCCAATCAGCTTCTTAACCAGATTTTTCTTACCCACCATTGCATAAAGCCCGATCAGCAGCAAAATGACATACACCCAGAAGTTGTATTTACTGACTATATACTCAAGCATATCAGTCTCCTTCTCCTTCTCCCTTTCGCTTTTTTCTTAACATAAGTATACAGCCGATCCCGGCGGTAAAAATAACCGCAGTTTCACCCATGGTATCGTATCCCCTGTAATCCCCCAAGACGGCGGTAACTATATTTGGCGTCGCTGTTTTTTCCAGGGCTTCCTTTATATACTTCGGTGAAACATGGCTGCTGGCCGGAGAATTTGGATCACCCCAATCCGGCATTTCTTCAACACCGTATATAAGCAATCCTCCTGTTAAAACTATTATGAGTATCGCGATAACTTTCAATCCTTTGACCTCCTTTTTGTTTTACTGACAGCCGCAATAAACAATACTGTTCCAACTCCGGCGCCTACGGAGGCTTCGGTAAAAGCAACATCCACCGCCCCCATCTGAGTCCAGAGGATGCACATAAAGAAGCTGTAAGCGCCAAGTATAATAACAGCAGCCAAAAGATCCTTAACGGTGATAGCCGCAATCGCACAGATAACGACAAAGATACAGAAAATAAGATCGAGTTGCCAGATCATTTGCTTCCCTCCCTGGTCCATGGTTTAACACCACACCGAAAAGCGGCCCTGGAAATGGCATGAGTCGCTGTAGGATTAGCTAAGAAAACAAAAACTGCGACAACGACTATCTTTATACTGTCTAAAATAGCCCCGTGATATGCTGCATGATATATAGAAAGGCCGACAAGCGTTATAAGCACTGCCAGTGTGTCGCCTTTCCCCGTGGCATGCATCCGGGAATAAAAGTCCGGAAAACGCAGGAAGCCAATGGTCCCTGTGGCAAAAAAGAAACAGCCCACTAAAATCAACATCACAGATATTCCTGTTACAACTTCCATCAAATTTCACCTCTCCCTTCAAAGTACTTTGCTGCCGCTAATGTCCCGATAAAATTCAGAATAGCGTAAACCATGATGATATCCAAAAACATCTCTATCCTGCCGTAGATAAATCCCATAAGTGCCAATACCACCAACGTTTTTGTGCCGATCGCTCCAACTCCTACAATCCGGTCTATAATAGTCGGCCCGTACACCACCCGATAGAGACAAAGGAAAACAAGCAAACAAAGGAAAATACTCGCGCCTAAATAAAAATTTTCCATCTCAATACTCCAAAATTAGCTGTTAAGCTGTTAAGCTTATTAGCTTAACAGCTAATTTATTGCTTTAATTAACCGTTAAGTTGTATTTATTAAGCTTTGAATACAATGTGCTGCGGCTCACATTGAGCTGTTTTGCAACTTTTAATTTGTTCCAGTTATTCTCCTGCAAAATTTTCATAAGGAATCTTTTCTCATTTTCCTCAAAAGAGGTTATCCCCTCATTTTTTTCTTTTAACACTTCATGTAAGATGCGGGAAGGCAGTAACTCACGCTTAACTTCTTCACCTTCTGCCAGAAGGAAGGCATGTTGTATTGAGTTTTCCAACTCCTTGACATTGCCTGGCCAGGAATAGTCCATTAACACCTGCATAGTATCGGATGTAACACCTCTAACATTTTTCCCTATTTCTACATTCAGTATTTCTAAAAAGCATTCTATTAAAAGGGGGATATCATCTTTCCTCTGCCTTAAAGAAGGCAGATGTATATTAATTACATTCAGCATATAAGAAAATTCTTCATTAAAAGTTCCTTTTTCGACCTCTTTCCCAAGATCAGTATTAACAGCGGCAATAATCCTGACATCTGTCTTAATGCTTTTTTTTCCTCCAAGCCTTTTTATAGACCCTTCCTGTAAAAAATCCTGAAGTTTGATCTGTGTTAATGGAGACATTTTATCAATCTCACTTAAAAACACTGTCCCGCCATTATTCTGCTCCAGACATCCTTTCTTTTGAGATGCCGCCCCTTCAAAGGCGCCTGTTTCATGACCAAAAAGCCCGCTTTCTACTATAAACCTCGGATAAGCTGAGCAGTTATACACATCAAAAGGTTTATCTTTTCTCGAGCTGTTCAAATGGATACATCTTGCCACCAATGCCTTCTCCGTACCCTCTTCACCCTGGATCACAACCGAAGTATCAGTAGGGGCCAGATTCAATATCATATTGTAGATCTGCTGCATTCTGGCAGACTGTTTATTGATCTCCTGTATTTTCAAGCTCTCTTCCCTTGAATATTCTTTTCTTTTGAAGGAAGCCCCCCTGTGGCTATATCTAAAAAAATTGAGAACATAACTGCCATAACAGCAATGCCAACACCGGTCTCAATACCAAGAATACCAAGCGATCTTGCCTGCGCTATCCCTACGTGAAATATCTTGTCAAGCGCTCCATAATCCAGATAATTACCCCCGAGTATAATGCACAACAACCCTATTCCAGAAAATATAAAAACTCCAAGACTACATAAAATGGTGTTTAATCTTTCTGACATCATGCGCAAAGCATTGTCCAGCCCATAAGTTATGACCAATAGAACTAAACTTGCCCCTAAAATTACTCCTCCCTGGAACCCTCCTCCAGGGCTGTAATGTCCATGAGCGATAACATACAGAGCATAAATCTGCATAAAGGGTATCAGCAACCTGGAAAGTGTCTTTACAATAACGTCATCCGATTGTTTAGTCATCATGTTCGTTTACCCCGGTCATTTTTCCTAAAACTTATTGAGCTAAAAGCTCAAAGTAAGAATAAAACCAATAAGCATTGTGTCCTTCCTGACACGTAGGGGCACGATGCATCGTGCCCCTACTTCAGCGCTACAAAAACAGGTGCCATATCGAGAGTATCCTGTACATATACATGGTCGGCTTCCATGAATACATGCGCAATTCTGTCCTCCATCTCTCCGGTCATAAGGTCTTCAGCGGTCTTTTTACTCACAGCGTGTACATAATATATGCCGTCTTTAACATCTACTGTGATAGTCCCTGGAGTAAGAGTAATAGAGTTGGCAAGTGTTACCATGGAGATATCGCTTTCCAGTTTTGTCTTAAATTCTATTATCTTTGGGTCTATCAGATTTTTTGGCCCCAGAGCCAATCGAACAACATGCAGGTTGGACAAAACGATCTGGTAGAGAAGCCATGGAATATAAGTAATAAATCTTTTTACTATTACACGCATATCTCCTGCTCTTGGATTGGCAAAAAGGAGACCATGCGATACGTGTGACACCAAGCCGCAACAAAGAACTCCGATGCTGATATGAAATAAATCATAGTGCCCTGATAAGAGCAGCCAGAAACCAAACAAAATGATGAATGTTGCTGTAAATCTGGTAATTTCTCTCTTTGTTTGCCTCGCGCCCTTAAATATTGTTTCTACTCTTTTTCGATGTACGGCCTGGCTTTCAGACGTGAGCCTGGCAGCAGTATCCAATATCTGCTTGCTCTTCTCTCTTGCATTCTCTAATATCTCAAAGGACCTATCCGTGGCCTGAACTAATATGGTTACTTCCATTCCGTTCCTCTTCTTTCTATAGACTTTCAGACAATTAATTTCACTGTGTTATCAGTCGTCGACGTATAACTAATACGCCTTCCTCCTTCTAGCCTTGTGAAATTAACTATCTGAAAGTCTATAAATATGGCCTTATCTTCCTGCGTTCATACAAAAAATACGTTTTCCTAATTCAAGAGTATAGACTAAGGAACTAACAATGCAGGAACAGGGGTTCTCTCTACTACGCTGCACGAATGTTTTCCTGTAAAAATATCTTTAAAGCTTTGCCCCGGCGATAACCCCATAACTATTGATGTAGAATTATAATCTTGCGCTGCAAGAATGATCTCATCAACAGTTTTGCCCGCATATACATGATATTCTGCGTCAATTCCCTCTTTTAAGCATTTATTGCGCGTTTTTCTTAATTTTTCCATAAGCCGTCTCAGATCACGCACAGTCAATTTCTTGTGTATTACATTTACAATATCAAGCTCGTTGATCAATTGCTTAAAACCGAGTATAATCTGAAGCGCCTTTTCAGATGCCTGAGACCAATCGGTCGCAAACAAAACACGCTCAAATGCCCCTTTTGAAATAAGCTTCAATCCTGTTTCATCTTTGTCAACTATCAGGACAGGCACGCTTGCCTCCTTAATAAGTTTTTTAACAATAGAATCACCAAACAAAATTCTTCTTTTCTTTTTATCAAAATGAACCACAGCGAATGATATCTGATTTTCATGGATTGTGTTCAAAACACCACTGGACAAATTTCCGGAGTCAATTTTTATAGTAGCCTTCAAGCCATAGCCGTTTAATATTTCTTTCCATTGCTCAAACACCTCAGAAGTTACATCCTCTGGTTTATCCTTTATTACACAAAGGAAAATTATTTCCTTGAAGCCAATATCGCTAAAACCTGACAATCCTTCCAGCACCTTGGAACTTGGGCGCCTAAGATCTGTAGCATATAATATTTTTCCGCCCATTATCTCCCCTTTTAAATAGAATAGAGAACAATCATAAATTTAATTTTTTTACTTATAGCAACATTCGTGCCTTTATGATCAAACTGCATGACTGACCCTGTTTTTCAGGTATTACCAAAATTTGAAGCTACAAACATGAATATATCATCAACACAAAGTGATCAGTTTTTGGACACATAATGGTAATTTTTCATAAACATATTTATATCTTTAAATAATATTATGTATAATTTTTATACACATTCTGCATAAAAGCTGTACAATAATATTCCCTCATCTCTTTTGAGCTTTAATGCATTCAAAAAAAGTCCTTTTTTACAAGTGGTTGCGGAGTTAGGGATTACAAATCATTAACAGCTTGATAAAATAAGAAAAAATTGCAATTTTATACTTTTATTACGAGATCGGCAGCTTTAAAAAAAATTAAGCGCAGATGCCTTCTTAACGCTCTTAATTGCGCTTAATAAATACTTGACAATTTAATTAATATCTGTTTAATTAATTTTAAAAAGGTTGCTTATAAATAAGGATAATGACCGTTGATTCAGTTGACTGAAAACTGTGGTTAAGGAGGATGAGGTATGAATCTTAAAAAAATGTTGTTTGTGACCAACTTTGATAAATTGTGGCTTGACGCTCTGGAATCACTGATGGATCTCAGAAAGTCAGGCCTTAATCATGTTATTTTTCTCCATGTAATAGAAAAAGATAAAATCGCAATGCATCGGGGAAAGGGCTACCTCAAAGAGGAAGAGGTCGGTCTCAAACAAAAGGCGGATGTGCGTTTTATAGATTGGGCTGAAACTATATTTGAAAAAGGTATGGAATGCGGCGCCTATGTTGTAGTTGGTAATTATATCCCCAAGATTCTCTCAACAGTTGAGGCGGAAAAAGCGGATCTCATAGTAATAGAAGCCCATGAGAGGACAAAAGTAGAAAAACTGTACGTGGATTCAACGGTACTGGAACTCCTCCGGCGAGCCAAGACTCCTGTTTTAGTGCATAAATATATGCTGCCATCAGGAAAAACCAACGAAAAGCCTTTTGAGGTACCTCTCTTTGCAACAGACTGGTCTTCTCCATGTGAAAGAGCATTGGAGCAGATTATCGACATTAAAAACAGTGTTAAAAA
>Ga0255422_1063_pt1 | contig 22801 bp, 22 predicted proteins | sample ANMaggSeSYBR02D3_FD_182631 | JGI IMG/M metagenome (GOLD analysis project Ga0255422, IMG submission 182631) | Sediment cell enrichment communities from methane seep in Santa Monica Basin, California, United Staets - ANME aggregate JGI... | ecosystem: Environmental > Aquatic > Marine > Cold seeps >... | reverse complement strand
TGCCTTTGCCATTCGAGAAAAATGGGGTCATTCTACGTTTGACCCTTAGTCTGCACTGTGTTCTGACGCGATGGAGGTTGTTACCTTCTGACATTATTGTGTTAAACAATCCTCGCAACAATAATCATCAAAAAATAATTGGCGCTCAATCACATAACTTGCTTAGGAACGTGGACGAATTAACTTCCACAAGTAGGCGCATAGATGACTCTGGGTCAGATTTGTTCGATCTCAGATCACAAAAGTTGATGGAATAGCGGGCTATTTTGATATTTTTGTGATTTAAGATCGGGCAAAGGTGGCCTGAAGCTGTGATGCATAGTTGAGTAAGTTATTTCGTCCACGTTCCTTATCGTGTCTGATGTCCGCATAAACACGCCTTCAAGTCCGAGAGCGTAAGCATCAGGGTCATGGGGTCCAAAGGAGACGGCTCGAATCCTACATGTTCATAAAAAGACTTGGCTTCGTTCGAGAGCGCATGGACCACTATCCCCCTGATTCCGATAGTCTCTGCGGCCTGTAGCACGCGCATCCCCGCATCGCGAACCATGGCGCGACCGATACCGCATCCATGCCATGCTACATCCACCGCAAGCCGACCGAGCACGACAACAGGAATCGGGTCAGGCATGTTGCGGCGAAAGCGGCCAGGTGCGGCATTGACGACAACCGCACTGGAGGCCAAAGCGTAGTAGGCCATGACACGGGTTGATTCGCATATGACGAATGTACGCGACGCGCCAGCTATTTGGTTCCTTAGTGCTCGGCGTTTGAGCCAGCCATCCAGGCTTTTGACACCGCACGAGAATGCCTCAACCTCATGCCTGGACAACAAGGGTACGGGAGCGGTCAGATTCACGCGTCTTCCCACGGTGCCGAACTTTGCATGGTTTTACGCATGCGTTCATTGGGCCTGGGAGGTTGGTCAAGGCGATTGAGAAATTCCGCGTAGGCCTTCGGCGAAACGCTGATTTGTCGCTGATCAAGCAATGCCTCCGCCGCCGCCGCTTTTGCCGCTTCCAGAATGAAATCGGCCCGGTTGGTGCCACACAGCGACGCCGCGCGATCAATCAGGCCGCGCACCTCAGGCTTAATACGAAGCTTCAAAGCATCGCGATTAGCACTTGCTTCAGTCATGGTTGGCATGGCAATGGTCCTCCTGTATTAAAAATTGTTCTATATGACGGGACGTTATGTTGCGAGTATAATTATGTTGTGGGTTAAAAGCAATCAATTTACATTTAATTTGGAATGGGGGACATTATATGGCTGTGGGGACATCCTATATTCCTCCTGTCAAGAAAAAAGTGATTAATTTTTAAATGCTGTTAATTCAATAAGTTAGATGTGATGGCTTTTAAAGGACGCACTTATCCAACGTTATTTTATCAATTTTTTCAGCGGATCACTCACCTTATAAGCAAACACTCTATCTAATCGTTACATTTATCCGGCATACCACTCATCCTGCCCGCAATGCTTCCGCCTGCTGGGCAGGCAGTGGTCACCAATCATCCCTTATCCAGATTAAAGTGTTCAGTGAGAGGCCCTGCATTGTCCCTCCCGAGATCCATTTAATGGTCTCAACGCTGGTGATCGGGCTCTCTCGCCGAAGATATAGGGCTCTAAGGGGGGATAAGGGGGGACGCTGGTAGTTTTGTTAGTTTATTATCCTTTATAACGGTAATGGTAAATTTTCAAGGACTTTTTTTTCTTTTTTAACTGCATGATGAACGCTCACCCTCTTAATCCCTAAAACTCTCGCAACATCTGTTGCTTTATGTCCTGTAATGGGGGACGTAATGGGCGACGTTGCTACTTAACTGCATTACTTTAGGGCCATTGAAGTCAAATCAGTAAAGGAAATTCTCGTTTTGTCTTGGAATTTCTTGCGCAATAGCCATGTAGAAGCAAATCTCGCTGAGGTAATACGTTCAATAGTGAGCAATCCTTTCTCGGATGCATTCAAAAGCCCGTCAAGAAAACGTACTGATTCCTCAAATATTTCTCTTCTAAAAAGGAGACTTATCAATTCATCAAGCACATAGTCAGAGGTATACAGCCGGGCTCCCTTAGCTCGCAGTTGCTTATAAACGACTTTCACTTCATGATGGTGAGCATCCTTTCGATGGCCTAATGCAAGCCAGCCCCACGTGTCTATGAATACCAAATCAGACATTACGCCGAATCTCTCCCATAGAGTTCCTCTTCTAATTCCTGTGCAGATAAAGATTTCCCCGAAAGACAACCTATTACATCTAAAATTGGATCATCGTCCTTTTGACTGCGACTTCTTAGGAAATCCACGAAGTCTATCACCTCCAGAACGCGAGTCTGAGGGAGTTCTCTAATTTTTCCCAGAAGTATCTCTGCCGTGTCATTGCCGTGCTGCTGTATCATCTTTTATCACCTCCCGTACAAAGTTGGGGGACGTTATGTTGTGAGTCTGATTATAATGGGGGACGTAATGGAGGACGTTGTTTCATATTTCCATATCTGCTATCTTTACAGCAACATCCTTCTTGTTGTTGTCAAGAATACTTTTACCGCTTTCCACAATTCTACTCACCGAGGAGGGACTCAGCGACAGAGCTTGAGCAACCTCTATCTCCTTAGGAGCCAACAATTTATAACTTCGCAATTATATGTTTAATGCAGACATGAAATATGATGATAATTCGGTTTAAGAAAGCCGGATGATAGCCCATATTAAAGGGTTAGTAGATATTTAACTTGACATGTAATCGATAGTTTTATAATGTTTTAATTATACAAATTTATCAACTCAAAGGTATAATTATGACATTATGAAAAAAGAACGATATCACTCCAATGATCTAAAGAGGTTGATTTTAAAGAATAAAATGTCCACCATGGTAGAGATGAAGGAAGTAATGGGCACAAAGGTGGATGCCACGATTTTCAGGAAGCTTCGAGAACTGCACTATTTGCGCAGTTATTCACACCGGGGAAAGTATTATACCGTTCCTGAGGTTGTCAGATTCGATGCGAAAGAATTATGGTCATGTCGCGCCGTTCATTTTTCAAAGCAAGGTTCTTTACTCAACGCAATTGCGCATCATGTTGATCGTAGTGTGTCCGGGTATTTTGAATATGAGATAGAGAGCCTGTTACACGTAACTGTCAGAGTGGCGGTTTTAAAACTTTTGAAGGAAAATAGAATTTCCAGGCAGAAAGTGGCCGGGCGTTATCTTTATTGTTCATCAAGGATGAGGAAACGCAATCGTCAATATAATGATAGAAAGAAGCATCAAATCATTAAAGATTCTACGCTTGAATCTATGAGTTCAGAGATGGTGTTTCAAGAAGGAAAAACGCTGGTTGAATTGTTTCTTAGTCTTCTGGATGAGAAACAACGGCGTTTATTCGCCGGGTTGGAATCCATCAAACTGGGTTACGGAGGGGACAAGAAGATAGCGCATCTGTTTGGTTTGGATATGCATACGGTGGCCAAAGGTCGTAAGGAATTATGCCGTGGTGAAATAGAAACAGATAAGGTTCGCCGAGTCAGCGGGGGTCGTAAGTTTCTGGAAAAAAAACGTCGCAAATCATCGCCTTGATAGAAGAATTGATGGAGTACGAAACGGCTGGTGATCCCATGACCGGTTTAAAGTGGACAAGGAAAACGACCAAAAAGGTAACTCATGAACTTAAATCATTGGGTATAAAGGAGGTTAATCGAACGTCTGTTGGCCGACTTTTGAAAGATCTTGGCTATTCATTGAAAGTCAATCACAAAAAGAAGGCTTTAGGTGCAAGAAAGACGCCCGAAGCAAAAGCGCAAAGAGATAAACAGTTTAAGTACATCAATGGTATCCGCACTCAGTTTACCGATGAGGGCAATGCTAGTATTAGTGTAGATGCCAAGAAGAAAGAGATGGTAGGCGATTTCAAAAACAATGGATCTGCATGGCGTAAAAAAGCCTTTGAAGTAGGCGATCACGATTTCAAGCAGTATGCTGAAGGAATCGCCATAGGCTATGGTGTTTATGACATTCTGGCCAATAGAGGTTCAATGTTTGTGGGCATTGATCATGATACGCCGGCCTTTGCAGTAGAATCGATTGCCAAATGGTGGAAGCAGGACGGCTCTAAACAATATAAGGGATGCAAAAAGCTTCTCATTCTGGCGGATGCGGGAGGAAGTAATGGATATCGCCCAAGAGCATGGAAATATGAGTTACAAAAGAAGCTATGTGATCCATTCGGTCTCTGCGTAACGGTTTGTCACTATCCGCCAGGCGCATCAAAATGGAACCCGATTGAACATCGCTTATTTAGTGCCATCAGCAATAACTGGAAAGGGGTACCACTGAATAGCTACGAAACAATACTTAAATATTTGAGAAAGACAAAAACAACTCCTAAGAAAGGACCTGGATTAAAAGTAAAAGCGACCTTGGTTCGGAAGAGATATAAGTATGGTCAAAAAATTTCTGATAAGGAAATGTCTCAACTTCAATTGGAAAATCATGATATTTTGCCTAATTGGAATTACACGATTCGGCCAACAAAAATGTGAAGTTATTTATTGTTGACTCCTTATAACCATAATTTCTGACTGCAACCCGTGCAAGAACCGAACGAGCATCAACAATAGGTTTTCTTCGACTCCTTAACTTCAATTGTTGAGAAGACAGATCAAAGGCTTCTGATACAGTATTTATTAAGGCTTTAAGAGATGGTCTGGGACCTGTTTGCGATTCCCATTCTTCTCCAGCCTTCCTTAAAACACCACCCACAAAATCACCACTGCCCAAAATTCGCTGGTCTCCCTTTTCGCGTTCTTCCTTCCTTCGCCCGAGAAGGCCTGCTTTTTCTCCACCGGCACTCCTGACCAGCCCACCTCCCTGGAATTCAGGGCGTTTTCCTTGATCTATTCCATTCTTAACAAACTGGCGGTATCTTCTACGGGCTATCTTAAAGGTTTCGTGGGACGGGACGCTGGCAACTTTGTCAACTTATTTTGGCTACTTCTCAGCTTGTTACAGCTCCGCCCCTTGAGTTACATGACCAGTTGTTAAGTTGTTATGTAATTATCTGTTTTTATAAGAGGTTTATACAAAAAAAGCAACACCCATTCTCCAGAAATAAAAATAATATGGCATTGCTTTAGGAAAGTCAATATTCATGAGGCATAGTCAGAATTGGGGACGCTGTTACATTATGAAGTTATGATAGATATTCGTTTATAACTTTCGTATTGTCAAGAATTTTAGAATTGGGGACGCTGTTACATTATGAAGTTATGATAGATATTCGTTTATAACTTTCGTATTGTCAAGAATTTTTCTTCCTCTCTGCCGGCAATCGCTTACACCTCTACCACTTATTCTTAGGCTGCGCGCCACGTCGTCACCACGATAACCCAATTTATCCACAGCCAGGTAACATACCTCGGCCCTTGCCTTGCTGAGGTAGCGCTTCCGGCTTTTGGAGATCAAATCCTTGACTTTAATCTTATGTTCGGCACAGATCCTGGAAATTAGTTCATCCAATGAAATATCAAATTTGGCAGTTTGATCCATGGTTTCGTGAGCATTTTTTATGACATTAGCAACAAAATCCCCACTACCCAAAATTCGTTGATCTCCCTTTTCACGCTCTCCTTTTTTTCTTCCTAAAAGACCTCTTTTATCACCACCTGCACTTCGAACCAACCCTCCGCCCTGCAGCTCTTCACGCCGACTCTGCTTAATTCCTTTTTTTACGAATTGACGGTATCTTCGGCGGGATTCTTTTAAATTTTTTCCAAAAAACCGCAGAACATTTTCAACTGTTTTTTCCGCCAGGCACCCATCTTTTTCATCGGAAGTGGGAATTTCCGGAATCAGAGGATTTTTCTTTTTCCCCATCAAAACGCTGTGGCCAGACCACGGATATTGATCAAGGGATTTCAGATCTTCGACCAGTCTTGCTCTCAGTGGATTCAGATGAATGTATCGAATCAGTTCCAACAAGTAAGGGTCTTCCTCGCAAATAACTGACTTGTACCGATTCTGAAAAAAGGTGCCCGCTTCGCCTGTGACGTATATTGAATGTTACGGCATATCCGGTCATAAGTCGGCGCATCACGGTGCTAAGCGGCGTAGCGCCAGTACGTAACAAAATATGGAAGTGGTTCGGGATCAGCGTCCAAGCATAGCATTGGGTTTGTGTTTCCTCAAGGATGACAGCGAATCGTTCCAGAAATGAAGAGTGATCTTTATCATCCCAAAAGATTTTCCGGCGTTCGATCCCCCGGGCCATTATGTGTTGCAAGACACCGGGAGCATCAAGTCTGGCTTGGCGTGGCATGATTCAGTCTAACGTTTCTTCCAAATATTTTCTGCAATTTCTTTAGTAATTCCAGCCTGCCTCCAAATAGAACTTAATGTACCTTTTGGGATACTCCTTTTATTTCGTGGAACAATCACAACCCTGTTTTCCCTGCCATAATATCCGGCAAAAACATCTTCTTTGCTGTGTCTTTTTAACGTAATGCCTATCTGATCTAATATCCACGCTACATCGCGGCTTGATAGATTCTTAAGCATATTGGAAGCTCAGCGGAATTGCCTTAAATGTTTTTTCTTCTATCTCATGATCCGGAAAAAGAAATGTTTTCAACTCATTCATCGGAACAGGCCTGTAAATCTCTTTCTTACGCCCCTCGGAAACCATAAACTCAATATATGTTTCCGCGGCACGTTTTAGTCCATCAAGAGCATCCTTTTTGGTTCTCCCGCAGGAAGCCACATCCAATTCTACACATAAAGAGGCATATTGGTTACCTTCCTTTTTAACAAAACAAGTTACTTCCATTTTTATCTCCTTATCCTTTCTAAACACTGGGAATTCAGGGGGATGGGCTCATTGGGGTCGGGCCACGCCATCATGTTGAAATATTTAGATTAATGCTCCCAAAATAGCTATTTTTAGCCCCAATATCGCTGTTTTTAATGCCGAAAATGCCATTATAGCAAGCCACTGACTCTCGAAGTTGAAACGCGAGACTGGTGGAGACGGACTGGTGGGGACGTTGGCACTTTGTAAACTTATCTTTTAGCGGCTGAGGAAGTTAATCTGATTCTTCCGGCTTACGATATTGCATTTTATTCTAACATAGAAAACCTGGCCCTCAGGGCCAGGTCACAGTTCAGTGGTTTTACCATCTGAACAACATTTGTTACTCCAAGGTCGAGTTGTCCCGCAACTTAACGAAGGAGTAGCAAATGAGTAAATTTCGCAAATTATGCCAACAACCTATAGGGTAACCGTTTTTGGGCACAAGGTTATTGCGTTGATACTGTAAGTTTAGATACTGAAGCGATACGGAACTTTATAAAATACCAAAAAGATATAGAAAAGTAAGTAGGTTAAACACAGCACAAATTATTATTACTAAGGGGCAACTCAACCCTTACCCCCTCTGGATGCAAAGGCAATTTTATCCCCTTCCAGGGGTTAAGCCAAAGCCGGCCCCTTTGGGGTCGGATTTTTACTTGGTGTGGAAGGTTAACCGAACTTCCTGGCATCAACGTATACGTTTGCCCGAAAAGCGGCTGCAAAAAAGGGGAAACAATGTTATGCATCAAAAAGTTGCGTTGGTTTGATCAACCTTTGGCCGTTTTCTACTCACTTGGCCTGATTTCTTATAACCGGGGTAAAAACCAAGCCGAAAGCAACATTGATGGCCATCATTAAAAGCCATAATTAGAATTGCTGATGGTATCGTTTTTTACTTGACACACAAGGCTAAATACCCCTATACTCCTTCACCGAAAAGCAAGTTCTTATCATAGATGGACCTGCACTGGCAGAGGAACTGGATGTTCCTGTGGATGCTGTCTGGAAAATTTTGCGCAATGAAGGCATTCATTAAATCTTTTTGCTGCCCTGGAGGTCCCAACAGGAGAAATTATTGGTAAAGTTTCTGAAACCAAAAAGCGATACGATTTTCAGTCATTTATGGATGACGTTGTTGCCGAGTACTCACCAGCTCACGGCATTCATATTGTTTTGGATATACTCCCTTTACCTCCATTAGCACTGCATACCCAATGCCGCCACTGTCAGGTCTGGGGCGCTCAGAGCTCGGCTATTGCACAAATGTGCCGATCAGAGAGGGCGCCAGTATGCCCGCAAGTATTGCCAAAAAAGTCTCATGTTTTTACTCCTTTCCGCTGTTATCCAATTTGCAGCTTGTAATTGTTGTAAACTCAACCCCTGAGCGTTTAGAATTTTGGATTTTGGTTATTCGTATTTGTTTCGGATTTCGAGCTTCGAGCTTCGAATTTATTGAAAATTGAATAAGTAAACAATTCTCGTTAAGTCAGCAGGTTATCAGCTTAAATGACGTAGTCCTGAATATCCATATTATGAGACGGATAAAAGGTGGGTTTTGAGGTTTATCTTTTTGTTTTTTATGCCAAGTTTCTTCCTGATTTTGTTCCTGTGAGTATCGATTGTACTTGTGGCCAAATTCAGGAATTCCGCGATTTCTTTCGTGGTTTTACCCTGCCTGACAAGATTTGTTACCTGAATTTCCGCGGGAGTGAGCTTCAAATTTGTTTTGGAAAATTTGTGCACCAACGGCGTAACAATCTCATTTAAATTTGATTCAATGATATTTACATAGGCCTTTTGTTTGCTATCCAATCTACTCTTGTTTAATCTTTCCAAAAAAGGCACAATCAGTTCCTTTGCATTCAGCAATACCATCTCTTCAATCTCTGTTTTGGCTTCGATTCTTTGTTGCATCAAAACATTGAGCGCTGTATTTGTTTCATCAAGTATACAGGTCTGCAACTCTAATTCCGCCCTTGTTTTCTTTTGGGATTTCTCAGCCTTCTTGAGACCGGATATTGCCGCCTGTAGTTCTTTTTTGGTTTTTGAAAGCTCTATTGTGCGTTCATGAAGACGTTTTTCTAATTCGCAGTACTCCTTTTGCAGATCTTCTGCCTGTTTTCGGCCTTTAATCTCTCGAACACATACAACGACACCTATCAGGTCTGCGTTTTGATCAAAAACAGGAAAAGCGCTGACCTCCCGCCATCCCTCCGCTCCATCCAGCTCAACCACGGGCACGATTTCGTGCTGAACACTATGGTTCTTGAGAGATCTTTCCGCAGGGCAAAACTCACAACATTTACTTTTTCCATGGTAGGTTTCGTAACATTTTCTGCCTATGACAGGGAGGGCATGGGAGTACCATTTTTCAACTGTTTTGTTAGTCAGAAGTATGTTTAAATCGCTGTCAAGCACAGATATGCCATGACAAATCGCATCGAAGGCAATGCTCAAGAGTTTTCTTCTTTCATGTTTCATGAGTACTCCCTTCCACTCGTGCCAATATCATGCCGCATAAATTCTAAATACATAATCGGATCTTTTTTATGTCAAAATTAAATAATGTCTGAACGAAAACTCAAAACACCTGAAATTATAGTTAGTTGGATACTATTCTCAAATCGAAGATTTTTAGCAGTTAGCCTTTAGCTTAAAAAATTAAATAGATAACGCATTCAGCTAAGAGCTAACAGCTAAGAGCTAATGGCTAATGGCTAATGGCTAATAGCTTTTTTCACAAATCTTCACATCGGTAAATAAGCTGAAATTATTGCCGGCACTAAAAAAAATATTTTTCGGACAGGCACTAACTACTATCTTTCTCTTAAGGTTTATTTCAGATTCAGCAAAAAACATGCCATTGATATTATTATTGAAGCAATCCCTTAGATATTAAATAGTTACATTAATTGTATGACAAAGATAGGTATGCTAATTCATAGAAAATATGTGAAATTGAGAGGTAAATTACATAAATTTTACCAAGTTATTTTTGACCGGGCCCTTGATGACAGCATGCAGTATGTAAAGATAGGACAGAAGATAAGGATAACATTCGAAGGAAAAACAAAAAACAAATGGATACGTCGTTGTAAATACGAGGATTTGCCGGATCAAGCCTGCCGGAAGAACAAAGCTCAATTGGGATCAATTATTTCAAAATAACTCGCTTGAAAGTAAGTCCATTGATAATTCCGTGAAAATCCATGGTGAACTATTACGAAAATTCTTCGAGTTTATCAAAATTCACCTTGAACTTTTTCAAGTATGTGATAACATTTTACTATTTTTGAAGTTCTCTTACTGTTTCTCATTATAAATTAGAGTCATATAACAAAATGTCCCTAAAAGGCCCTTTCATTATTTTAGTTATAACTTCTATTCTGGGTTTGGTCTCATGCAGGCTGTTTAACCCTGAACCGATTCCCTCTTTGCAGAAAAGCCTTCCTGATAAATTTTCAGAGTTTACGACCGACGCAGCACCGGAACAAAAGTGGTGGAAAACGTTTAATGATTCAGAGCTTAATGCAATTATTGAAGAGGCTCTCTCTAACAACTTTAACTTAAAACAGATATGGGCCAGGCTTATGCAGGCAAAAGCCAAAGCTGTTCAGGCCGGTGCAGACCGGTATCCAGACCTGACTGGTACGGCCGGGGCCACACATTTCAAACAAAGGACTAAAAATGGATCAGCGTTAACCAGTACATTCGAGAACTACTCTCTCGGAGTTTCCAGCAACTATGAGCTGGATCTTTGGGGACGTGTCCGGGCTGAACAGGAGGCGGCAATTCTCTCGACTGAGGCCAGTGAACAGGATCTTAACGCTGCAGCTATCACTCTGGCGGCCGAGGTAACCAACCGTTGGCTTCAGATCATTGCCCAGCGTACGCAGAAACATCTCTTAAACGAACAGATAGAAACCAACCAGACTTTTTTGGAGCTTATCGAACTCAGGTTCAGGCATGCCATGGTTTCGGCATTAGACGTCTATCAGCAACAGCAGGTGATTGACCAGGTCCGGGCGCAAATACCACTGGTGGAAGCCCAGGAGAGTAAACTCATGAACGAATTGTCAGTACTTCTTGGAAAAGCCCCTCGAAGTCCGCTGGTGATTTCAAGACCTGACTTGCCGAAACTGGCGCCCATGCCATCCACAGGAATACCGGCAGACCTTCTGGAAAACCGCCCGGATATTAAAGCCGCACAGTTAAGGCTTCAGTCCGCCGGATGGAATGTATCAGCCGCACGGGCAGACAGGCTTCCGTCTCTTACCCTCTCAGCCAGGGCTATCTTCGAAAATGAGCATCTTGATCTTCTTCTCGACAACTGGCTGCTCAGTCTTGCTGCAAACTTAACTGCGCCTATTTTCGACGGGAACCGGCGTGCTGCTGAAGTTGATCGAACCATGGCACTGAAAGATGAAAATTTTGCAGCCTATCGTCAAACCATCCTCACAGCCATAAGAGAAGTTGAGGATGCGCTTGTTACTGAAGCCAAACAACAAGAGCATATTCTGAAGCTAAAACAGGTAATCCAGACAGCTCGAAAAGCTTTAGCCCAGGCAACTCTTCGCTATCGCAATGGACTCAACGACTATCTTCCAGTGCTTACACAACTTTTATCCGTGCAGGATCTGGAACGTGATCTAATCGCTCAACGGGCGACTCTTTTGACAAATCGCATAAGTCTATACCGCTCTCTTGGTGGTACATGGACTGAAGAGTTAATTTTTCAGAAGGGTTTAAGTTAGGCTCAACCGGAACTGGTGTGACACCGAACCCCGTCAACCGGAATCAGTGTGGTCAATAAAATCAATCTGTTACACAAACCATTGTTAAGATATCAATATTTTAACGATAGTATTAAGAATAAAAAATGGCACTTTTTTGATTTTGAAATAACTACCTGTAAAACAACGAGAAAACGGCAAAAAGAGGGTCAATTTACCACACCAGTTCCGGTTGAGCCTTAAGTTAGTGCACCTCCGGTGCGGACATAATATAAGTGCCTAAAGTGAGCTAAAGTATATTAAAGTGCCTAAAGTTAAGGTATTCTGCCATTTTATATAAAGATTTCTTGAGTCATTAATGCATAGGAAAGTATAACAATTTCTATTCCTATGTTATCAATTAGCACGCCAAAGGCGTACCACAACTTTAGGCATTTTAGGCACTTTAACATACTTTAGGCACTTTTTACTCATCTATCTTATCATGCTGAATTGATTAACCAAAAAATGGAAATTCCTATACTATCGAGTTAAACAAAATATGCAAAATAAAAATTTAACGAATAACACTAAGACCTCATCGGTCAGGAAAAAGCGGATATTAAAAATTGTTTTACCCGCAATTATTATTGTAGCGGGAGTTGCCGCAGCCTTTTATCTAAAAAATACCGGCCCTAAAAGTAAAAGGCAGGCTCCAGTAAAACTGGCTCCTGTTGTCCAGGTAAAGCCACTTTTTCCGGCAAACCATACCGTAATACTAAATGCCATGGGGACAGTAGTACCGGCAAGGGAAGTTGAGTTGAGACCTCGTGTAACCGGAGAAGTAATAGATATTAACCCTGAGTTTATCGAAGGTGGTCTGCTGAAGGCTGGCTCTCTTGTGCTTAAGATTGACCCTGAAGATTACAAACTGGCTCTGATACAAAAAGAAAAAGCCCTGGCCGATGCAAATTATTCCCTGAAGCTGGAACTTGGAAGGCAGGAAGTGGCAAAGCGAGAGTGGGAATTGCTGAATGGAGACAAGGATGCCGAGGATAGAGAGGTAGAGCTGGCCCTGCGAAAACCACACCTTGAAAAGGCTAAAGCCGAACTTAATGCAGCCAAAGCCGATCTTAAAAAGGCTTATCTAAATCTTTCGCGCACAAAAATTAAAGCGCCCTTCAACGCTATGGTCAGATCCAGACTGGTAAACCTCGGCTCACAGGTAACTCCGCAGGAACGGCTGGCTGAACTGGTCGGCAGCGATTCCTACTGGATTCAGACATCAGTCCCACTGGACAGATTAAGCTGGATTCAGATACCGCGAAGCCTGGGTGATCCGGCAACCAGAGCCCGTATCATCTATGCCCAGGGCTATGAACGCACCGGAACCGTCATACGGCTGTTGGGAGACCTTTCGCCCGAAGGACGCATGGCCAGAGTTCTTATCGAGGTTGAAGATCCTTTGGGATTAAAAAATTCAAAGAATGACAAGCCGCCGCTTTTGATTGACGATTATGTGCATGTTGAAATCAAAGGGAAAAAACTGGAAAACGTTTATAAAATTCCCCGAACAGCCTTCAGGGATAATTCTTTTATATGGATCGCCGGCGAAAATTTAACTCTTGAAATTAAAGAAGTTCACCCTGTTTATAGAGATGCCGGCGTGGTACTTATCGATAATGCCATAAAACCCGGCGAACGTTTGATCATATCTGATCTTCCTGCACCCATAGACGGCATGCCAATACAGGTGGAATAGCCGCCAACTACTCAGGTGGATAGACTGAAGGTAGAAGGCTAATAGGGATAAATCATGCGTGATCACACAAAACTGCAACCTGTGCGTTTAGCCATTAGCGTTTAGCCGTTAGCATTGAAAAGGGGTGGAAATGAGAGATTTTAGAGAACTTAATCAACAGGTCAATGAGGTAAAGAGGATGTTGAACAGTTTTATCCAAAAGCTAACCGCTAATGGCTAAAAGCTAACCGCACAGGTTGAAATACTTCAGCCTTCAGCCTTCAACCTGAATAAGTAAAATGGATTTAAATAATAAACATACTCCCCCCAATATCAAAAAAGGCCCCATCGCATGGATGGCGGGTCACTCTGTGGCCGCAAACCTTCTCATGCTGGTTCTGCTTATCGGCGGGATAGTCCTGGCTTACAATATCAAAAAGGAAGTGTTTCCTTATTTTGATATGGACATGGTCAGGATTACGGTACCATACCCTGGGGCAAGCCCCCAGGAAGTTGAACAGGGCATTTTACTTGCTATCGAAGAAGCGGTGGTGGGACTTGAGGGGGCCGATGAGGTACGCTCCACGGCCCGCGAAGGTTTTGGCACAGTTACTGTCGATATGATTGAGGGCGAAAACCTTCAAAAGCTCGCCCAGGATATCCGGAACGAAATGGACCGCATAGTATCCTTTCCCGAAGATATTGAAGAACCTACGATAGCTATCATCTCCAGAAAGCGATACGTAGTCTCCCTGGCTCTTTACGGGGATCAAAGCGAATGGGTTCTTCGAGAATACGCAGAGTATATCCGGGACCGGCTTCTTCAGGAGCAGGATATCACCCAGGTGGAAGTCATCTCCGCAAGAAACCATGAAATCGACGTAGAAATCCCCGCAAATACCCTTCGCTCATATTCGCTCACCCTCGATGATGTAGCCCAGCGCATAAGGAGAGCTTCAGTAGAGCTTCCTGGCGGCGCAATCAGAACACAATCCGGCGATATTCTGGTTCGCATGAAGGAACGAAGAGATTTCGGCCCGGAATTCGCCCAAATTCCCATTATTACGGCAAGTGACGGCTCACAGATTTTGCTTGATGATATCGCCATAATCAAAGACGGCTTTGAGGAAACCACAGTATCCTCAAGTTATAACGGAAAGCCGGCTGTGATGCTCGATGTTTACAGGGTAGGAGACCAGACACCCATATCTGTCTCCGACGCGGCAAGACAAGTAGTGAAAGAGGTCAATGTGTCTCTTCCACAGGGACTTCGTGTTGACCTTAGAAATGACCGCTCGAATGTCTATCGTCAGCGGCTGGGACTTTTAATGAAAAACGGCTTAATTGGACTTGCCCTGGTATTTATACTGCTGGCTCTTTTTTTAGAACCCCGCCTTGCTTTTTGGGTTAGTCTTGGAATACCGGTATCTTTTCTGGGCTCCCTTTTCCTTTTAAACATATCCTATGTAAGCATCAATATGATCTCCATGTTTGCCTTTATAGTTACCCTTGGGATTGTTGTTGATGATGCCATTATCGTGGGTGAAAATATCTACTATCACCAGCAGCGCGGAAAGACCTGGCCTAAGGCGGCAGTTACAGGTGCCAGAGAAATTGCCATGCCAATTACCTTTGCAATCCTTACCAACATGGTGGCTTTCGTTCCCATGTTTTTTGTGCCCGGGTTTATGGGTAAAATATTTAAGCAGATTCCTATGGTGGTTATCAGCGTTTTTGCCATCTCTCTTATTGAAAGTTTTTTCATCCTTCCGGCCCACATAGGACGCAAACGAACAGATGCTCCATCAGGGTTGTTTGGCTGGATATTTCATGCGCAACAGAGTTTTGGACGTGCTTTTCTGAAATTTGTCAACCAGCGTTACGGGCCCTTTCTAAAAGCAACCATTCAATGGCGCTATTTGACTATGGCAACAGGAATCGCAATAATTCTTGTAACCATCGGCTATATTAAAAGCGGGCGCATGGGTTTTGAACTTTTTCCAAAAATCGAATCCGATTACGCAAAGGTGACCGCAGTTCTTCCTTTTGGCGCAGCCTTTGAAAAAGCCCGGCAGGTTGAAAAAAAACTGATACAGGCAGCCCAGGAGGTAACTTCAAAAAATGGCGATAAAGAGCTGGTGGAAGGCATTTTTTCCAGCATTCATGATAACACGATAGAAATACGCGCCTATCTCACCCCCCCTGATGTTCGTCCCCTTTCCACGGCTGATGTTACCAGACGATGGAGGGAGCAGGTGGGCGTTATTCCAGGACTGGAATATATCAAATTTGAATCCGATGCCGGCGGTCCTGGAAGAGGGGCAGCCATGTCCGTAGAGCTCAGTCACCAGAAAATGGATCTTCTTGAAAGAGCCAGCGCAGATATGGCCAAAGCCCTGAGTTTTTATCCAAATACAAAAGACATTGATGATGGATTCTCACCTGGCAAGCAGCAGATCGATTTTAAAATAAAGCCCGAGGCTCGAAGCCTTGGCCTGGAAGCCCGCGAAGTGGCCAGGCAGGTCCGTCATGCGTTTTACGGCGCCGAAGTTCTCCGGCAGCAGCGGGGTCGAAATGAAGTTAAAGTTCTGGTAAGGCTTCCCAGGCAGGAGCGTATCTCCGAATACAATCTGGAAGAAATGGTTCTGCAAACACCAAAAGGGACTGAAATTCTCCTTCGGGATGCGGTATATATCAGCCGGGGCAGATCCTATACTGACATCAACCGCCGAAACGGCCAAAGGATAGTAACTATAACAGCCGATGTATCTCCTAGGAGCCAGGCCGGACAAATACTTAGTTCGGTCGAGGCAGAAATCCTTCCGGAACTTCAGCAAAAATATCCGGGACTGGCTTACAGTTTCGAGGGCCGGCAGGCTGATCAGAAAGAGAGCATGCAAAGCCTTTTCAGAGGACTTCTCATGGCTATGATAGTTATCTACGCCATGCTGGCGGTCCCATTAAACAGCTACATACAACCTTTAATTATCATGATCGCAATACCTTTTGGTATCGTGGGCGCACTCATCGGCCACCTGATCATGGGCTACAGCCTGAGTATTTTGAGCATGTTTGGCGTTGTGGCCCTGTCCGGTGTAGTGGTAAACGACGCCCTGGTGCTGATCGACTTTGCCAACCGCAGGCGCCAGGCTGGCATGGCCCCTCTGGAAGCCATACAAGCCTCCGGTTTACACCGTTTTCGACCAATCATTCTGACCACATTAACCACATTCGGCGGGCTCGCGCCCATGATTTTCGAAACCTCACGCCAGGCAAGGTTTCTAATCCCTATGGCCCTGTCTCTAGGGTTTGGCGTCGTGTTTGCCACCCTGATTACCCTGATCCTGGTCCCCTCTTTTTATATGGCAATCGAAGATGTCAAACGACTTCTAAAAACATAAATCGTAACAATTTAGTCTTTCAAAAAAACTTTTTTGACAGGATTAACAGGATATTCAGGATTAAAATAGAAATTGGGAAGAACAGTACAAAGGCATGAAGGCCAAATTTCTAATTTCGACGTTCCGTTAACGCTTACATAGTGTCTGAACGGAAACCTCGATTTCTTGTAGGTTGGGTTGAGCCCATCAATTCTGTTGGGTTTCGTGCCTCAACCCAACCTACAAAAATCAATCACTTGGAAGAACTTAATTTATCAGGGCGAAACCCAACAAATCGATTTAATAGCTTTTCGTTCAGGCATTACATAGTGTTATATCTCAATATGACGAATTAAATTTAAGACAGCCAAAGCTCCCCTTTCAAAAGCAAGAGGCAGATTCCATGAACTCCTGTCTCGTTTTCCAACGAAATTGCTTGCTGATCGTATTTCCAGAAAAGGAATGTCGTAATGTATTGCCAGATGAGCCGCCCCTGCCCCTTCCATACATTCCATAAATGGGCTGTAATGTTTATAAATATCCTTTGCCCTGCTATCTGTAGCGGTTATTGTTGAAACAGTTACAAATGATCCTTTTACTACCTGAATGCCCTTTCCTTCAAAAACCTTTACTAAAGTTTCTGATGCCTGATTTACAAGCTTAATATCAAAAGGATAACGATTTTTAATATCAATATTACTGCTCTTGATTATCGAAAACGGCAGTTCATTTAAAGGCAGACTACCATTCCCCGCCTCAATACCAAGCTGGATATCTATTTCTTCTGTTGCAATTCCAATATCTCCTATATTCAAACCTGACTCCCTGAATGCTCCTGCACATCCTGTTTGAATTATCAGGGACGGTCTTGCATTTTCAATGGCTGCGGTTAAGGACTGGACGGCATTAACAGTTCCAGGCCCTGTTATCAAAACACGGACAGATTTTCCCGCAATATATCCACTGGTAATTCTTCTGCCACCCACAATTGAAAAAACCGGACTTTCAATGCGATCAATAAGTTTTGAAAGCTCCTCTTCTACTGCTGCTGAAACTATAATATCGGAATTTATCATAACGTCTTAATTTTTGAAATACTTCACCACGGATTTTCACGGAATTACACTGTTAAAAAAAGGATATAGAAATGACACGTGCTAAAAAGCCTTTAAACATAAGGGCTCGGTCAAAAGTTTACCGATTCAACCTTTGATCGAATTTAAACGGCATAGCCTGTTTGACAGCTACCTTTTTAAAGTCTGGGTGTCCAGGGTTGAGGACATAGTTACATTCAGTTGGAATAATGGTGCTTGGTACTTTTAAAACCGCTGAAATTTGATCAAAATACCATATTTTACCTGTTTCTTTTAGCTTTATTGGCGGGGAATCGGCCTGCCAGTCTTTCGGCAACCTGGCGATATTGTTTACATCGACAACCAGGGTCTTAGGAAAAATCACCTTGATGCTTACGTAATCTCTTAAAGCCTGATAAGAAGCTGCATGAACGATGATTTCAAGGGCGGCCAGAGCCAGAGAGTCGGATACGTAAACCACCCCTATACCCTTGTAATTCCACCGTCCGCCGTAGCGCCTTGAACCTGTACCGGTAAAAGCTTCATCGACTTTGCGTTTGTGCACCAATCGCCAGGCCGTTAACATTAATAAACTACTCCGTCTTCAATCCGGCCCAGCATATCCTCAACTTCTCTGGCCCCCGTCTCTGTATCGGCAAACTCAAGAGGAGTTTTGCCACCCAGACCTTTTACCGGTAAATGAAACCATTGACGTGCCAAATCCTCGTCGCCATATACTTCAATTGCTCTTTCGTACAGGCATGCAAGGCGCAACACACGTTCTGATTCATCTGTTTTCAGACGACCCTCTTTTTTCCTGCGGGTCAAAGTCCGTTGAGGAATATTCACAGTGGTTGCCAGACTCTTTTCGGGCACGCCCAGTATCATACTCAACCGGCTGAAAGACGAAACCGGCAGTCCCTGCTTAAGAAGCAAAATCAGGCCTTTTACGTTTTCGGTTTGAATGCCTATTGATTGACCATACATTTTAATCTCCTATGCTCAAGTTAATTAAACGGCCACATTACTTATTATTGTAGCCACATGGCCGTTTATTGTCAAGTAATTAAATTTCGCCGGACTTTTTACGAAACCATCAATTTTATTTTTGTATTACGTAATTTTTCATGATATTATTTGTAGTAAATATTCAACCTACATTGAGCGATTTTTTACTCGACCTGCACCAATCTCTTGCGCATCAAGGGCTTGCGAAAAATCTCGGCATATCCATTGGTATGCCTGCACTTTTCGCAAACCTTGCTGCATCAAGATCTCGGCACATTTCTTCGCAAAAAATCGCTCAACTCAGGTTCAATTTAGGAGATTAATTTGAAAAAAACAATTGAAAAAAGAGTGGAAAGGCTCAGGAAATCTCTTGCAGAAAATAATATTGACTCCCTGCTGGTACTTGTTGAGGAAAATCGCCGTTATTTAAGCGGATTTACAGGCGAGGATACCCGGTTTGATGAAACAGCAGGGGCCCTTTTTATAACTGATAAAAGACTGATACTGGCCACAGATTCGCGCAATGACCTGCAGGCAGCAAGGGAAGCACCTCTTTATGAAATCATTTGTTATAAAAAGGGACTGGTTAAGGAACTCCCCAATATTATCAATACTCTTCAAACAAAAAGACTCGGCTTTGAAAGTATACGCATGTCATATATGCAGTATAACAAAATTTGCGGGCAGTTAAGTTCTTCCGACATAGATGTTGAGCTTGTTGAAGCTGACAATATTATGGAATGTCTGCGTGCAGTAAAAGAACAGTCAGAACTTGAAGAAATAAAAAAGGCATTGTTTATTGCTGAATCTGTGTTCATAAATTTTGCAGAAAATACCATTAAGCCGGGAATGACGGAAAAAGAGGCAGCATGGATACTTGAGAAAAATTTGCGTGAAGCCGGCGCTGACTCTTTATCGTTTCCGATAATTGTAGCATCAGGCCCAAACAGCGCACTTCCCCATGCAATTCCCGGAAACCGTAATTTTCATAAAGGTGAACCGATTCTTTTTGACTGGGGGGCAAGATTAAACGGTTACTGCTCTGATATTAGCCGGACACTTGTAATTGGAAGCCCGGATGACAAGTTTAAAAAAATTTTTAATACGGTACTTGATGCCCAACTTAAAGCAATTGATGCTATAAAGCCGGGAATAAGTTCAAAGGATGTGGATGAAATTGCACGAAACCATATAGACAGTATGGGTTTTAAGGATAATTTTGGTCATGGGCTGGGGCATGGAATAGGACTGGCTGTTCATGAGCCTCCCGGAATCAGCTCGTTAAAAGATACATTGCTTGAAAAACAGATGGTTTTCACCGTCGAACCCGGCATCTACATACCCGGCTGGGGAGGTATCAGGCTCGAAAATATGGTTGTTGTCAGAAAAGATGGGGCTGAAGTACTAAACAGCCATGATCCATTAACATTACTGCAAGGGATAAAGTAGGTTGGGTTGAGGAACGAAACCCAACAAAAGCTTTCGACGGGCTGATTTTTGCTCAATGTCGAGGAGACAAAGACGCTGGCGGTCTTTATTCGTGTGGGCTTTGCTGGATGATGCATTCTCTTATTCTACTGCAACCTATGTCCTGTCCGGGGAAATAAGCTTTAGTTTTGGGAAATATGTGCGATAACGCGATACATCTCTGGTTAATAATGCTATCTGTGCCACGGCAGCATGCGCCCCAATATAGAAATCCGGCAAAGGCGAACGCTTTTTGCCGCCCATTTTTCTATATCTCAAAAAACACTTGCCCGCAAGAAATGCGGCCTCCCATGGAAGCTGACGTTTGCTGAAGAACTCAGGGGGCAATGCATCTTCAAGGTCTTCGATGTTATCGAATCGAACAGATATTTCTGCATATATAATAGGATTAATCACCAGGATATGATCATCGGCATATCTGGCAAGAAATTGGGACGACCATTGAAACCATTTTTCGTCATTTGTAAAAACATCGAGAATCACATTGCTGTCAACCAGAATTTCCATAGCTTATTCTTCCCTTGTCAGCGCCATGATCTCATCTGTGGTCATCCTTACCGTGCCTCTGCCTCGCATTTGCTTAATAAGATCCTTGCCTCGCCTTGGTTGTTTTTTTGCCTTTTTCAAGAACACCCTATCCTTTATAATCTCAAATTCCACATCCATATTCGGCAGTATACCTGCTTTTTCCCTGATCTCAATTGGAATTGTAACCTGGCCTTTTGATGTTACACGCATGTTTTATCCTCTACCTTATCCTTTTGTCGGGTCTCGCTTTATTCAATCCAACCCGCGACCTGTTCTTACAGGTATTATTCTTACTTGTTACAAATAAATATGTCAATCAATAAAGATGGCATCGTGAATCTCCCAGCCTTAAAAGGCGGGGCTTCCCTGTGAGGATGGTTTCCCCAAAAAAGTGTAAACCAGGAAATAAAGCATGTCATGATTTTCTGTTGATTATTTAATGTTCCGGTTTTATTCTTACTGCTAAAATTTGTTTATTAAAAAACCGTAAACCGACAACTGTGAACCGTGAACCGTATCTCTATGCCATCTTTAGACGTCCTTGTTGATCAATATCTGAATTATCTCCTCGTTGAAAAAGGACTTTCAAAAAAAACTCTGGAATCATACAGCAGTGATCTGACAAGATATCTCAATTTTCTGAAGACTAAAAGAATAAAGACTATTTCTGACGCTGACACTGCTGCTATATTAAAGCACTTAATCTCACTAAGGATTGCAGGACTTGGGGCAAGATCAAGAGCAAGGCATCTTGTAACCATCAGAGGATTTTACAGATTCCTTGTAGAGGAAAAAGTAATAAAAAATGATCCGACAAGAATTATTGACCTTCCCAAAAGCAGCCTCAAACTTCCCGATGTTCTGTCATTTGAAGAAGTTGAAAACCTGTTAAATACTCCGAATTTAAATAAGCCGATAGAAGCAAGAGATGCAGCAATGATAGAGCTTCTTTATGCAGCCGGCCTGAGGGTATCGGAACTTGTTAATTTAAAAGTTCAGGATGTAAATCTGGAAGCCTGTTTTGTAAGAGTTTTCGGAAAAGGCTCAAAGGAAAGAGTAGTTCCTATCGGTCTTTATGCAAAAGAAAAAATCGACTTTTACATAAAGACTTTCAGGGCAAAGCTTTTAAAAAACGTGGCAAGTCCCTATCTCTTTGTCGCAAGGGCAGGAAAACCCATGACACGTCAAGGTTTCTGGAAACTGCTTAGAAAATATGGACAAAAGGCAGGAATCATCAGAAAAATCAAACCACACAGTTTAAGGCACTCTTTTGCAAGCCACCTGCTTGAAGGCGGCGCCGACTTGAGGTCGGTTCAGATCATGCTAGGCCACGTTGATATTTCCACAACACAGATTTATACTCACGTAGCCCGTGAGCATCTTAAAAAAATTCACGCAAAATTTCATCCAAGGAAATAAGTAAATTAGGTGGATAGGCTGAAGCTCCCTTCCACCTTCAGCCTTCCACCTATTAACCTGTCCTACAATCTCTTCATAAGTGATTCCAGTTTCTCTGAGAACGACCCTGCCTCATCGTGATATTGACTGGTTTACTACCTCCTCCTTCTTGTAGTACATGGCGTAATACATACTTCGTTGGAACTCAAACTTTACATTCGACTGCATGCTTGAATGTGTAGGTTTGACCCCTCTGTTTCTCCTCTGTTTCTCAAAAAAGTGTCAAAAAAAAATCGCGGCGCGCAGGGGGCAAGCCCCTGTACCCCCCACAAAAAAATTATATTCGCGGTTTCCTGCTTTTAGCAAAACTCTCCGGCTTTACTCACTATCCGAAATTAAAATAACCAAATAATCAAACGCAACTCCCTTTTCGCTTTCTCCTTAAAACTGCAAGACCCGCAAGTCCTGTGCTAAATAGCAGCATTGTACCAGGCACAGGAACGGGAGCCGCTGAAACTTCTCCGCTGCGAACGGCGAGACCACAATCATAGAAGTACTTCTTGCTGTTGAGCTGGGTGCCTTTGTGCATGTTGAAGGTCCAGGCGAGGCTCGTATCGCCCGCAT
>Ga0255422_1062_pt1 | contig 23016 bp, 19 predicted proteins | sample ANMaggSeSYBR02D3_FD_182631 | JGI IMG/M metagenome (GOLD analysis project Ga0255422, IMG submission 182631) | Sediment cell enrichment communities from methane seep in Santa Monica Basin, California, United Staets - ANME aggregate JGI... | ecosystem: Environmental > Aquatic > Marine > Cold seeps >... | reverse complement strand
AATAAGTAGAATCAATAAAAGCACAAAAATAGTGTTAATTAACTTATCTGGAACACCGAACTTTTGATATGTGCTTAATGTCTTTAAATACATTTTGGTATATCCTTTTCCCCTACAATGATTAGTGGGAAAAAACGCGCAATATCATGGAATGAAATCGCGCATTACGTGTGCACCTTATTGTATAGTTTATAATTTGTTGTAGCTCGCCGGCCCCGAATATTGAAATCGAAAAAGCGAGCTGTTTTTCTCAATTTTGCTGATATATCCAATATGCGAGAAAAAACGCTTGATCTCCCTGATATCAGGTATCTATTCAGAGGGTATTATATTACCGCCCATTCGCTCCGCTCATTAGAGGCGCAGAGTACGCAGAGAATTTCATCTTATTAACTTTCGCTGAGAGGGCGAAAATTAATAAACCCAAGCCCTTCGGGCAGATCACGCTAACTTTGATAAACTAAAATATTCAGATAATTGTGGCGGCCTCATATTATAGCTTTCTATAATACCATCAAATGAAGTAAAGCTTCTGAAGCTTTCTGTTTACCGTCCTCTCAACAGTAAACAGAAAAATAAAATTCTCTTTGCGTTCTTTGCGGCTTTGCGGTGAATAAATTCTTTGAGTTAGCAGTGTACTCCCTGAATAATTACGATATCAGAGATATTTTTGAGAAAAAAGAGTCGATCTTAAAAGTAAATATTCGGATTTCAATTTAAGGCTGCATTATAAATTGTCATAATTTCTAACACAACAACTACCTGAAATCAAGGGTAAATTATGGGTAATCCGCCAGTAAAACTTTCACCCAGACCCAGAATCGCTCAATTTAGGTTCAAGTTTGCTTTTCCGCAAAAAACTTGCCATTGATATTATTATGGAAGTAATGTTAAAGCTGATCATTAGATATTAAATGGTTATATCAATTGTACGCTAATTCATAGAAAAATATACGGGAGAAGCGCGCCTGTCTTTTTTTGAAAAACTTATGACTGATGGGTAATAAGAGGGGATTCAGTGAAGTGGGTATAAGCATTCATCGTTGTTCATGTAACAATAACAGAATACAGAGAGCAAAAAAGGGTCAATGGTCAGAACGATGAGCGAAAAGCAGCCAACCGTGAACTGTGAACCGTGAACCGTAAACTATTATTTATATGTCTGAAAATACTCGTGTAACAAAAGCCGCAGGCGTCGTCGGTGCATCAACTTTATTAAGCCGTATCTTCGGCTTCATAAGAGATGTTGTAATAGCCTGGTTCTTTGGGGCAGGACTAAGCTCGGATGCCTTTTTTGTGGCTTTCAGAATCCCAAATCTATTAAGAAGACTTTTTGCTGAGGGTTCTCTAAGCATTGCATTTCTTCCTGTCTTTACTGAATGCCTTACAAATCAAGGTAAAAATGAAGCCTTTAAATTAGCAAGGTCTGCAATAAGGCTGCTTTCCGCAATACTGGTTATTACTGTCATTATCGGTATTTTTTTATCTCCGGTAATAATACGTATAATAGCTCCGGGTTTCACTGTCTCACCTGAAAAATTTTCACTTACAGTTACTTTGACCCGTATTATGTTTCCGTATATTTTCTTTATAGGCCTTGTCGCTATTTGTATGAGTGTTCTTAATGCGTTAGGCCATTTTGCCGCACCGGCTCTTGCCCCTGTGTTTTTGAATTTTGCCATGATATGTGCTGTTCTTTTTATATCTCCTCACATGGCTGAACCGGTAACAGGCCTTGCCATTGGGGTTCTGATAGGTGGTTTTTTACAACTGGCGTTTCAGCTCCCATTTCTTATAAAAAAAGGTTTTTATTTCTGGGAAAAAACTAAAACCTATCATCCCATGATGAAAAAAGTGGGCTTGCTGATGCTTCCTACTGTATTTGGTGCTGCAGTTTATCAGATTAACATATTAATCGGGACTCTTCTGGCTTCTTTACTGCCCGAAGGAAGCGTTTCGTATCTTTACTATGCTGACAGGCTGGTTCAGTTTCCTTTAGGAATTTTTGCCATAGCAACAGCAACAGCCGTACTACCGAGCCTTTCAAGGCAGGCATCTGTTCAGGATTACGATTCTCTCAGAGATACCTTTGCCTATGCCATGAGATTGATTTTTTTTATTACAATCCCTTCTATGGTAGGACTTATAGTTCTAAGAGAGCCTATAGTTGAGCTGCTTTTTAAAAGAGGGGCTTTTGATGCTGAAACCACAAGATCGACGGCATCGGCGCTTTTATATTATGGTATTGGTCTGTGGGCATTTTCGGCTGTACGGATAGTTGTTTCAACATTTTATGCTCTTCAGGATACTAAAACACCGGTAAAGATGGCTGCAATATCTGTTGTCGCAAACATAATATTCAGTATTATTCTTATGCAGTATCTGGGCTACAGAGGGCTTGCGCTTGCAACTTCGCTGGCTTCCATGCTTAATTTTTGGCTCCTTGCCCGTGCATTAAAGGTCAAGCTTGGCTTGTTGGGGTGGAAAAGCATTACTGAATCCGCCTGCAAAACAATGGCAGGTTCCTTTATAATGGGGGCAGTTGTCTGGGCAATTGCACTATTAATTATACCATCAGAGGATAAAACTTTAATCAGCCTTTTTTTCGGACTCATGGGCAGCATATTTACCGGCCTTGTCTTTTATGGTTCTTTTTCTTTTTTTATCAGGAGTCCGGAGCTTGAAAAAGTCTTGAGTATTGTTAAAAAGAGTATGAGCATAAAGTGAGACCTTTGCAAAACGCCCCCTTCTGCCCAATTTCGGTGTCAGGCTCAAATTTTAAGCCTCGAAATACTCAATGTATTCCTGCATTTAAAATTTTCGCCTTTCTTGAACTTGAACAAAATTGAACATTTTTCAAAGGTCTCAAAGTGAGTTTAAAGCAAAAAATTCTACTGTCTTTATCAATACTGATTATATTTTCTTTGCTTTTATTTATTATTTTCGGTGATAATGGACTGGTTGATCTTGACCTGCTAAAAAGAGAAAGAGACGCGTTGATAGAAAAAAATGATAGGATTACCATGAATAATCTTTCTTTATATCGTGAAATCGATCGATTGGAACATGACTCTAGATATATTGAGGATGTGGTTAGACGAGAACTCGGCCTTATAGCTGAAGACGAGGTAATATTTAAGCTTAAGAGTGGGCATAAAGTTAAAAAATGAATAATCAAACTGAGTTTTATACAAAGACCATGGCGAATGTATATGCCAAGCAGGGTTATTTCGCAAAAGCAGTTGAGATCTATAAACACCTGTTGAAGCATGATCCTGAAAGCCGGGAGCTTAATGATTTACTTTCCGAAGTCGAGAAAAAACTTAATGAAAAGCAAAAAAAAGATAGAGAAATCCTTGAAAGGTTATTCGGGAAATGGATTTATCTGCAACTAAGTTATAACATGCTGCAAAAATTGAAAAAGTTTAACCTAAGTTGAGCAAAACAAGGGGGTATGAATATGACAAAATCAAAGCGGATAAGAACTGCATTGGCATTTATTGGAATAATGACTGCTTTTTTTGTTCTAATTAATGGGTGCGCAGGTTTAAAATCCAGCAAAAAAGGTTCAGAATCCTCAACAAAAGAACAAAAAGAAAAAGGAACCTATCCTTTATATTGTGACTTTGGAGATGTACTTGTACCCGGCGAGTTAAAAATTGAGAAGAAGTTAACTTTTATATTTGAAACTTCGGGTTTTATAACAGGCGTTAATGCTTACAAAGGCAGGATAAAGGTCGATTCCTTGATTAAATTTTTTAAAAGCAGCATGGCTAATGATAACTGGAGGATTTTAGGATCATTTAAATCGTCTCCTCTAACCATCATGCTGTTTCAGAAGGAAAACAGAAGCTGTATGATTAAAATTATCGAAAAATTAACTACTAGTCATGTTGAAATATGGGTTGCGCCGAGGATTGATGAGGTTGAAACAGGGTTGCTGAAATAGTTTTTTGAAAAATAATCTGACAGGATTAACAGGATAAACAAGATTTTGTTTCAAGTGAACAAACAAGGTTAAATCTCACTTTAGCTATCCGGTAAATCATACACCGAGAAAATCATTGGTTGTGCATACAGAGTTTACAACCGAATGGGTTATGGCTTTTAGGTTTAATTATTAATTTTGGTGAACGAAAAGTTGAAATCAAACGTAAAGTAAGGGATTTTGATGAGGATTTACAGGATGAGTTTTGATGTTTTAATCCTGAATATCCAGTTAATCCTGTCAAATAATATTTAAAAGCGCTAAGGTATTACAATCTATGAAACTTATAGAAAATAAAAATATTTTGCTTGGCGTTTGCGGAGGTATTGCAGCATACAAGAGTGTAGAATTATTAAGACTTCTTAAAAGACACGGCGCAAATGTCAAGGTGTTTATGACTGAAAATTCTGAGGCGTTTGTTGGTCGGCTGACTTTTGAAGCATTATCAGGCCAGCCGGTCTGCTCAAGTCTTTTCGAGAAAGCTGGAAGCAGAAGCGGGCATATAGGACACATAGATTGGGCCGAGAAGGCAGACGCCCTGGTTATAGCTCCTGCAACAGCAAATATTATTGGCAAGATAGCAAATGGAATAGCAGATGATGCTCTTAGCACATTGCTACTTGCAGTTACATCTCCGGTGATAATTTGTCCTTCCATGAATACAAATATGTACCGGAATAGGGCGCTTCAAAGAAATCTTGATAGATTAAGGCAGGATGGACTTTTTGTCATAGAACCGGAGTCCGGAGAACTTGCTTGCGGTACAAGCGGGCCAGGCCGTCTTCCTGAACCGGAATATATACTCGACAGGTTATTATTCCGCCTTTCACCAAAAGACCTGAAAGATAAAAATATACTTGTAACTGCCGGCCCAACTCAGGAATATATTGATCCGGTCAGGTTTCTGAGCAACCCATCCTCAGGCAAGATGGGTTATTCGATTGCAAGAGCTGCTGAGAAAAGAGGGGGCAGGGTTGTTCTTGTAACAGGCCCCACAAGTCTTTCAGACCCGTCAAATGTAACTGTAATCAGGACAGGTTCTGCAAAGGATATGGCCATTGCTGTGTTTGAACATATGGAACAAGCAGATATTATTATAAAAGCAGCAGCGGTTTCAGATTACAGACCAGTTGATTCTTTTCAGCAGAAAATTAAGAAGGAAAAAGATGAAATGGTTTTATCTCTGCAAAAAAATCAGGACATACTGGAAGAACTTGGCAGGAGAAAAGAGAACCGGTTACTTGTAGGATTTGCAGCAGAAACGGAAAACCTTGAAAAAAACTCAGTTAACAAGCTTGTTAGAAAAAATCTTGATATAATTGTCGGCAACCTTGTCGGCCATCCCTCATCCGGTTTTGGCTCAGATACCAACAAGGTAACGTTTTTTTATAAAGACGGGACAACCGAGTCTTTTCCTGAAATGGAAAAAGACGAGGTTGCAAATATTCTTCTCGATCGGATTGTAACTATGCTGGGCCAATGAAATGGCTGTATATACTCTTCTCTCCCAAACGGATCATATTTTTAGACAGGATAACAGGTTAAACAAGATTTTTTTATTTCCTGTCTTTACACAAAAGAGTCAAACGTGACCTCTTTATTTTAGATGGAGGCCAATAATGGGAATACAATTTATTACTGATGCACAAGGTAATAGGACGGCGGCAATTATCCCCTTTGATGAGTGGGAACGGACAGAGAAAGCGAAAGATATTCTTGAGCATGTTTACCTGGCCGGAATCATCAAAGAACGTAAAGACAGTGAACCAACAATAAATTTTGACGACTTGCTGAACGCAGAGGGATTGACCCGTGCTGACCTGGAAAGTTGAACTGATTCCAGAGGCACAGTCGGACTTTAACAGGCTTGATGGCAGTATAAAAAAACGAGTCTTGAAACAACTTGTCAAGCTGGTGTGAAAATGAATTATAAAAAACCAAAACGATACTTTGAAAAATCAGGGGTTGTTGACCCTGATGCATCCTATCACGTTTCTCTGGAAAATGTTACAAATATGGACAATCAGGATATTAAAACCATGGTTGATCTTGGAAGGTATTTCTCCATATTTGCTCCGAGGCAAAGCGGTAAAACCACCTTTTTTGAGGACTTTTGCTCTGCTCTTGAAAAAGATCCTGCCTATGTAGCCCTGCTTCTTAGTTTCCAGACATACAAAAATATCGATAAGCAAAGGTTTTATCCACTGATTCAAAAAAATCTATACAACCAACTGATGAACAGACTGGATGCTGTAAACTGCCGGAAACTGGATGCTATAAGAGCATACTTAGATTTTCATAACCTGACCGATCATATTTCATTTAGTGAACTGTTTGAGGAATTGAACCATATAATCGAATTCAAGAAAATTGTCATCTTCATAGACGAATTCGACGGTATCCCCATAAATGAATTAGAAAATGTTCTGACCACTTTAAGAGAGCTGTATCAAAAATACAAGAAACGCGCGGACAAGGCCCTATACTCCGTGGGTTTAGTTGGAATACGCAACATCACCAAACTGATTGTAGGCGGTGTTTCCCCCTTTAATATCGCCGACCAGGTAAAACTTCCGCCCTTCACTCTAAAAAATGTCAGTGACCTTTATGGTCAGTTTACAGAGGAAACCAACCAGCCATTTACTGAAGATGCAGTAAAAAAAGTATTTGATGAGACAGCCGGCCAGCCCTGGCTGGTAAACAGGCTGGGCACAATCCTCACTGTTGATATAAAGCCGGAAACGACAGACCCTATTACAGAAGAAGATGTGGAAAAGGCGATAAAGCATCTCCTGAAGGAAAGAAACAGCCACTTCGATAATCTTCTTGAAAAAGCAAAATTGTACAAAGAAACCTTTGTCAAGATCACATTCAACGGGGTGGACTACAATCCCGATGATGAGGATCAATCCTGGCTGGAACAATATGGTCTAATCAAGGAGGAAAATGATAAAGTTGTTGTGGCCAACGCTATATACAAGAGACGATTCTTAAAGGCTTTTTTTCAAGAATCCGGGGCAACCACAGATACTTCCCTTAAGGCCTATTTTACTTCTGATGGTTTTTTAAATATGGAAGCCATCCTTTCTGATTTTGAGGAATATATTATACAGATAGGCGTAAACGCCTTTTATAAGAGCCAGAAGCCATATGAGAAGACAGGACAGTTTCTGTTGACTGCCTGGTTGTACCAGTTTGTAGAGGGCAGAAAAGGGGAGCTTCGTTACGAGGTGCCAAGCGGATTAGGAAGAATGGATATTCTTTTGATCTACCATGACCATAAATACATTATCGATACCAAGATAAACCGCTCACACGGAGATCGCGCCTTAAACAAAGCAATTGATCAACTGTGCGGAAAATATCTTTTAACCGAGCAGGTTTATGAGGGATATGTTGTATTTTTTGATCTTAAGACAAAGGTGGGAGAGTTATGTTCACCCCAAAGACATGCGGTGGATGGAAAGGAGATATTGAGTTTTAACATCGGGATAGGGAGGTAGGGGTATCCATAAAACAAGCCAAGCACATTCGGAACATAATGTCCCCATCTGTTAAATTTTAGTCCATTATAGAAACCCTTGTTCTCAGGGCAAGGCCAGAATTCATTGGCTTTGCCTTTTGAACGACCCATTGTTACATCTTTGGAACTCCAATAAAATGAGAAATCCACGGATTTCCGATTTTATACTGTAAGCTTTAATCTGTCGAGTTAAGGAACTAAAATTATTTCATCATTATTGATAGCGAATTTACACTGTTTTGATTCCGTTTATTCTGGAAAGGAGGTTTTATGGGTGCTCTTTCTCAGGTAGAAAAAATATGCGAAAAATATGCTGTATCTGCTGAAGAATTTATTCGTTCGGGCGTAATTGCGAACCTTAGGGAAAAACAACGATTACTTCAGATAGAACGTTTTGAAATTTTAGCCAGATATCAGGCTTCAAATGTAGAAGAATTAAATCATAAGATCACAGAAGGCAATGCGCCGGAACATCCTGGCTGGGAAGATTTAATTGAAGTTAAGAATATTGAACAGGAAATTAGCGAGATAGTAAATGATATCGGAGCATTATAAGCGAATAAAAGGAAATGTTGAGCGCAAGTTTTCTGATATTTTGAAGTCTGCTGAATTAATCCAGGGAACAGCCGGTCGAATTCGCAAGCTGCGACTTTATTTAATTGACAATACTTTTGTAGATATCTGGTATTCACCTGATGGCAGCTATTCATACCACTGGGAGCAACGAAATATCAGAGATGCTATCTACCGTCATGACAACGCTCCTCATAAGAAATGGCGAAATGTCTCAACATTTCCCAAACATTGTCATGATGGCAGCCAGCTAAATATTACTGAAAGTTTCCTGTCGGATGATTCTGAAAATGCAGTCGAAGAATTTCTTCGACTGGTCAGGGAGCGAATGGTTGCTGAGCAGATAGCTGCAAAAAAGACAGATAAAACCAGATGATTAAATGGAAATCAAAAAAGATGCAAAAGTAAGTGTTAGATATCGACCTGAATTGGGTATTGGAGCGGGAAGACTTGCGGGACATTAGTTTATAAGTTGAGAGGGTACTTGAACTATGATATCTAGTTTTGCATACCACGCCAATCAAGAATAGATGCCCGCCCGCCTCGCCGGAGCTCGCGATGGCGGGCAGGCGCAGGTATTGGCCGTCAGGAAATATAAAAAGACGGTCGCGGCTTGCAGTTTGTTCTGTTTCTGAAGATTTCGCAACCCGCAGTCAGTTTAGCGGTTAAATGCGGAGAGCAATTGGTTATACGCCACAATTACTTGTTAAAAGCTTAACAGTAACTTATAAACTAATGTACCGAAAGCCACACGTTTTAGGAACGTGGACGAAATAACTTCCCTAAGTAGGCGCACAGATTTGGGTCGAATTTGTTTGATCTCAGATCACAAAAGTTGATGGAATAGCGAGCTATTTCAATATTTTTGGGATTTGAGATCAGACAAAGGCGGCCTGAAGCTGTGATGCATAGTTGGGGAAGTTATTTCGTCCACGTTCCTATGCATTTTAGGCACTTAACAGTGTGTTAGGGTACCTTTGAGGACTAATATAAACAAAACACCTTTGTTGAGGGGTGGTAATTTAATTATAGCGTGAGATCATTTGGAAAAGTGAAAAAGTGAATACTAAAGGTTTTAATTCAGCGGTAGAGGATGTTAAAAACCACCTTAGGTTTTTAGCCGGATCAGGATGCCGGGGGTTTGATTGCTCAAAAAAGAGCCTTGATACTATTGAAAGCTGGGGAAGCAAACAAACATCTTTGCCTGACACACTGGAATCAATCCGTAAAGATCTGGGTGACTGCCGCCGGTGCAGGCTTTGTGACGGTCGTAGAAATATTGTCTTTGGTGAGGGCAATCATAGTGCAAGGCTTGTATTTGTTGCTGAAGCGCCTGGCTATGAAGAGGACCAAACAGGCAGGCCTTTTGTCGGAGCTGCTGGCAAGCTTTTGACCAAGATAATTCAGGCTATAAAATTAACAAGAGAGCAGGTTTATATCTGCAATATAATAAAATGCCGGCCTCCGGGGAACAGAAATCCTCTGCCTGACGAGATAAAAGCCTGTTTACCGTTTTTACAACGTCAGATAGCGGTATTAAAGCCTGATTTTATTTGCGCGCTTGGGACTTTTGCAGCTCAGACACTCTTAAAAACAAAAGAACCCATTTCGAGGCTCAGAGGCAATTTTCATAAATACAGTTGCATAAGGGTGTTACCTACCTATCATCCTGCATATCTTCTTAGAAATCCTGATAAAAAGCGTGATGTTTGGGAAGATATGAAAATGTTAATGAATGAGATGGGGAATTGATAAAGAAATGCGCTTTTAAATATTATTTTTTTGACAGGATTAACAGGATATTCAGGATTAAAAAAATCAAAACTTTTCCTGTTAATCCAAATCTAAATCCTTATACCTTGATACACACCTTCTTTATGCTGTGATTATATTTTATGATTTACTGGATAGCTACAATGAGAGTTGGCTTTGTTTGTGCACTTAAAATAAAATCTTGTTTATCCTGTTATCCTGTCAGATTTTTTTTCAAAAGGCTAAATTGTTACAAATTTTCTATTGTGGCTCTTTTGTTTTTTCTGTCATTTACTCCTGAGAACTGTTTTCCGGATCAGAATGATATTTATATAGCCAAAATATCAAGTTCTATAAATCCGGGCGTGGTTGATTATATAAAAAGCGGAATTCAAAAGGCATCGGAACATAATGCTTCCTGCATTATTATTGAGCTTGATACGCCGGGCGGTCTTGCTGAATCTATGAGAGAAATCGTAATGGCTATACTTGGGAGCAAGGTACCGGTCGTTGTTTATGTTTCTCCAAGTGGGGCAAGAGCCGCCTCAGCAGGTGTTATGATAACTATGGCGGCAGATATTGCTGCTATGGCTCCTGGAACAAATATCGGGGCTGCGCATCCGGTAGGGGCAGGTGGTAAAGAAATTGGAGGAACCATGTCTGAAAAAGTAATAAATGATATGGTTGCTCATGCGAAGAGTGTTGCTGAAAAGCGTGGGAGAAACGCTGTTTGGGTTGAAAATGCTATACGTGAGAGTGTTTCTGTTACTGAAACCGAGGCTCTAAAAGAAAATGTAATAGATATTATAGCGAACGACCTGGATGATTTGATAAATAAGATAAACGGGCGCAGAATAGAAGACAAATGGATTTTAAAGCTCGACAATGCCAATAAGATAATTCTGAAAGAAAGTTTAAGGACAAAGATATTAAAAACCATAAGCGATCCCAATATCGCGTATATCCTTATGATGATAGGTCTTGCCGGGCTTTATTTTGAACTGTCTCAGCCGGGTGCTATTTTCCCTGGAGTAATTGGCGCAATTTCGTTAATTTTAGCTTTCTTTGCATTTCAGACTCTCTCTGTTAACTATGCGGGCTTTCTTCTTATCATACTTTCTGTAATTCTGTTCATAATGGAGATGAAGATTATAAGTTACGGCCTTCTCAGCATAGCAGGCATTGCCTCACTTCTGCTTGGTTCAATGATGTTGTTTGAAAACAGCGCTCCCGGGTTAGGACTGTCATGGACGGTATTTGTGCCGACAGTGGTTATAGTTTCAGCTTTTTTTGTTGCAGTTGCCGGTATTGTTTTTAAAGCACAGGTCACAAAACCGAAGACAGGGGCAAAAGGACTTATCGGAGAAATCGGGGTGGCGAAAACAGACATTAAGCCGGAAGGCAAAGTATTTGTTCATGGCGAGTTGTGGAATGCAACTTCAAAAGACACAATAAAACAGGGTGAAAAAGTCAGGGTGGTAAAGGTTGTTAACCTTGTATTAGAGGTGGAGCTGGTTTAGGTGGATAGGCTGAAGACTGAAGGTGGAAGAGGGGCTTCAGCCTATCTGCCAGATCAGTTGCGTTGATAAACTTGAAGAATAATCAAACCCTGCCGGTTACATCGCAAGGATTAACGATTCATATTCCATCAGATAAGGGTATGTACCAGTTGATTTTTAACTTTTTTCTGAAAAACAACCCAAGTGTGTACATAACAGGTAGAGGACCTATCATCAGAGTCGAGTAGGGAAAATATAGTTATCGTCATTCCTGCGTAGCCGGAAATCCGAAAGGAGTTAAAATCACTGCAACCCCGGTTATGTGCATAATGATTATTAAAATTTTATTTAGAGGTATACTTATGAATAATCTATATACTGCTATCACAAAAAAAGATGGAACCTGGTGGATTGGCTGGATAATGGAAGTTCCCGGCGTTAACTGTCAGGAACGAACTCATAAAGAATTATTGAAAAGTCTGAAAATAACGTTAAACGAAGCTTTGGATTTTAATCGAAATGATGCATTAATAGCAGCGGGCGATGACTACCAAGAAGAACAAATTGCCTTATGAAAAGAAAAGAATTGCTGAAATATCTTCACAATAATGGTTGCGAATTTTTAAGAGAAGGTGGACGTCATTCATGGTGGTATAATCCAACATTAAATAAGCGGTCAGCCATTCCAAGGCATAATGAAATTAGAAATATTTTGGCAAAGGAAATTTGTAAGGATCTTGGTATCCCTCCAGTAAAATAGCAAACAACAATCGCATTCATGCTGCCACCCAAAGCCGAGCCCTGATAACGGCGAATATCATGAAAGGAAAAGATATAATGCAATGTTTTTTTGATTTTGACAGAGAGTGTGCAACTCAAGATGCCGGAGTCTGTTTTGATATTATAAAAGATATCCTTGACAATCCACTTGAATCACATGAAAAAAAGCGACTCTGTCAAGAGTGTGCAGGCAGAATCCGGAGCCGTGATGAGTTTATCGGCCAAAAAGCAGAGGTGATTTGCCTGCAACACCTGCGGCAACATGAATCGGTCAAAACAGCAGATGTCACCGAACTTACCGGCTTTAATCCGGACCATTGGCATGATTTTATCCAAACTATTGTTCCTCAGGTTAATGTATGGGAAGTGGTAGAGCATCTCAACAGACAATGGCGTGATTACAAAAATGAAAACAATCCAACGGATATCTATAAACAGGCAAGAAAGATCGTGGATCATATTTTGGAGCGTTTCCGTAAGACCAGATATTTAAAAGAATCAATGGAATCGTTGATTGAGGATCTGGATGCTATTGAGTCTGACGTAAAAATCAGGCAATTCAAAAAGCAGATTCGGGAAGCAGAAAATGTAAAAAACTGGAGGACTTTGAAGCAGATCATCGTTGCTTTTGACGTATCAGGGGCGGACAGGGAGCTTTTTTCTCTTATCTCAACCAAGGAGCGCTTGGCTGAAAGCGGTCTTGCATGGACAAAATCGGCCAATGAACTTCTCGAATTTCTGTCTGATGAGCCTCTATCTCTTGATATCAAAGAGTTTCCTGTCAATGCACTTGATGAGACACTGCCTGAACAAGAGGCCTACGGTAATCCAGACAAAAGAAGAGAGTTTCCAAAACTTGAAAAATCATCTTGCAAAAGCAGATCGGTTCTTTGAAAAACATAGAATCAACAGACAGATGGATTCCATGGAGTGGTATTCAAGAATCAAAGAAAATATGTCTGAACTGGAAACCATCAGTACAGGGTTGGACAACCTGTCTAAGGTAGAAAATCCATATCAATTTTTTCATAATGCACTCAGAATAAATTTAATAAACAGTTGTTATAGTCGTCATGGTTTAATCTTCAAAATCTGATTCATTTAAATCTTTGCGTTTTGTAGTGATCGAAACATCAAGCATTTCCCTTCCTTTCACTTTTACATCCACTGTTGTATTACAACGAACATCGATAGGAGTTCCGACTTTTCCTTGGGCTACAACAGTTCTACCTTCATAAACAAACACCCGGTCACCGTTTCTGAAAAAAGATTGGGAAATTATCGACAATTGACAACAATCCTTAATCTCCGATTTTGTTGGTTTACAACGTTTTACGATGATATCTTCCTTTGATCCACCAAATCCCATAACAACTTCAGCATCATATGTTCCTTCCAGAACATCCATTACTTCACTGGTTGAAATATAAGCTTTTCTACCAGTTTCAATATGCCTGATAATAATACCCTGTTTTATTGCCTTCCCATCGGAATCGAACAAATCAATCTGAATTGTGCCAAAATTATCTATAGTGATTTCCGTTGGTTGACCGGCAATGATTTCAACTTCTTCTTCAATTCGGGGATTAATTCCATGAAAACTAATTTTGTATTTTCCGGGTGGCAAAGCGATTGGTTTTCCTGTCAGATTATTCGAACTTTTTATATTACCGTATTCATCAATAATGGCATAACTGGTTTCAACTTCCTTGCAGGAACCGTTTTTGTAAACTGCATTCAATTCGCCTAAATTCAATTGACAGGAAACTTCCGTAACATTGGAATCATTTACTGTTATGCTTTTTCCTGGACTACATTTAATATCATCGGAAAAATCCAGAGTATACTGCCCAACTTCAATCTTTACAGGATTTCCACTTTCAATTCCTTTTTTTACAACTTGATTTTTCAGATTATTAATAGTGTATTTACAAGGTTTTTTAACACCGGCTTCGTTTTTAATCTCTACAAGAAGTTGACCGAATTTTGACGGAGGTTTAATAATTGGATCAAGTTTTTTTTTCAGTTCATTTGCCAGTTTCACGGAGCTAACTTGACCTTCCTTTGATATTTTGATTGGTGGGGCATCCGATAAACAATCGATTTGGGGGGAATGGGCGACTCCGCCCAAATCTACGGTGAATATACGCAAATCACTATTATTCTTTTTTGCCTTGTGGACAGTCGTACATGGGTCTCCTCCGCAGGTTTCTTCACCATCCGTAAATACGACAATTGTTTTGGATTCTGCGGATAGCCCCGCTAAATCGCTGATAGCCGCACTCATTGCATATTCCAAAGGCGTGTTACCACTTGCACTGATCAATGCCATTATATTCTTTGAAAACTGGCTTTTGCCCCCTTTTGCCGGAGAAATAATGAGCCGGGATGTGTCACAGGCCCCACCAAAAATCCTGAATCCAACAATATCGTTATCCGTAATATTTTTTGTTCCTGATATATAGTCGATTATTCCTTTTTTAGCATTTTTTATTTTCCTGCCACTCATGCTACCACTTGCATCTAGTACAATCATTATTGCGTGTTTAGCCAAAACTTCGGTTGCGAGCAGAGAAAAAAGGACAACAAAAAAAATAGTAGATAATGATCGTCTCATAACATCAACCTCACTTTATTCTAACAGTGAAAACCTTGCCATCAGGGCAAGGTCAAAGTTTAGTGGCTTGCCATCTGAACAACAATTTATTACTCCAAGGTTGAGTTGTTTCCACAACAACTACAACAAAATGAGTAGATTTCGTAAACTATCACAAACTTTATGGCATTGCCAACATCATATTGTCTGGTGCCCGAAATATAGGTTCAGGGTTCTGGAAGGTGAAATTCAGATTGACTATGTGCATCTATTGGTGATGATTCCTCCCAAAATATTTATCTCAAACTATGTTGGGACAGTGAGGGAAGGACAGCCATACGAGTACTGAATAAGTTCCGTAAACTGAAACAAAAAACCTATTGGGGTAATCATTTCTGGGCCAGAGGCTACTGTGTTGATACAGTAAGTTCGGACGCAGAAATGATACGTAAGTATGTAAAATACCAGGAGAAGCAAGAGAAAAAAGCCGAAAAATTAAGGTACTAAAATAAGTTAATGACTGGAGGTAACTCAACCTTTGCCTTCTCAGGGGGCAAAGGCAATTTTATCCCCTTCAAGAAGTTATTTCAAAACCGAGCCTTCTGGACTCGGTTTTTTATTGATTTATTAGTTAAAATCAGATTCGGATAATTTTTTAATACCCGAAGTAATTTCTATATCTATACTTTCAAGGCTTCCCACATGTATATCGACAGTTATATTACAAGGAAGATTTATTGGCGTGCCGACATTTCCGAAAAACAGGTTTCCATTGTAATTGATTTTAACTCGCTCGCTCTCGGATATTTGGTTGCCGGATTGCACCAATAATTTGCACGATGGGCCAAGGCTTTCAATTTTTTTAGTTTCACACACATTTACATCAATATCATTTAGTTCTCCACCATAGCCGTCCACAGGTTCAATGTCATATCGACCAGCTAAAACATCCACTTCCTTTCCTAATGGAATTATTCGTGATTTACCTGTTTCGAGATTTCGTATTTTCGCCTGACCAGATCCATGAATGAAAATCCGACCGTCTTCTTTAATCACTTCATACATTCCCCCTGATTCTATTTTTACGCTCTTTTGCCTGTTTGGATATAATTCATTAAAGTACAAAGTATAATCACCTGGTTCGATATAAATATCTTTCCCTGTCTTTTTTATCCCATAATCCTTGCCATAACTGCTTACAATTTTGAAAGGGATGTCATCAATCTGTTCACAATTGCCATCTAAGTACTCTACATACAGGATTCCTGTATTCCATTTACATTTGATTTCAGTTAAATCGTTTTCCTGGATATGGACAATATCATTTGTGATTTTTTCACAGAATATATTTGGTTCTTCAAATTTCAGACTATATGAACCTACATCCAGTTTCAATGGTATGGCACTATTTCCAGAAGTTTTTGTTTTATCGGAAATATTTACTACTTTATAATTATGTTCAACCTCTTTTCCTTGATTGATCTCACCAACCCATATTCTGAGCAACAGTGTTCCTTGGGGGACTCGTGTCTGGTTGGATTTTGTTGTTGTCGGCGATAAAGCAATAGATACGAGCAAAAATAATAATAAGATAAGAACAGGCGCAAAAATAATTCTTCTTTTATTTTTTTTTCTCATTTTAAAATTTCCAATGCATGGTTTATGGTATATTGCCCTGAGGTTGATTAGTCTCATCGGTACTGTAACGATTGACTCTTATATCCTGTTAAATTTCATGACGCTCCAAACGTAATTGTTCCAATAAGAATGATAGTTTTCTTTTTTGCTTCGAGTTAAGCTTTGAAATTATGGCTTCCTGATCTTTACAAGCCCATGCCAATTGATAAACGCATTCATCAATAATTTCAGTTGCAAGATCAATCTGATCCATCTTATTGAGTAATTTTATCGCTTCATTTTCCAAAATATTATGAAACTGTCGAATCCCATGGAAAGATATTCTGCCGCCATTTCCATTTTTAACTTCAACCTGCCCATCAGGCCGGGCAAGCCAAGCATTTCCGTTATTAATTTTAATAACTCCAATTGTTTTAGCTAAAGAGATAAGTTCTTTGTGATCGACAAAAGGATATTTGTCGAGTTCGTAAGTGAATAGTTCTGGCATTTTATCCGCCATATTTGAAAAAATATGCAAAGGATTACCCAAACGATCATCACCCGGATCACAATTATCGACATGCCACTTACGATATGCACGCCATTGTTTTAGTATATTTCTCATCGTATTAGGAGATATGCAATGCACAATACGTATTATTGTAATATATTCATCAGATGTTCCGTCAATGTGACGTATGCTGTCACTTTGCCCAATCCTCAGATAACGGGTGAAGATTTCTTTTATATCAATTATTGAATTTTTTGCTCCAATTATGTATTCTGTTTCATATGCTCCAAGTCCCGGACTTTTTTTAAAATTTAAAAGTGGAGCTGCGTTTCTATACATCTGATTTGCCAATTGCTCAATAATATGCTGTGAACTGGAAAATACTCTATTGTTAAAACCGCCGTTTAATACATCAAATTCATTTCCATATTGTTTTTTTACAAAATCTTTCACTCCATTGAAAATTTTAATTATAGGAATATCACTTTTGCATATATCTAGCAATCTCATCCGTTTTCCCTGATAAATGAAACCATCCCTGGCAAACGGAAAAATCAAGTTTTCTTGAATATTTTTGAAAATTAATGACTCTAATTCTGTGAGGATTTCTTTGAAAACCACTTTTACTCTTCTGTTGATATTATAATGATTGTTGTCAGAATAGATGGCTTCTCCAAAAGACTGAGCCTTATATTTTTCAGTTGTTGAATTTGAATTTTCAAATATTAAAAAACCTTTCAGTTGTTGATTCGAGTTTTTTAATATCGTTTCTGAGCGTTGCTTCAGACTATTTATCCTGTTCAGATACAACTCATACGCCTTTTTTTGTTCAGTGATTATTGATTGAATTTTTATAATGTAGTCTTGGTGATAAATATTAACGTATCTTTCAATATTATCTTTCAAAAATATGCTTTTAGCAATGTGTTGGTAATTACGAATATTAATAAAATCCTCAATTTTTTCATGTGCAGAGGATACAATTCGGTCCGTCAACAATGGTATTTTTATCAAGCTAACTATTTTTAAATATTTATTGTCTTTTTCCAAATCATCACAGTCCTCCGACAATTTGCTTCTCCAATTAATTGAGGCCGCCCATGCCTTCAAAGTATTATCAATTTCATTAAGATTAAGAATTTCGGTCCCAAGATAGGATTTTATTTTTTGAAATTCATCAGCTTTATCGAAAACCAATGCTTCAATGGAATTTAAAAGAGAATAAATGTATCTGATACCATAATCTGTGTCTTCTTCTTTATTGTTGATCAGGTTTTTAAAGATAGGATGAGATCGATCTTCAAATTTTCTTATCCGATCATTCAATCCTTCTGTAAAACGTACATCAATATTTCCCACTTCATTTGCAATTTCATTGCTAAAATCAGTGTTGATTGTTTGGTAATTAAATGGATCATCTGGCTTAGTATCCAAGGAGATTCCTCTTAAATCATTGAAACTATTTTTTATTAAAAGTTTAATATCCGATACAAATTCGAGTCCCCATTCATTTTTTTTTATATTCTGTATATCATTGTCGATTTCAGTATATTCTTCTACTTTGGATAATGAACCACTAAAAGATTCTATTAATTTATGAGCATATTGATTAACCAGATAATTGACGATTAATTGTGAGGGAATCCTTAAACTGGAAACACCGAAACTTGAAAATAGTTTTCGTCTGGATAATCGTTTTACAACCTCGCCACTTTCAAATTCAGCATGTTCAACTGTTTCAAATGGATAAAGCTTTGTGCTTTCCTTCCGTTGATTTGGAGCAATTGAATCAAGGTTGGATCCGACAGGCGATACTGCAAAATGAAATAACATTTCAGCAGCAGAATGATATGCATCATCTGCCCTGCTTAAAAAAATCTGATTTCCAAAACCAGATGAATCCACCAAATAAATATGGTCTATCAAACCACTTTCTTTTGAAGTCTTTGTGGGATTTAATCCAGGTGACTGTTGAAATTCGAAAGGGTTGATAGAGTAATACATAAGCTCTTTTTTAAATGCATACGCATTTGCCATTATTTCTTCATTAAAAACTTCACTTTTTGATATTTTAGAATCATTGACAAATGGGCCAGGTTCTAAAATCACGGCATTTATAACAACATGATATCCTTTTTGGAAGCAATAATGACGTGTAAACGCAATTGCATCTATAAGCGAACCCGAAGCGGTTCCCCCTGCGTTAGATCCAACAAAATAAATTCGAATTTTTAATGGATCATCCAGGATGTTATAGTTACTGTCAGAGACTATTTTCTCACCTTCTCCTTGTTTAACATCACGAAGCATAGCTTCTAAAGTGCGCCTGAAAGAGATATTTTCACCATCGATATTATTTAAAAAACTCAGCATACCAAAAATTCGGCAAATACCGGCCCCTTCATCTGTTCGATTCAGTGGATTTCGCCCTAAATATTTTGGAAGACGATTTTCAGTAATTCCTTTATTGCTTGCATCATTAATCAAGTCAGAAAGATTTTCATAATAATAATGATGAAAATATCGTTCCGGCACATCCCCATTCTGAACTACTTTTTCAATGGAATCCGTATCAATAAACATGAACTGGAGATAACGTGAAGCTTCGACATCAAAATGCTCGTTTAAATATAAATATGTTTGTTTCAGAGTATTTGATCCTGACCCGCCAAAACCGATAAAACATGTGGGGCGGATTTCAAATTTAGTCGGGCTGTTCACTAATCCCATGAAATAATTGTTTTTCATAATATTTCCTCAGACCTTTGGCACATGACCGAATACAATGCGAAATAATCGCAATACCATCCATCCACATAAAAAGAATGCAACAATCGAAATAATCATTACACAAATTGAACCCGGAGTTTGCGTAACAAACAAAGTGTCAATATCTGTCATATGATACATCCATTTAGCTAATGTATCCGAAGGCAATATCCATGAAACAAGTACATAATAGATAACGACAGGCAATAAAACAAACCGCTGAAGACAATACCAGGCAGCGTAACCCGCAGACTTAAATGGTCCTTTCTGAAGTCTCACTTTGATAGAGGTATAGCCGGTATTTTCAATATCTAATATTATATACGGTCTTTTCCTCTTTTTTTTGGTTCCTTTTGTATAAATCTCAAGTTTTTCTTTATGGTGCGATATTATTGGATATGGGCTGGTAAGTGGTTTTCCATTAATAACCAATGAGTCCTTTGAAGTTTTAGAAGGTTCTATTATCAAATCATTTGAACTTGAATTTGAAGAATTGGAACGGACAAGACGTCCCAAAGCCTTTGGTATTTTTTCGGATGGGAAGAGAATTCTATTCCGATCTATCTTCGACTTGCCTTTTCTGGCTTCCAAGCTCAAAGATGCTCCGTTACCAAACGTCCCTTTGTATATGTTTTGTCTTGGTGCAAATTTTCTATGGTGACATAACAATAGAAAACCTTTACCACCGGACAGCAATACCAAGATCGAAATGACGTATATAATCAGCCTTGAAATCTCCCACCCAAAATAATTGCCAACCAACCCATAGCTGGCTTTGATCGGCTTTTCCAAGGCATTACCTGTTACCGGAGCGCTAATCTTAATTAGTTCGATATTCGTTTGAGTCCGATCAAAGTTTTTCCCCGGTTTTGGGGATGGAACAGCTTTAAGTTCAATGATAACCGGCGACATTTGCAAGGGAATTAGTCGTTTGGAAATAAATTCAAGTCCGTCTTCAATAAACCATTCATCAGGTTCTTCACTTTCATTTTTAATACCCGTAACAGACACTATTTTTAGGTTTGTATTATGATTTTGCTTGCTTGATTTTAAAAGCATAGGGATATGAATATTGACTTTCGGCTCACAACCTTCTCTTAATTCGGAATTTGTACGAACGGAAATACGCTTTTTAATCGGATAAGTACCATTCCACCAAAATTGATAAGATACTTCATCCTTTCCACCACTTACAACAAGTTTAGGGAGATTTATATCAAATTTAATTTTCACTGTTTTGGGCGATCCTGCCGAATCTGAATGGAAATTTAATTCTCCTTCATATTTTCCGGGTTTCAAGCCGCTAACTTCTTCAGCCCCATCATAATCGAACATTAAATCAAATTCTTTCTTCTTATGATTGACAGATACCAGGTTTTTGCCTGGAACAATAGGTTTATTTTCGAATTGAAAGCATGTACCGAAAGTAATCCCGTTTTTTTGTTCCGGGACGACTGACCATTCAACAGAAACAGGAATTGATCCACGATTTTTGCCTTCATACCAAAGAGTTATGGATTTATTGCGTTGTTCTGTACATATTTCGAAAGTTCCGAAATCGATTTTATCCGACTCGGATTTGATTTCGACCGGATCAGGTTCTACGACCTTTAATAATACAGTTGATTTGAATCCACTTTTTTGCGATTTATCTATAAATACTTCAATTTGAACTTTATGGGATCCTTTATCTTCCGGTATTCTGTATTCAGTATCGCCACCTGCAAAATTTAGAAGTTCCGAATGCCCGGAAGGTGTTTCAACAAAACCAATAACTTTATAAGGAACTAACTTTCTGTTAGGATTATTCGCATCCTTCATTTGAACTTGTATCAAGACAGGCTCAGTCATCGTCCAGGGATATTCTTTAAGTTTAGGAACAACGGTTATTTCCGGATATAAAGATGAAAATCCATCTACATATAAAATCACATCTTTATAATTTCTTTTTGTTTTTAACAAACGCAAGCTCCATTTTCCCGGTATTGCCTTCCCAATATAAACCCAACTATCAATTCGTTCATCTTGGCTTGTTGGTTTGGTTGTAATGTACGCCCCATTTCTTGCAACGTTTTGACCATTCGGCGTTATCAACTCAACAGGAAAAGCATCTTTTGCACTGAACCTGTTTTTTGGAACTGATAACGCCACACGCACGGTTGAAACAAACTGGTTAACTTCGAAAACCAGTTCCTTTTTTTCTGCCTTTTTTTTGTATTCCAATTCGTGGATCGTTACGATACGATTATTAGATTTTAATATCTCTTTTGTTGCTTTCAAGAGATCACCCGGTTTCTGTGCGTTGTAGGCCTTTCCGTCTGTTACTTCTACGGACTTTTGTAAATCAGGATAAATATCAATTTGACCGGTTGGATTGTGTTTATTTAATAGCACGATGAATACATTTATAGCTGTATTCGCCAGTTTGGGAATCATAACATTTAAAAATTCTTCTTGTGTTTTTAGATAACTTGTCGGCGAGTCGTGACCATATATTTCGCCAAATTTACGGCAATGCCCATTACCGTCGGTGAAAAGGTAAATATGTTTTGTGCTTGCCTTACTTCTTTCAAGTATTTTTAGAGCTTCATTAAAACCATCAATGTGACATGTATAATCGGTTGTGGAAGGGGGATTCTGCAATCTGTCAACGAGTTTATCATAGTTTTCCAGATTTGGACTGCTTGAACGTTTGTCAACATCATCTCCAAAATAGACAATCGCTCCCTTGCTATTTCCTCCATAGAGTTTAATAATGTCCACCATAAAACGGGCTGCAGCCATCAATTGTCCTTTTGGATCAGTAGGGTTTTGTCCGTCAAGTGATCGTGACCTGTCTACAAGCAGTACGGCATCCAGCGTATCGAAATTATTCTGGGCTTCTGATTTAGCTTCATATCCGGTTGGAAATGCGATAAAAAACAATAAAAATAGGCCAAACAAAAATAACTTTACAAAAACCTTTTTGATCTTTTCCATTCTATCTCCTGCCTTCAATAATATGATTTTTCTGATCATTTGTAAAGATTATCGAATCTCTTTTTTCCTGTTTCAATTGTTTCGTTAAAAAGTTGATACGGCATACACCAAGGATTCCCGGTTATATCTGAATATATTTCAATCTTCACATGACCGTTTTCTTCTGAAATTTCTGCAAACTGTTGGTTGCCGATCCGTATCTCTACAACTAACGCATCCCTGTCCGAGAGGCTTGCGGTATTGATTGATATTTTATCATTCATGGTTCTGAGGTATCCAGGGCAAACGCACTTGGATTACAGTTAAGTTAAGACCTTAGCGAGATAATTATCATCCCATGCAGCTTTGAGTCGTTTATTCATTTTGCCAAGTTTTGCTGTTTTTTCCTGACCTAAAAGATTTGCGGCAATATGTCGTTGAGTTTTCGAA
>Ga0255422_1061_pt1 | contig 23163 bp, 18 predicted proteins | sample ANMaggSeSYBR02D3_FD_182631 | JGI IMG/M metagenome (GOLD analysis project Ga0255422, IMG submission 182631) | Sediment cell enrichment communities from methane seep in Santa Monica Basin, California, United Staets - ANME aggregate JGI... | ecosystem: Environmental > Aquatic > Marine > Cold seeps >... | reverse complement strand
TTCCATAACAGTCGCGAAATTGCCTCCCGTGGCTACAGGATCCAGCCCCATTTCACCACACAGCACACTCATCACACCGATTGCTGAAAGATCGCTTATACCGCAATTGAATCCCAAAGAACCTATTGCAAGATAGGTCGGAACCATTCCTTTTCCTTCAAAAGCAGAATATTTTACATCTGCTTTTTTAATACATGCAATAGGACAGGCAAAACACCCGCGCCCTCTCAATGCAAAAGCGCTGTTTAAAGCTTCGGTGCCTACATTCTTTAATGTCTGGGAGGTGCTGCGAAAATTATTTCTGGGAAGAATGCCTTTCTGATAACAAAGTCCTACTAAAAATGTCGTCCCCCACTGAGGCATTGATTGTGATGTTAAAGGCGCGCTGTTGAGTTTATTGATCAGAGTATTAATCACCTGCACAAACCGACTGCCATCAGCAACCTGTATTGAATGCTGTCCTTTTACAGCAATGGCCTTAAGATTTTTAGCCCCCATTACCGCACCAATCCCGGCACCTCCAACTGAGAGGAATCTATCATTTACCAAATTGGCCAAAGGAAGAAGTTTTTCTCCGGCAGGACCAATTGATACCAGATAAGTTTCCCGCGCGACCCACGGATCACCAAGATTCTTTTTAAAAAGCTCCTCAGTCTCTGCTGTTGAACGTCCCCAGTATTCAAGGCCGGGAATAAGTTTTACTTTATCATCTATAATAGAAAGAATAACCGGCGACTCGGATTGACCTTCTATTATAACCATGTCAAATCCGGCAAACTTTAACTCAGCACCAAAATGTCCCCGCATTTTTGCGCACGCTAAACCACCTGAAAGTGAAGATTTGGTTATCACATTGCATGAAGCACCTGTTATTGCTCCTGTCCCGACAAGCGGGCCTGAACAGAATATCAGCTTATTCTCAGGAGAAAGCGGATCTACATTGGGATCAACTTCATCAGTAAAAACCTTTACTCCCAGACCCCGTCCGCCCAGGTACAGTTCGAGAAGATCAGTATCAAGCTTCTCTATCTGGTGTTTACCGTCGGTCAAATTTACTCTTAAACAACGACCGATCCAGCCATTCATTTCTCAATCTCCTTGTATAAAAAAGCTGTTAGCTTTTAGCAGTTAGCCTTTAGCTAAGAGCTAACCGCTAATGGCTAACAGCTTTAATCAAACAGATAACACATTCAGCTAAAAGCTAACAGCTAACCGCTAATAGCTTCCACAAATTATGCAGCGCCTTTAAGCCAATCGACTGTTTTTTCTCTCAAGGCTTGATCATAGCCGAATGCAACACAGGCAGTACGGCAACAACCACAGCCAATACATTTGTCAGTATCAACATAAATAGAACCCTGCTGGTCTATAATTGCACCTACTGCACATACCGGTAATGCATAACAGGATTTGCAGTTGTGTTTACATATAACATTTAGCATGTTTTGATCTCCTATATTATTTTTTATACTTAACCTAAAATCTTATCTACTTCTTCCGCATCAGAGTCCATGACATAGGGAATTCCTGAAATTTCAGCAGAGTCTTTTGTCAGGGCAACAATATCATTACGGTCAATATGTTTTAGAGCAAACTTTCTTGCTCCGGCCATAAATTGCTGAAGTCCTTGTTTAAGCCTGTCTATATAAGAATAAAGACCAATTGCCCCGGCAGGAAGCTGGCTGAAATCTTTTCCATATTTCTCCCTAAGCTCTGCTCCAACAGCAAATAAACGAAGATAGCCTTCTTCGACATCTTCACCTTCAAGCTCCATTTTCTCAGCCATCAATCTTCCATGAGTTTTACCTACCATAGCGGCAGTGAGAATAGCGCGACCAAGGCATATGGCTTTTACATAAGGTGCTCCTAAAGCAATTGCTTTAAAAATATGATCTTCAAGAGACAGGCCACCCGCAATAGCAATCGGCGGAATATAGGCTCCTTTTGAAGCTAAACGCCGGCACATCTGGTGCGCCAGGCACTCAAGCTGTACCGTGGGGATACCCCATTCATTCATCATGCGCCATGGGCTCATTCCTGTCCCACCACCGGCTCCATCTATAGTCAAAAGATCAATTTTCGCATTAGATGCATATTTAATTGCCCGAGCCAGATCTGCCGGGCGATATGCACCGGTTTTCAAAGTTACATATTTTGCACCAATAGAACGAAGCTTCTCTGCTGATTTATAAAAATTATCTTCATCAACCATGCCAAGACGTGAGTGACGCTCAAACTCAGTTATACCGCCTGCCTTAAAAGCCTCCTGAACCGCAGGGTTGGTTGGATCCGGGAGAACTATATAACCTCTCTCCTTCAGTTCCATAGCTCTCTCAATTGACGACAACTTAACTTCACCGCCGATATCTTTGGCGCCCTGCCCCCATTTTAATTCAAATATTTCAATGCCTAACTTTTCAATAACATACTCAGGCACACCTAATTTAGTATCTTCAACATTAGCCTGAATAATGATACCGCCATGACCATCATACCATTTCCTAAAAGAATCTACCCGACGTTCCATTTCCGGAGACCTGGAAATCTTGCCGTTTGAAAATTCGGCTTTAGGATCCATTCCACAAACATTTTCTCCAACAACAACTAAAACCCCGGAAATGGCAGCGCCAACAGCCACATCATCCCAGTTTATACGGGCGATGTCGGTTGATCCTACAGCACCGGTAAATACAGGAAACTTAAGTTTTATGCTATTGTCTGCTCCCACAGTTGTTGCAGTATCTACTGCAGGAAATGTAGCTTTATCTGAATCAGCTTCAATTCCAACCGCGCCAACAGCGGTTCCCTGAATATTAAAATGCGAAAAATCTACCGGATAATCTTTTTCAGATCCGGCTGTAATTTGACCAAAAGGCATCGGATAAAGTACCTCTCTACCTTTTAAAGCAGATCGACCAATTTCACATGGGCCTTCACAACCATCAACACAGGTAACACAAATTCCAGATACAGGTGCCGGAGTTACTCTGGTGGTTGTAAGAGTAGCAGCACTTCTATTAGGTTTGCTAAACGACATAATCGGCTTTCCTCCTTCTTAGTGTTTTTTAACCTAAATTGAGCAATTTTTTACTCGACCTGCACCAATCTCTTGCGCATCAAGGACTTGCGAAAAGTCTCGACATATCCATTGGTATGCCTGCGCTTTTCGCAAACCTTGCTGCATCAAGATCTCGGCACATTTCTTCGCAAAAAATCGCTCAACTTAGGTTGAAATAAAAAAAGCGCCATTTTCCTAAAAATAAGAAAAGACGCCTTTGTCTTCATTATAAATAAATAAAAAAAATTCCGAACGCCGTTGTTCGAATCTGTTTTTTTAGTTGTATTTATTTATTTTGTCAAGTATTTTCACTTGAACCTAAGGGCTCGGCAAAAAATAACTTCACATTTCAAGCGACGATGCATCCCGCCTGACTGCGTTGCGAAAATTCTGAATATGCTTGATATTCATGCTTTTTCGCGCCTTGTCAGCCGAGCGCCTCAACACCTGAAATTGCGAACTTATTTTTTGCCGAACCCTAAATCAAGCATCGAGGAATTTGCAAACATGTGTGCCATGAAACGGATAGAAGACATTATCCTGCTTTATGAAATAAGCAAAACCCTGAATGAACACCTGGATCTTAAAAAATCTTTATATAAGGTTTTAGATATTCTGTCCGACTCAATGGACATGATCCGTGGAACCATTACTATTCTTAATCCACTGCGTAATGAGATAAACATAGAGGTTGCTCACGGCCTTTCCATGGCCGCCATGAAAAGTGGAAAATACAAATTGGGTGAGGGCATCACAGGCAGGGTAATTGAAACAGGCAAAGCCATAGTAATACCCAAAATAAGCGAAGAGCCTCTCTTTCTTGACCGTACTGCTTCCAGAAAGTCAAAACATGGCAATGAGCTTTCGTTCATATGTGTACCGGTAACAAAAGGCAGCCAGATTATAGGAGCTATCAGCGTAGATAAGACATATAACGAAAATTATTCTTTAGAGAACGGTAAAAAACTTATTTCTGTATTAGCCACGATGATTGCAAGGCATGTAGTTAATCTGGAAACAATCCATCTTGAAAAGGAACAACTTAGAGAAGAAAACAGAAGACTTAGAAGCGAACTGAAAAAGAAATACCGAATTACTGATATTATCGGAAACAGCAACAAGATGAGAGAAGTCTTTCAGATGATCACTCAAGTTTGCAAAAGTAATGCAACAGTATTGATTCGAGGAGAAAGCGGAACCGGCAAGGAGCTTGTGGCAAACTCCATACATTATGACAGCAATAGATCCAAAAAACCATTTGTTAAAGTAAACTGTGCGGCACTTCCTTCAAACCTTATAGAAAGTGAGCTTTTCGGGCATGAAAAAGGAGCCTTTACCGGCGCCATTAAACAAAAGCTGGGTAAATTCGAGATGGCTAATAAAGGAACGATATTTCTGGATGAAATAGGATCTATACGCATTGACGTTCAGGTAAAGCTCATGCGTATATTACAGGAAAAAGAATTTGAACGCGTTGGGGGATATAAAACCATAAAGTCAGATGTACGCATAATAGCAGCTACCAATAAAAACCTGGAAAAGGCTATAGAAAAAGAGGCTTTCAGAGATGATCTTTATTATCGGCTTAACGTTTTCCCCATCTATATGCCTCCTTTAAGGGAACGAAAAACAGACATTTTGCTTTTAAGCGACTACTTTCTTGAAAAATATGCAAAGGAGAATAACAAAAACATCAAAAGGTTTTCCACACCTGCTATTGACATGCTTATGGATTATCACTGGCCTGGGAATGTCAGGGAGCTTGAAAACTGCATCGAACGGGCTGTACTTTTATGCGAAGAGGGAGTAATACACAGTTATTGTCTCCCTCCAACATTGCAGACAGGATCCGAATCAAACACCCTGCCGGCTCTGTCCCTGGATGAGGCTGTAGCAAATCTTGAAAAAGAAATGATAATTGATGCTCTTAAAAATGCTAAGGGGAACAGCGCAATGGCAGCAAAAACACTAAATACAACTCCCCGTAAATTCAGCTATAAGGCACTGAGGTATGGCATTGACTATCATAAATTTCGTTAAAATCACAATGAGCTTATAAATAGTTCCCGTGCCGGACAACCTCCATTTATTTAGTGTTAAGCGGCTAGATAAAACATGCAAAATTACATTTTGTTGTCAACATTTTTTATGTGTGGTATTTAAACAATACCGTTCGGCACATTTGTTGCTTTATCAGGCTATGGATAAGCTGCAAGGTTTTGGACTATGTTGTCGTTAAAGATTCACCTGGCCCCAGTGCCCAATCCGAAATAATCTCCGGCGTTGGGGGAGAGGCAACGATTTCAAGCCAGGATGTATTTTCAAGCGATTTGGCCGTAATATCCTGCAGGCCTCGCATCCTGATCTCATGAGCCACTGGTTCAGGGACAAATATGGGATCGGCAAAATGATGTAAGAGGTCCATCCTTTGCCCACGGCTGAAAAAGATGAGCGGAGAAGCATTAATGACAGCTGGATTATCCACGGGAAAGTTCCCTGTCCAGGTCTTCAAAATCTATTTGAAATGAATCCTTGCCCATTCTTGCAAGAGCCAAGAGGAAATCGGTACGGTTCAGCCCTGCTATTCTTGCTGCAACTTCCTGGCTTACCTTCCCCTGTTCGTACCAGGCGGCAGCGGCAGCAAGTCTCATCTCTCTGGTAAAGTCATCCGGGCCAACCCTCAGAGCTGCAAATACTTTATCAGGTAGTTCCATGGTCAATGTTGGCATTTTTTTATTTCTCCATATTGTCTTTCCTATTTTGTTGAAGGGTAATAACTTTTTTTATCATTGAATTTCTTTTGAATCAAGTTCTATTGTCATTGATTTCAAACAAATGGCGCAGGGTGTATTTTTTTTAACCGGTGGTTGATATCTCTACCGATATTTTCGGCATCCTTTTGCGGCACATTATGGGGGACGGGCTCAGGGACGTCCATAAATAAGTAATCAACTTGACATTTAATTATATTATTGATAGTAGTCTTGCATGCCTAGATTAGCCCGCCTGGACGCACCCGGTGTTTTACATCACATCATCATCAGGGGAATTGAGCGTCGCAAAATATTCAGAGACAATAAAGACAGAAATAATTTTATTGATCGTTTATCAGATCTTTTGCCTGCAACACAAACCACCTGTTATGCCTGGGCCTTTATACCAAACCACGCACATTTTTTATTCCGAAGCAGTGGCAAAATATCAACCCTGATGAGAAGATTGCTTACAGGGTATGCAATCTATTTTAACAAAAGACATAAACGACATGGACAGCTTTTTCAAAACAGATACAAGTCAATTATATGCCAGGAAGATATGTATTTTAGGGAACTGGTCCGCTATATTCATCTAAATCCATTGCGAGCAAAAATAGTGTCAGACATAAAAGAGCTGAACAAATACCAGTATAGCGGACACAGTGTTTTAATGAGCAGGAAAAAACATGAATGGCAAGATACAAAATATGTTCTTTCATATTTTGGCAAAAAGCTTTCAGAATCAAGAAAGGCTTATCTTTCATATGTGAAAAAAGGTATTGACCAGGGAAGAAAACCAGAGCTTACAGGAGGTGGTTTGGTACGCAGTCTTGGTGGATGGACTATGATAAAGGAATTGCGGCTAAAGGGTCAGGATCGTATTAAAGGGGATGAACGTATATTAGGTGACAGCGAATTTGTTACAGCATTATTATCAGAGGCAAAAGAGAAACTTGAACGCAGCTATAAATTAAATGCCCTGGGATATGATCTCACAAAAATAAGCCAGATGGTTTCCAGGATATATGATATAGAAATAGAAGAGATATATTCAAAAGGCAGACGCAAGGTTCAAGTTGAGGCCAGGGATTTGTTATGCTATTGGGCAGTTCGAGAGTTGGGAATAAGCTGCACGGATTTGGCAAAACAATTGGAAATGAGTCAGCCGGGAGTAGGATATGCAGTAAGTAGAGGAGAAAAGATCTCTAAAGAGCATAACTATCACTTGCAATAGCAGTTATTCACTTGTTTATGGATATCCCGCATTTAGCCCTGCTGCACTTGACCGCAGCCGAGCCGATTTAGAATATTTGTAGTTTTGCGGCAGCTCAAAAGGCATCCTATTCTGGAATCCAGGTGCTTGACATGATCGGCATATGCTCGTTTCTTATGCCAATATTCATGATCGTGTTTCTCAACTTATGGAAATCTATAAGTTTTCTTATGGGCTGGGTGCTGGACAGTCTTAATGCACCACAACAAATCGTTATCCCAATTGGGATACTTTTTGAGATTTTTGCATTATCAACCAGTTTTATTGGAACCTTCATTTTATGTCGGCACGTCTGGAGGGAATTAGGGACGTGGGGGGGGTCCAGGCAGTGAGTCGTTGTGACACAACTGCAGTTTAGATCGGAGCATACCTATGACAAATAACGATATCTTGCGCCGTATCCGCTATATCTTCGACTTTAACGATTCGAAAATGATTGCTGTATTCGGCTTAGCTGATCATCAGGTAACGCGGGAGCAGATCAGCGGTTGGTTAAAAAAAGATGATGATCCTGCGTATCTGAAATGTAGCGACACTCTGCTGGCGATTTTCCTAAATGGTTTGATTAACGATAAACGAGGCAAAAAAGAAGGATCACAACCCGAGCCAGAGCAGCGTTTAACTAACAATATCATTTTCAGAAAATTAAAAATCGCATTAAACCTGAAAGCCGAAGGCATATTGGAGATTATGGACCTGGCTAATTTGCGCATTAGTAAACACGAATTAAGTGCGTTTTTCCGTAAGCCAGACCATAAACACTACCGTGACTGTAAAGATCAGATCTTGCGTAATTTTCTAAAAGGTGTGCAGCTTAAATATCGCTCTAACATTCAACGGAAGTAGTTTTTTTGCGCTGAGAGAGTATTTTGAGAGATGTAAAAACTGCGCGGCTGATTCATAAAGTTCAAGGTTACCGAAGGAGCATTTTGATTTGTTTTTAAATACCACAACATTTAGACTTATGCGAAAACCCTGTTAGTGGCGCAAGAAAGCTTTACCTATTCTGCACCATTATAATTAAAAGCAATACCACTTGCAACTGCTGGACTGGGCACAAGAAACATTCCGATCACTGCAGAAATCATTATTACCAGCATTACTCAATTAGATCAAGGAGTTCCTGCGGTTTTTCTATCAGGGTCTTTGCTCCATTTTTCTGCAACTCTTTCTTTGTTCTGAAACCCCATAGCACACCGACCGGATGCATGCTGCGACGACTGTCTTCATGTCTATATCTGAATCTCCAACATAAAGTATATACAGTGAGTCGATATTTAATTGCTTTCTATTTGCAGCGCGCTTGTGGAATCGGGTTTTGGAGGAATATCAGATGTTTCTCGCTTGCAATCTCAATTATATAAGGATGAAACATATAGAGAACTTAATCAACAGGTCAACGAGGTAAAGAGGAAGTTGAACAGTTTTATCCAAAAGCTGACCGCACAGATCGAATATTTTCATAAACTGAACAATAATTATAGAATTATTTTGGCTCAACCGGAACTGGTGTGATGCCTAACACCGTCAACCGGAATCAATGTGGTCAATGAAATCAAACTGTTACGCAAACTATTGTTAAGATATCAATCTTTTAACGATGGTATTAAGAGCAAAAAAAATGGCACTTTTTGATTTTGATATAACCATCTGTAAAACAACGCAAAAATGGCAAAAAAAGGGTCATTTTACCACATCAGTTCCGGTTGACCCATTATTTTCCCAAAATTATGAACTAAAATGCATATTTACTTTTTGGGTGTTTTTGGGTGAACGAGTCGCATCATGATTAACCAATTGGATTAATTATAAATAATAAAAAATAGGCATTGGGGGTACGATTTTTGCTTTAATGGATATTGTAATCTTTTCTTGACTTGAAGAAGGGAGGTAAATTTAAAAAAATCAAATTCTTTGTGACTCAACTTTCGGACTTGAGGTTAATGCATAATTTTATATTATTTCAAAAGGTTATGTGAACATATGGCCAAAATACAGTTTATAAAAGTTCTTTATAATACTATAAAGTTTGTAATTTTATCTATGTAACGCATTGAAATGATTGAATCAAATTTTAACCCCGAAAGTTGAGTTTGTGAGAAATCAACGGTAATCAATTGTTTTAATTTGAATATCGAGTGGTCGCTTTTGAACCAGTCGGTGGCATTTATTTGTTAACTTTGGACATAAATCATTTTAGGAGGAAATGAGGACTTTTTATTAATTTTTGGAAACACTCTTGAAAACATTAATTCTAATTAGAAAAGGAGGGTAATAAACAAAATGAAAAAAGGTATCCTTTATTCACCAGTTTATACTTTTTTCGAAAAAACGTGTATTATTGAATTGAATGCCGATGTCGAAACTGGAAATTTAAAATTAGGTAACGCATCTACATCTTTGTATTTTTCCCAATTTCCAATTTATAGTTTCAAATTTCACTGCCAAAATACAAGATCAACAAAGTGTAAACTACTTTTGACTTGTCGTGAAGGATGCCTGAAAAAGCTATTTTTATTTTTAACTTTATTGGCAATGATGGCTATGACGATGGTCACAGGATCCTCCGCGATGGCACTCCCGCTTAGTGATGTTGGGGTTGTTGACGAGCTTCTCTACAAAACTAAACTGAAGAACAGTGGCGAAGCTACTGAATTAGCGTGGGTGAATAATGTGCTTGGGGGTTCTCATATTTTTACTTACAAAGATGAGAAGCTCGGTGGCGAGTGGGAAGCTATTGAGAACGAACCAGGCGTTTTTGCCTATGAGCTTGACTCAACCCACGACTATTTTTTAATTAAGACGGGGAACGTAACGCAGAATGACGAGTTCAAACACTTCTTGTTCGCGAATCTCGACCAATTAAATTGGGCGGTAATCGACCTGAATGAAATGGGATTCGAAAAGCTTATGAACATTACGGGTGTGAGTCACATCTCCGAGTTTGATGGCACTCCTGTCCCTGAACCAGCAACCATTTTGCTTTTAGGTTCTGGCTTGGTTGGCCTTGCGGTCTTTGGGAGAAAGAAAGTCAAAAAGTAATTTAAAATTAAACACAATAATCAAAAGGCAGAGTCAGAAATGGCGTTGCCATTTTCATTTAGCGACAGGTGGAAAGGAGTATTCATTCCGATTTCCCATGAACAACTCATGGAGTTATGTATAACTACTATTTTATCTACTCTATGGAGACTTTTAATAAAAGATCACCTTGCTGTCCGTGGGGCGTATCTTTTCCCATCCCTCTCAGCTTCAGCAGGCTTCCTTCTTTTATGCCGGGAGGAACGATTACTTTAAAAAGCCTTTTCTGAAAACCCCAGGGGATGTTTACAAGCTTCCGGGTTCCTGTAATGGCTTCAAGGTGTGTAATAGTAATTGTGCCGTAAAGGTTTGGATCATTTGCCATCCCGACAGGCCTGATAACCTGCAGGCGGTAGGATTTCTTTTTTTCGGTCATCTTCCGCAACCTCTCGCTGATACCGCCTCCGGGCAGGGTAAGAAACAGTTTTAAAAAGATTATGCCGAAGATAAATCCGCCTATGTGAGCCCACCATGCAATGCCTGCCATTTGGCTGTGGCTTCCCGCGGCGCTGAGGAACTGAAAGACAAACCAGATGCCGAGAAAGAAAAATGCGGGTATCTCAATAAAATAGGGTATAAAAAATATCGGTATAAGAGTCAGTATCTTTGCTTTTGGAAAGAGAATAAAGTAGGCTCCCATTACTCCTGCAATTGCACCGCTCGCCCCAATTGTCGGCATTGTTGAATTATAGTTAAAAACAAGGTGGGAAAGACCTGACGCAAGACCGCATATCATATAAAAAGTTAGATAGCGCAGGGGGCCCAGGCGTTCTTCAATATTGTCGCCGAAAATGTAAAGAGACCACATGTTGCCAAGAAGATGCCAGAATCCACCGTGAAGAAACATGAAGGTAATGAGTGAAACAAACTGCTGACCTGTCGTAAAATAAGATGCAATTTGGGGAATGGTGTAACGGGCCGGCACAAGTCCGTATATGTATATAAAGCGTTCCAGCTCCGGTCCCTGAGACAGTTCTATTAGGAAGCATACCACGTTGATGGCGATGAGGGCATTGTTGACTATGGGATAGGTTTTGGTGGGGATTGTGTCGCGGATGGGTATCATATATTAACTCGCAGAGACTTTTGAAAAACGTTCAATTTTGTTCAAGTTCAAGGATGGCGAATATTTTAACCGGAAGAATACATTGAGTATTTTGAGGATTAAAATCTTCGTCAGACACAGAAATTGGGCAAAAGGGGACGTTTTTCAAAAGTCTCTTGATCTGATTCTCATGCTTATATCAACGCTTCTCGCAGAGTGGGTGAGGGCGCCTGCTGAAATGATGTCCACCCCTGTATCGGCAAGCTGATTCAGGCTGTCTATTGTTACGCCACCTGAAATTTCAACCACAGATTTTCCATTGATGAATTTAATTGCTTCTTTTATCTGGTCTATGTCCATATTGTCCAGCATGATAACGTCGGCACCGGCTTCTAATGCTTGCTTTATGCTGTCCAGATCAGAAACTTCCACCTCTATTTTCACAAGATGGGATAATTTGTCTTTGATGCTTTCTATGGCTTTTTTGATGCCGCCGCAAACAGCAATGTGGTTATCTTTGATCAGGACACCGTCATATAGACCCATGCGGTGATTATGGGCTCCGCCGACTCGGACTGCGTATTTTTCCAAACCCCTCAAGCCAGGAGTTGTCTTTCTTGTGTCAACAAGGCGAACATTTTTGTTTGCAATACTGTCCATATATGAGCGAACGTAAGTTGCAATGCCTGAAAGGTGCTGCAAGAAATTCAGGGCGGTACGTTCACCCATCAGCAAGACACAAAGTTTGCCTTCAACTTCCAGCACGATTTTGCCTTTTTCGATAAAATCGCCATCCTTGAAATTCGGGCTGAAAGAAACATCAGGGTCAAGTTGTTCAAAAACCTGGCGGGCAACATCAAGGCCTGCGATTACAAGGGGTTCCTTTGCAACAACTTCGCCGATTCCTTTAAGATTTTTATCAATAAGGCTTTCAGTCGTGATATCTCCGGGGCCTATATCTTCTTCAAGGGCGATTTCTATTAGATGCTGTATTGAGTGCATTTTAAAGTTCAAATTCTTTTATTTTTTCAAGGTTTGCCTGAAGTTTCTGCTGCTTTTCCAGAAGAGCTGTGTTTTTTTCTTTAACCTTTTCTACCACATCCGCAGGCGCCTTGTTAAGAAAGTTTTTATTGCTCAGTTTATTTGAAACAGCAGAAAGTTCTTTTGTCAGTTTGTTTATTTCCTTTTCAAGGCGGCCGGCCTCTTTTTCAAAATCAATTATGCCTTCAAGTGATACAAAAATCGAAGCTCCATTTACAATAGCGGTTGCAGATGATTTTGGCTTTATCCCGGATTCACTTGCTGAAAATGATTTAAGCCTTGCAAGGTTAATTATGATGTCCTGATATTGCTTTATGGTTTTAATTTTTAATTCATCCTGTGACTGAACCGAGGCTTCAAGGGTTAAAGACGGCGCTATGTTCATCTCTCCTCTGATATTTCTTATGCCGGATATAATTTCTGTGATAACTTCCATTTTTGATTCAGCTTCAGGGTCTTTTTCGGTAATCAGATTTCCGGAAGCAGTTGCAGGAAATGCCGCCTTCATTATGGAGCCTTCTGTCCCCGGCAACTTGTGCCAGATTTCTTCTGTAACAAAGGGCATAAAAGGATGAAGAAGAAGAAGTATATCATGCAGAAGTCGCCAGAGAACGCTCAGAGTTGACTGACGCTCGTTTTGCTTTTCTTTTGCATATAAGGTGGGCTTGATTATTTCCAGATACCAGTCGCAGAACTCGTGCCATACGAATTTGTAGATTGCCCCGGCAGCTTCATTGAACCTGTAATTATCCAGCGTGTCATTAACGTTTTCAGTAACGGTGTTCAGCCTGGATAAAATCCACCTGTCGGGAAGCGAAAGTTGATTGTAATCAATCTCGTCATAGCCTTTATCCAGATGCATTAGGGAAAAACGGGAGGCATTCCAGAGCTTGTTGACAAAATTGCGGTATCCCTCGACCCTTTTTTCAGACATTTTTATGTCGCGTCCCTGAGCCGCAAAGGCAGCCAGAGTAAAACGGAATGCATCGGTTCCATAATGATCTATAACGGTAAGCGGATCGATTACATTTCCTTTTGACTTGCTCATCTTACTGCCTTCTTCGTCGCGCACCAGTGCATGTATATAAACGTCTTTAAAAGGTACCTCTCCCATGAAATGGATACCCATCATCATCATGCGCGCAATCCAGAAAAACAGTATATCAAACCCGGTTATAAGAACCGATGTGGGATAAAAGGTTTTTAAAAGAGGTGTTTCTTCAGGCCAGCCCATTGTGGAAAAGGGCCACAGCGCAGAGCTGAACCAGGTGTCAAGGACATCGGATTCCTGAACAAGGTTTTTGCCGCCGCATTTCGGGCACGTTTCCGGAGTATCCAAGGCAATGACCATTTCATTGCATTCCTCACACGTCCATGCGGGTATCTGGTGCCCCCACCAGATTTGTCTTGAAATACACCAGGGCCTGATTTCGTTCATCCAGTTATAATAATTCTTGGTCCATGATTCCGGGATTATTTTTGTTTTACCATCCTCAACTGCTTTAACAGCTTTTTCCGCAAGAGGTTTAACATTAACAAACCACTGTTTGGATAAATTTGGCTCAACTACTGTTTTGCAGCGGTAACAGTGACCCACCTTATGTTTATGAGGCTCGATTTTTTCGAGAAGGCCTTCTTTTTTAAGGGCTTTGAGAACAGCCTCCCTGCATTCGAAACGGTCAAGGCCTTTAAATTGCCCTGCCTCGGATGTCATTAACCCGTCATCGCCTATGACTTTTATGCTTGGAAGATTATGACGTCTTCCTATCTCAAAGTCGTTTGGATCATGGGCAGGAGTAACTTTCAATGCACCGGTACCAAAAGACGTATCAACATATTTTTCCCTGATTATAGGAATAGTTCTGTTCATAAGCGGAAGTATGACTTCGTTATATCCGATATTCCGGTAGCGCTCATCTTCAGGATTGACAGCAATCGCTGTATCTCCGAGCATTGTTTCAGGCCTTGTGGTTGCAACAATAATTACGCAGGAACCATCGGTTGAGGGATATTTTATGTGATAAAGATGGCCGTCATGCTCTTCATGTTCTACTTCAAGATCTGCAAGGGCTGTATGGCAACGCTGACACCAGTTAATAATATAATTGTCGCGGTAGATAAGGCCTTCATTATAAAGCTGAACAAAAACCTTTCGAACGGCGAGTGACAGCCCTTCATCCATGGTAAAGCGTTCGCGGTCCCAGTCGCATGATGCTCCAAGACGTTTAAGCTGGCTTATGATTGCGCTGCCGTATTCCTTGCGCCATTTCCACACAGCCTCGATAAACTTTTCTCTGCCTAGCTGATGACGGTCACGCCCCTCGCCGGCAAGATTTTTTTCCACAACATTCTGAGTTGCGATACCTGCGTGGTCGGTGCCTGGCATCCATAATACATTATCGCCGTGCATTCTTCTGTACCGGCAGAGAATATCCTGCATTGTAATATTGAGGGCATGGCCCATATGGAGAACGCCTGTTACGTTTGGCGGGGGGATTACTATTGAATATGGTTTTTGAGAGCTTTCATCTTTGGCTGCAAAAAGCCGTTCTTTTTCCCAGAAATCATACCAGCGTTTTTCTACTTCATGTGGTTCATAACCCTTATCAAGAATATTTGAAGTCATGTGTTAATCTTTCTCAGTTCAAAATTTGAATAGGGGATTATTAAATAATCCCCTATTTTTTTATCGTTCACATTTTCCAATTCCCTAAAGGTCTCATTCGAGCAGAAGAGCCTTTAGCCTTTGTATTTCTTTTGTGACTGTTTTTTCTATTACTTCAGTAAGCATGCTGTCGATTTTGTCAGCATACATCTTCTTTATAACTCTTTCTAAAGCTTCGTCAACCTGCTCTGGAGATAATGGGATAGGCTCAGGGGTATCAGAAGCGGTCTCCTTTTCATAGGCGGCCGCCTGTTGCGTGTCTTCTACAACATCTGCAATTAGCTGTCCAAGCTCATCCGATTTTTCCTCAGGATCGAGGGATATATCCTGTTTTTTATCCTCTGAGGTATCTAATTCTAAACCTAAATCCGCAGAATCGACAAATTCATCATCTAAATAATTATCTATTTCTATGTCTTTATTAAGGTCGTCTTCTAATTTAACTATATTGTCTAAAATATCATCATCAAGCTCAGGGACTTTTTTTTCTTCTGAAACACTGATTGTTTCATCTATATAATCAGGGAGTTCAATATCATCGATGTCTTCTGTGTCTGAGACAACATCTGTAAGGTCTATAATATCTTCATCATCCTTCGGGCTTGCTTCATTATTGAGTTGATTTGTATCATTGTTGTCTGTCATATCAACCTCCATGTTAAGACCTTTGAAAAACATCCTCTTTTGTCCGATTTCTACGTCTGACTCAAATTTTAATCCTCAAAATACTCAATGTATTCCTCCGGTTAAAATCTTCGCCATCCTTGAACTCGAACAAAACTGAACATTTTTCAAAGGTCTCATATTTATAAAGTGTCAAAATTTTGCTGAAAATTAAGCAACCCCTTATAATTTTAGGAAATTAGCATATGGCATATGGTGTGTCAAGATATTTGCCTTTTTACACCTGAGACAAAAAAGGATTTGCAGAAGGATATTTTAATCTATAACCTAAATTATGCGCCGATTTTTTATTGAACAATCGAAGATTACAAGTACGAAAATATTTATAACTGGTTCAGATGCAACACATATTAAAAAGGTTTTGCGCATGAAATCAGGAGACAGGATAGGGCTTTTTGACGGCAGGGGCTTTGAGTATGAGGCAAGGATAGAAAATTTATTAGCGGGAAGTGTCGAAGTATCAATAACAAAACGCTTTTTGTCGGTTTCAGAATCTCCGGTACAGATAATAGTGGCTCAGGCCTTATTAAAAGACAAAAAAATGGATAGCCTTGCAAGGCAGCTCACTGAAATAGGGGTGGCCAGGTTAATTCCTTTTACATCTATTCGATCGGTTCCAAGACCTGACGAAAAAAGGCTTTCAGCGCGCAGAAAACGATGGGAAAAAATTGCAATAGAGGCTCTCAAACAGTGCGGGCGCGGCCATGTTACAGAAATAGGTGAAACAACAACTTTTAATGATGTAATAAAAATAGATGATGAGTGTGAGCTTAAGATTGTTTTTTGGGAAAATGAATCAAAGCCTGTCAGCGATGCAGTTCAACAGGTGCATGATAGGCATTATAGAAAAATTTTGACTGTCCTCGGTCCTGAGGGAGGTTTTTCGGAAAAAGAAATAGAAGATGCAAGAGCCAGCGGATTTGTTACAGCCTCACTTGGTCCACGAATATTAAGAGCTGAGACAGCAGCAGTTGCTGCATGCACAATACTTCAGTATATTTTTGGCGATATGGGTTTAAAAAAATCTTGACAAAAATCAGGGCTTCTAATAGGACAAGTTCTGTTCTTAGGGCTCGGAAAAAAATAACTTGGTAGAATTTGCGCTCGAATTTGCCGTAGATTTAATCGATCTGATTGAGCAAAACCGCAGGAATAGCGAGCTATTTCGAGGACTTTTGCGATTGAAGATCGGTTAAAGATATGGTGAAGTCGGGATGCAAAAATGCCAAGTTATTTTTTACCGAGCCCTTAATCAGGCCGAGGTAGCTCAGTCGGTAGAGCAGTGGACTGAAAATCCGCGTGTCGGCAGTTCGATTCTGTCCCTCGGCACTCCTTTTAGCTAACTTCCTTGGTATAGGGTTAGTCGCAGTTTGGCTAACCCTTTTTTAGTTTAGCCGCATGATTCTGATGTTCTTTTTGCGATATGTGATAATCCCTGAACCTTGCCTGCCCAGTTAAATTTTTTGCAGAAAAGGAGCGTAGCGAATTTCACAGGGGGTGTTCTTAATTTATCTTATCTGTCCCATAAGTCTGGAAGATCGTACTGGGATCCAATAAAAAAATATAATCTTAATGCCCTAATCAAGACGCGGCCCCGAGCCTCATCAAGACGCGGCCCCGAGCCTCTTCCAGTTGGGTAAAAGTGGGTAAAAGAAGTGGGGGTTATGGCAAAGGTCTCATGCCATGTCCCAGGGTACGGCGTAGTCACATTCGGACAACTGAATAATGCCTGAGCATGGGGCGATGACTAAACCATGGGCAATATTAAGCCGTGGATATTTTTTGCGAAATGCAGAAATTCCCATTGTGTCGCGGCGGGAAGGGTTGGTTTTAGCTTTTATTTCAATTGGATGGAGAATTCCGTTATATTCCAGTATAATATCAACTTCTGCGCCGCTGTATGTCCTCCAGTGATAAAAATTAGGCATTGGCGATAAAAAGGCAGTCTGTTTTCTTAATTCGGTTGCAACAGCAGTTTCAAACATTGCTCCCCAGAGAGGATGTCCACCGATGGCTTTAGGCGTAGATATAGCCTGAGTCAAGCAGGCAAGGCCAGTGTCTGCAATATATCCCTTTGGCTTGTTACTGACCCTTTTTATTAAGTTTCCTGAATATGCGGGAATTTCAAACCACTGGAAAGTGGCTTTTAAAATATCGAGCCATCTTTGAGCTGTTTGCGGTGTTAGACCCAATTCTCTGCCCAGTTGGCTATAATTTATTTCCTGTGCTGTTAAGGCGGAAACAAGTTGAAGAAATCTGCCGAATAGCTGCAAATCTGATACTTCAGCTAAAAGCCTTACATCCCGTTCAATATAAGTGCGCTGGTAAGCATTGAGAAAATCCGGGATGACTTCAGAGGCCAGGAATTGTGCTTCCGGCAAAAAACCCCGCCAGAGCTGTTCGTAGAGGGTTATTTTATATGTAAGTCGTGACTGGTTCATGGTCAGGAATATATCCGGCGAATCCAGCCATCTTGCAATCCATGGAATAATTGAATCGCTTTGGCTGATTTCAAGCAGACAAAAACTGTGCAGATCCAGAAAAACAGCACGGCCGGCAAGACTTTCCGACATGGATTTCATTACACCCCATTGTTGGGAACCTGTAAGAATATATTGGCCAGAGGCGCGATTAAGATCAATACGCCGTTTTATCGAAGCAACCAACTCCGGAGCATACTGAATTTCATCAAGAATCAGGGGAGGGGGATGATTATCTAAAAAAAGTTCAGGATCTTGCCGAGCGTTTTCAATATCAATAACAGGATCAAAAACAACAATTTCTGACTCTATACCCAATGTATTTTGAAGCAGCGTACTTTTTCCGACTTGCCGGGCACCACTGATAACAACTACGGGAAAGGATTCAACCAGCTTATAAAGTTTGTCTGTCAATATTCTTCTGATATACATGGTGTAATATTGATGATAGCATCATTAAAAGTCAAGTATTTATTTGAAAGGCCGACATGCAGTGAGACCTTTGAAAAATGTTTCCCGCTAAAAGCGGGATTCAAGTTCAAGGAAGGCAAAAATTTTAAATGCAGGAATACATTGAGTATTTCGAGGATAGCGCTATTTGGGCAAAAGGTGGCGTTTTGCAAAGGTCTCGTATAGGGTTGGTCGCAGTTTGGCTAATCCTTTTTTAGTTTAACCGCATATAAGGTTCAAAGCTTCATCTTAATGCACTAATCAAGACACGGCCCCAATCACGCACCGCTTCCCCTATCTCGCTTAGGATTATATAATTTTTGCCTTTCTATTAAAAATAATGTAGTATTAATATATTAAAGCAATTAAGAAACGACCTGTTAATATCAAATATCACTGAATCAAATTATTTGTAGAGGATCTGAATGAACAGGTAAGGGTATCTGAATATGAATTTTCAATGGTTCATTTCGGATTTGTAAAATAAAAAGGGCAAGGCTTTGGAGGCCGTGCCCGATTGTGCCCAAATTGTGCCCGTCAAGGTCAAAAGTTAACAAACATTTCCAAACGAAACCAAAAATGCCATCAAAAAATGCTTTTGATTCAATATGTTAAAAATACTACCAATTCGGATTTTTCAAATGCTGGACTGAAAATCCGCGTGTCGGCAGTTCGATTCTGTCCCTCGGCACTTCTTTAGCTAACTTCCTTGGTATAGGGTTAGTCGCAGTTTGGCTAACCCTTTTTTAGTTTAGCGAGCCCTTAACCGCATATAAGGTTCAAACCTTTATCTTAATGCACCAATCAAGACGCGGCCCCAATCGTTATTACCTAAATAACCGATAATACTCGTTAAAATTATCAAGATGTTCTTTTGCCGATAAATGAGCATTCGGCTGGGAAATGACAGAATATTTAGACCCAACCAGTTTCCGTAAATCGTTTTCAATAATCTTTGCAACACCTTTCCCAATAACAATTACATGTTCTGGATTGCTTTCTTTAACAGCATTCTTTGTGTAGCCGTTCCATGGTGTGTGAATCAAAGAGAAAAAGTCGCCCGCTGCTACTTCCGTATAACGGGTTCTGTTCCCGAGAACAAACGCTTAATGTTTTCAATATGGCGCAGGTAGATAAGTATTGATATGAAAGCAGCGCATATCGCCAGTACTTTTGAATTGGTCGCCTTCCATACAGCAACTGGAAGCATTAATGCCGCTCCAAGAGATCCGACAGATACCCGGTTGCATAAACATATAAACATTATAAAGGTCAGCAGGGCAAAAAAACACGCTATCGGTGAAATTATAATGAAACACCCTGCTGCAGTTGCGACACCCTTTCCACCACCCTTAAATTTCAGAAAAACAGGAAAAAGATGTCCTAATAAAGCTGAAACAGCTATAATGGATATATATATTTCAGCCCAAAAACCATTAACACCCGTTAATTTGATTGCAAGATATACAGGAAACGCACCTTTAAACACATCGCCTGCCAGGGTAATTATTCCTAGCCTGTTTCCTGCTATTCTTCTAACATTCGTGGCGCCTATGTTGCCGCTGCCCTTTTGCCTGATATCAAGGGTTGTAAACAACTTTGTTAAAATAAAGCCACAGGGAACTGAACCGAGCATATATGCAAAAATCACAAGTGCCGGCAACTTTAATATATTTACAAGATCCATTATAAGTTATCTATGAAAAACTACTGACCAGATTATAGTGATAATGCCTGCGAGAATAAAATGAGTCTCAACCAGAAATTCCAGCCTTATGCCGGGAAGCATATAGCCCCGTTCATAGGCTGAAAGAATTACAAATATGAAAACCGGACAGAGCGTAAGCAAGAAGCCAAGGGTTGAGATAAGCTGAAACGCACTCGACAGCAGCAATGTTGCGAAAATAAGAGTTAACATGATTTTTAAAAGGCGCGTGGTCCGCTTTTCTCCCAATAGTATCGGGATAGTTGCCCTTCCTACTATGCGGTCGCCCTGCATATCAAGGGTATCAAAAAAAGCGGTTCTGACAAAAACCATGCAAGCTGACAGAAAAAACACAATAATTGTGCTTACGCCAATACTTTCAGATACTGAAAGAGTGGGGAATATCGAAGTAACGATTCCCCAGGCTACTGCTATAAGAACCGTCTTTGACCCTGGTATATCCCTTATCCTGCGATATCTGCCTCCAAAAAGGCCTTCCGGCAAGAGCCTTATGTTATATGAAAGGCCAAGTAAACTCATGAGGAAAAGAATCAAAAAAGAAGTAATACCCATAAGATAGGCGGCAATCAGGCCTGCACTGCCGGCAAATACAGCAAGTACTGAGAGAAACACCTTATGCTTTCTGTAAAAGAGAGCTCTTTCAGGATCATTGTAATGATCGGCTTTACTGCCGATCAGGTTGTTTAGTATGTGCATGGACAGAACATAAAGTATGGATATAAGAACATGAGGGAAATGGTGCTCGATTCCCTGCAGACTGGTACAGGCGTGACACAGGCATCCGGCACCAAGGGAAACATAGATATTTGTCAAAAGAAGTGATCGTTGTAAGGAAAAAAATGCTTTGCGCCATCTCTGCTCTTTTTTAAAAAATGAAGATTCAAGAGTTCTGTAAACTCTTTTTATTATCCAGTTCGGAGTAGAAGCTCCTGCCGTTAATCCTATGTTTTTGGCTGAGGCAAGGGCTTTTAAATCAAGCTCATCTTCTGATTCAATGTGGTAAGAAGGTTTCCCTGATTCTTTTGCAATTTCAGCAAGCCTCTGGGTGTTAGCGCTGTTATGGCCGCCCACGACTATCACTGCATCTACTGACTTTGCAAAACGTTTTACTTCTGCCTGCCGCCTTGATGTGGAATCACAAATAGTATCAAAAATTTTGTAGTGCGGGAATTTTTTGTTCGCCCATTTTTTTACTTCTTCAAAAAATTCTATGTTCTGAGTGGTTTGAGCAACAATGATGGCCTTTTCAAAGGCAGGAAGAGAATCGAGGTCATTAATATCATCAATAACATATCCCTTGCCATCTGAGTAGCCGTGCAGTCCTATAACCTCCGGATGATCCCTGTCGCCGATAATTATTGATGTATAACTCTGCTCGGCGTGTTTCTTTATAATGGTTTGCACCTTGATTACACGTGTGCATGTGGCGTCTATTATTGTAAAACCGGCTTTTTTCAGCTTTTCCTTTGCCTGGGGAGGAACTCCGTGCGCCCTTATCAGGACAGTGCCTGAACCGTGATCCGGTATATCATCTATGACGGATATTCCCTTTTCTTTTAAAAGGTTCAGGATATGTGGGTTGTGTATCAGAGGACCATATGTAAAGATAGGATTTTTGTGTTTACTGGGCGCATCAAGAGCCATTTCAACTGCTCTGCGTACGCCCATGCAGAAGCCCGCGGTCTTAGCAAGTAATATTTTCATATAATCAGGTTCAGATATTATTGATATTATATAGTTGCTATTTTTCCTTTAGATATATCTTATGCTCTACAAGAGAAAGCGAATGAATACGCGCTTTTAAGAGTTTTTGTTCTCCAAATATGTTGTTTAAGACAAGACCATCGCCTTCAGGTTCGATTGTGTCAACAGCTTCCATGACCAGCTTTTCATCGTTTTCTTCAATAAGATAAGCATTTGCTTCACACATAGTATTTCTCCCTTAGTTATCTGTAAAATCCTTCAGATTTTCCTGTATCAGTGATTCGATAAAATGCGGAAGTGGAATTGAGGATAACCCTATTATTTCAACATTTTCTTGAGTTAGCGGTATGAGAAGTTTTTTGGCGGGGCTGCTTGCAACAGCCTCAGCGATTTTTGGTGTTATTTCACCCATCATGGCATTTGCTAAAATTATACCGATAGGCCCTATGATAACATCAACGCTCTTTATGGTGTGAGCAATGGCATTTTCTCCAGAGGCGCCACGATTTGCTCTTGCCTTAAGCATCTGGGATGTTGCTATAGCATTTGCGCCTAAAGCTATAATTTCAACTTTTTCGCCAAAACATTCTTTGAGCTTCTTTATAATCGTGCTTCCTATCCCGCCGCCTTGTCCGTCAATTACGCATATTCGTTTCATTGTATGTATTTTTTTTATAACTTTTTAATTTTTAGCCTGCTTTTTCGTTCTCTTTTTGAAAGCCGTCTGCTGGGGCCCTTCTTTTTTGTTGTAGGAATCCAGCCGCCTTTATCCTCCCCGTCAATACCCTTTGCAGACATATATTCTGCCATGGCTATCTTTTCTTCAAACATCGGCGAGCTTATAGTGAAAGCCCCTTGAGAAGCCACTGCATTAACTATTTCCAGGTCTGAGCTGACAACTAAAGCTTTTTCCCTTTCTTTTGCAGCCATTTTTATAATAACTGTATCGGCTGACTCACCTATGCGGGAAAACCTTATATCAACTCCTTTTATTTTGTCCCTGCGCTGGAAAAGAAAAGGAGCATTCGTTCCGTCAAAGACAACGGTAATTTTGTGGTGCTTTATTTTTTTATACGCCGCAAGCATATTAATCAGAGCTTCTCTCCCGAGCTGAATATCCTGCCTGTCAAGGTCGCTTAAAGTAGTTGACTGGCGTATTAGATTGTAGCCATCAATAATTATATGAAGAGACATAGTAAT
>Ga0255422_1060_pt1 | contig 23197 bp, 21 predicted proteins | sample ANMaggSeSYBR02D3_FD_182631 | JGI IMG/M metagenome (GOLD analysis project Ga0255422, IMG submission 182631) | Sediment cell enrichment communities from methane seep in Santa Monica Basin, California, United Staets - ANME aggregate JGI... | ecosystem: Environmental > Aquatic > Marine > Cold seeps >... | reverse complement strand
GGATTCCTGTCCTTCATATCCAAGGAGTTTTCTCAACACTCGCTTGCCTGTATCTTCTATGTCAGAGCCCCTCTCCCTTAAATAAGGATCCTCCATACCGGAAAAAAACTCTACATATTTCAAGACAGTTTTTTTCAAAGCATATTCGGCACAAGAGCCTTCCTTAATATGCGCTATTATTTTCTTCTTAAATGACCTGTCCTGGAGCGCCATGACCTGGGCATCCATGATCGCTTCATCTTGCCCTGACAAATCTTTTACGTGTTTTGTAAGAGCTATGATTTCTTCCTGAGAACGTGTAAATGCGGATTCAAGTCTGCTGATTTCAGATGAAACATCCTCTGTTTCCTCATATTCTATCTGGTCAAAGCCAATACTTTCTCCCAGATAGTGAGCATAACCTTCGGCAAAACCAGGCGACACAGGCATGCCCCTGATCAGACCCTTTTTTCCCTTTTTTGCTGTTTTTTCAGCGTGTATTTCTACTTCTTCTAAAAGCTTTTCCTCTATATGTCGCCTGTCCTGCCGCTCCTTTTTCAGGTCATCAAGAAGACCGGTATACGCTACTGTTGTAGAAATTTGGCTGGCTATGGTTGAAAACAGGCCAATGTCGGATTCTGTGACAGCATCTTCGTGCACGGTTTGAACAACAAGCACGCCGAGCGGATTCTGAAGGTGGACTAGAGGGACACCCAGATATGTGCTATAGATCTCTTCACCGCTTTTTTCGAAAAAATTGTATCTGGGATGTGTAGCCGGATTTACAACAAACACCGGCTGCATTTTTTCTAAAACAAGGCCGGTAAGTCCTTCATGAATGCTCATTCGAACTCTGCCTATGGATTCTTTGCGTAACCCAACGGTTGCCTGTAGTACAAGAGACTGCTTATCTGTATCCAGAAGATATACGGAACATACATCTGTGTTAAATTTGCCGGCAACAAGTTCAACAATTTTTTCCAGCGTCCTGTGCGGTCGGGCAGATTCCGTTATTATCTTTCCGATATCTTCCAGTATGGATACCCTGTCTTTTTTCATTTTTGTTTTACTCCTTGCATTCTTATCGATCAGCGGAATGTATCCCACAATCGGTCAAATCGGTTAAAACTATCGGACAGAAAAATCTTACTGATTATAACGGATTTTGGGGAGGCGACGGGTAATGGGCGCTTACAAAAAACACGATGTAAGGCTTTCCTCCCCCAAATCCGTTATAATCAGAAAAACTTTCTTACACATATTATGCCGGACTCTTCAAGAAAAGAAAATAAATCCGAACATCAACCAATTCCCTTTTACATTTTCCTACATTTCTGTCGAAAACGGACTCATGGCCTACCATTTTGTAGAATTCCACAACACATGCTTTCCAGGAAGCAGGTGCTAAACACGTTAGTTTCAATCTATAATATTCGATAGTTAGACATGCAAACATGTTCATCTCACAGAGTTGGCACACATCTTGAAATACATTTCATACAAATACAAAGTTCAAGCTCAGTTTAAATTTATAACAGGAGGCATGAAATGAGAAAAATTGCAATGTACGGAAAAGGCGGAATCGGGAAATCGACTACTTGTCAAAACCTTGTGGCAGGTCTTACTGAGATGGGGAAAAAAATCATGGTGGTCGGTTGCGACCCAAAGGGCGATTCTACCAGGCTGCTCCTTGGAGGGCTGAATCAGCATACGGTTTTGGACACCCTGAGGGAAGAAGGCGAAGATGTGGACCTTGAAGATATTCGCAAAACTGGTTTCGGCGGCACTTTATGTACTGAATCCGGGGGGCCTGAGTCGGGGGTGGGGTGTGCCGGCCGGGGTATTATTACTTCTATTAACCTGCTCGAACAACTCGGTGCGTTTGGAGAAGACGAAAATCTTGATTATGTTTTTTACGACGTTTTGGGCGACGTGGTCTGCGGCGGCTTTGCCATGCCGATGAGAGAGGGTAAGGCAAAAGAAATCTACATCGTTGTTTCAGGAGAGATGATGGCCATGTATGCGGCAAACAATATTTGCAAGGGAATATTAAAATTTGCGGAAACAGGGGGAATCCGGCTTGCAGGTCTTATCTGCAACAGCCGTCAGGTCGATAATGAAGTGGAAATGATAGGAGCGTTTGCAGACAAGCTTGGATCACACATGATTCATTTTGTTCCGCGGGACAACATGGTTCAAAAGGCGGAGATAAACAGAAAAACAGTCATTGAGTTTGAACCGAAGCACCCACAGGCCGATGAATACAGGACACTTGCAAAAAAAATAAGTGAGAATGACAAATTTGTTATCCCGGCTCCGATGGAGATGGACGATTTGGAAAAGCTGCTGATAGAATACGGCATAGCAGGATAAAAAAAATATTTATAGAGGAGAATAATTAGCATGATAATGATCAGATCAATAGTAAGACCTGAAAAATCGGATAATGTGCTTGCAGCTTTAATGGATGCAGGATTTCCTGCAGTTACAAAAATGTCTGTTGTGGGAAGAGGCAAGCAGAGAGGAATTAAAATCGGAGATATTACATACGATGAAATATCAAAAGAGCTTTTGCTTACAGTTGTAAACGAAGAGGATAAGGATATTCTTATAAAAACCGTAATGAGTGCCGCGAGAACAGGAGAAAAGGGCGCTTTTGGGGACGGAAAGATATTTGTAACACCTGTAGATGAAGTTTATACGATAAGCTCGGGAATAAAAGAAACATCTTCAGGAGAAAGTTCAGAGGTGAAAATATGAAAGAGGTAATGGCTGTTATACGCATGAATATGATTAACGAGACAAAAATAGCCCTTGCCGACGCCGGAATATCGTCCATTACGGCAAGAGACTGTTTGGGCAGGGGAAAAGGTCTTGTCGATTTAAGCCTCTTGAAAGGTGCGGAAAAAGGTTATGAAGAGGCTATCTCTCAATTAGGCCAAAGCCAGCGTTTAATTCCAAAGAGGGTCCTGTTTATAGTGGTTCCGGATAAGATGGTGAAAAAAATCGTTAAAACCATAATAAAGGTGAATCAGACCGGCAAATCGGGCGACGGCAAAATATTTGTCGTTCCTGTGTTAGATTCAGTAAGGGTTAGAACAGGAGAAAACGGAAATATTACGCTTGATGACTGAGGGAGGTATAAAAAATGGAAGCGCTGAGCAGAAAAAGAATTGATGAAGAAAAAGTTTCTTTAGAACCTGATGAATTCATGGATCCTGAAACACTGAAGCTGGAAATTCTTTCAAAATATCCGCCAAAGGTTGCCAGGAAAAAAGCAAAACAGATAATCGTAAACCGTAAAGAAACAGAAGAAAAATATCCTGAGATACAGGCTAATGTGAGAACCATACCGGGTATCATCTCCCAGCGGGGTTGCTGTTATGCGGGATGCAAAGGGGTTGTGATGGGCCCTACGAGGGACATAATCAACCTGACCCATGGTCCCATTGGCTGCGGTTTTTATAGCTGGCTTACCCGGAGAAACCAGACCGATCCTTCCACGACACCGGATGGCCATAATTTCATGAACTACTGCTTTTCCACCGATATGGAAGAAAGAGAGATTATTTTCGGAGGTGAAAAAAAATTAAGAGCCGCGATCCAGGAGGCTTACGATATATTCAAGCCGAAAATGATTTCCGTATTCGCCACCTGTCCCGTGGGCCTTATCGGAGACGATGTCCATGCAGTCACTAAGGAGATGGAAGAAAAACTGGGGATTACAATTTTCGGTTTCAGTTGTGAGGGATACAAGGGCGTCAGCCAGTCGGCAGGCCACCATGTGGCAAACAACGGACTCTTCCAGCATGTTATCGGCCTGGACAATACGGTAAAGGAGGGTGATTACAAGGTCAATCTCCTGGGAGAATATAATATAGGCGGAGACGCCTTTGAAATAGAGAGGGTATTAAACAAGTGCGGCATAACTTTAATTTCCACGTTCAGCGGCAACTCGAGCGTCGATTTTTTTGCAAACTCCCACACGGCTGATTTGAACCTTATCATGTGCCACAGGTCAATCAACTATGTGGCGGAAATGATGGAGAAAAAATACGGGATCCCCTGGTTTAAGATCAATTTCTTAAGCGCAGGAGGCATGTCACGATCCTTAAGAAAAATTGCAGAGTATTACGGGGAACAAAAACTCATAGACCGAGTGGAAGAAGTAATTGCAGAAGAGATGCCGGCCGTCAAAAAGGCCCAGGCAGAAGTGAGACCGAGGCTCGAAGGAAAACTTGCCATGATGTTTGTGGGAGGATCACGGGCACATCATTACCAGGAGATGTTCAGGGAGATGGGGATGATACCCTTTTGCGCAGGTTACGAGTTCGCGCACAGGGATGATTACGAGGGAAGACAGGTTCTGCCGAATTTGAAAGTAGATGCAGACAGTAGAAATATACAAGAGCTTGAGGTGGAAAAAGACCCTGAAAGATACAACCCGAGAATAAGCGCCGAAGAATTCGAGGCCCTGGAGAGAAACAACATAAAACTCAGGGACTATGAAGGAATGATGACCGACATGCCAAGCGGAACCATAGTCATAGACGACATAAGCCAGTACGAAACTGAAAGCCTGCTTAAAACCTACAAACCGGCAGTATTTTGCGCGGGCATAAAGGAAAAATATACTGTGCAGAAACACGGCATCCCAATGAAACAGCTCCACAGTTATGATAACGGCGGACCTTATGCAGCTTACAGGGGCGCCATTAACTTTTACCACGAAATCGACCGGATGGTAAACAGCAAGGTCTGGGATCATATCAAGGCGCCCTGGGAAAAAAGCCCGGAACTTGCCGCGAGATATACATACAGACCTGGTTAAAGAGGTTCAGGATGAATCCGTCAACCTCTGAACCTTTGAACCGTGAACCGTGAACCGTAGGGGCAGGCCCCTGTGCCTGCCCTGTCGATGAATGGCAACAACCAAATGGGCAAAAAAATAATAGGGCAACCATAATAGGGCAACCATAATAGGGCAACCACAGAGGGTTGCCCCTACATCAAAAAAAAGGAATTCCCAAATGTTACTAAGACATACATCAAAAGAAATCGCCGAACGAAAATCTTTGATCGTTAATCCTGCAAAGACCTGCCAGCCCATAGGAGCCATGTATGCGTCCCTGGGAATTCACGGCTGTCTTCCACACAGCCACGGCTCCCAAGGCTGTTATGCATATCACCGGAGCACCCTGACCAGGCATTATAAAGAGCCTGTAATGGCTGCAACAAGCTCTTTTACCGAAGGAGCATCAGTGTTCGGAGGCCAGGCAAACCTGCTACAGGCGATGGACAATATATTTACAATCTATAATCCTGATGTCATTGCCGTTCATACCACATGCTTATCAGAAACAATCGGTGACGATGTCCCGCAGATATTCGGAAAAGCAAAGACAGAGGGAAAGGTTCCAAAAGGAAAATATGTTTTTCATGCAAGCACTCCGAGCTATGTGGGCACCCATGTTACAGGTTTTGCAAACATGACAAAGGCTATGGTCGATTATTTTGCAAAACAAAACGGTCATAAAGAGAATCGGATAAATATAATTCCCGGATGGGTGGAACCGTCTGATATGAAGGAGATAAAAAGGATCACAGGAGAACTCGGTATAGATTTCATCATGTTCCCGGATACGGATAATGTTTTAAACAGTCCTCAGACCGGCAAATTCGAAATGTACCCAAAAGGCGGTGTTACCATAGATGAATTAATAAGCACAGGAAGCAGCAGCGGAACCGTCGCCCTCGGCGAGCTGGCCTCAGGACCGGCCGCCAAGGCATTGGATTCAAAGTGCAAGGTGCCCTGTAAAATTCTCGATCTTCCTATCGGGATCAAGGCAACAGACAGGTTTGTGGATACATTAAGAAAAATGGCGGGCGTCAATGTTCCCGAGTCCATAAACATCGAAAGAGGGCAGCTTATAGATATCCTGACCGATATGCAGGCGTATTTTTATCACAAAAAAGTGGCGCTTGTGGGCGACCCTGATCAGCTTGTTGCATTAACCGAGTTCCTCGTTTCTATAGATATGATGCCGATTCATATACTTACAGGAACAAAGGATAAACAATTTGAAAAAAAGATACTGAGCCTTACAGAAGAAATGCCTCATGATGTAAACGTAAAAAGCGGGGGAGATATGTATCTCTTTCATCAATGGGTCAAGAACGAGCCTGTGGATCTTCTTATAGGGAATACCTATGTAAAGTACATAGCCAGAGATGAGGATATCCCTTTTATCCGGTACGGTTTTCCTATTTTAGACAGGATAGGCCACAGTTATTTCCCGATGGTGTGCTACCGCGGGGCAATGCGTTTTCTGGAAAAGATACTCGACGCTCTGATGAACCGTATAGACAGAGATTCTTCTGAAATTGAATTTGATCTGGTGATGTAAATCCGGTCAGCTGCGCTGAAGGGGTTTAGGCTGAAGGGGTTTAGACTGAAGGTAGAAGGCTGAAGACTGAAGGTGGTATTCCATAAGCGTTAAAAAGATGAACGTCGAACATCAAATGATGAAATCGCTTTGCTCCACCAGTTTATAAATTGGCAGAATACCTTATTCAAAATTCAATGTTGGACGTTCGATGTTGGATGTTCATTCTTTATTAGTGGAGAATGACCTATGACTAATATACCGATTTTAAAGGAAAGAGAAAAACAGATATATCACAAAGGTGAAGAAGACTTTGATTTTACCTGCAATACAAAGAGCCTCGCCGGCTCTATCAGCCAGAGAGCATGTGTTTTCTGCGGTTCCAGAGTGGTTTTGTACCCTATTGCCGACGCTCTTCACCTGATACACGGGCCCATAGGATGCGCTTCATATACCTGGGACATAAGAGGAGCGCTTTCCTCAGGACCGGAGCTGCACAGGATGAGTTTTTCAACCGATCTCAGGGAGAGAGATATTATCTTCGGGGGCGAGAAAAAATTATACGCTTCACTTGTACAGCTTATAGATACTTATCGTCCCAATGCAGCCTTTGTTTATTGCACCTGCATCATAGGTATTATCGGCGATGATGTTGATTCTGTTTGCAAACGTGTAACTGAAGAAAAGGGGATTCCGGTTCTTCCGGTTCATTCTGAAGGATTCAAGGGAACTAAAAAAGATGGATACAAGGCCGCCTGTGAATCCTTATCCATGCTGGTCGGCACAGGATCTATTGAGAATATAGGAAAATACGCCATTAATATAATGGGTGAATTCAATATAGCAGGAGAGGCATGGACTATTAAAAAGTATTACGAAAATATGGGCATCGAAGTTGTTTCGGTCTTTACCGGTGACGGGAGGGTGGAAAATATAAAGCGTTCCCACGGGGCTTCGTTGAATGTGGTTCAATGTTCAGGTTCTATATTGAGGCTTGCTCAAATAATGGAGGAAAAATACGGTATTCCATATATCCGTGTTTCATATTTTGGAATTGAGGACATGTCAAAGGCCCTTTACGATGTTGCCGCGCATTTTAAGGATAACCTGGAAATCATGAAAAAAACAAAAGAGATTGTGCGAAATGAGATAGATGCGATCTATCCTGATCTTTTGAGATATAAAAAAGCGCTTTCAGGAAAAAAAGCGGCTATTTACGTGGGAGGCGCCTTTAAAGCCTTTTCCATGATAAAAGCATTGAGATCTCTTGGTATTGATGTTGTGCTTGCCGGTTCTCAGACCGGCAATAAAGATGATTATGAAGTCTTGAGGGACATGTGCGACGATGGCACCGTGATATTAGACGACGCTAATCCGCTTGAGCTTTCAAAATACTGCATTGAAAAAGGCGCCGATCTATTCGTGGGAGGGGTAAAGGAAAGGCCTATCGCATACAAGCTGGGGATTGGATTCTGTGATCACAACCATGAAAGAAAAATTTCTTTAGCTGGTTACAGCGGAATGATTAATCTCGCAAAAGAGGTCTATTCTTCAGTTTTGAGCCCTGTGTGGCAATTTGCCCCGGGGAAAAATGATTTCTTAAAAAAACGTAACACGGAGACGATGAAATGAAAACTCAGGAAAAAATCGAATACAAGGCCACGAGCAATGCATGCAAACTGTGCAGCCCTCTTGGAGCATCCTTTGTTTTCAGGGGGATCGAAAGATCAATTCCACTGCTTCACGGTTCACAAGGCTGTTCTACTTATATCAGAAGATATCTGATCAGCCATTTCAATGAACCTGTGGATATTGCATGCTCAAATTTTACTGAAGAAACAGCCGTATTCGGAGGGGGCGCAAATTTAAAACTCGCCGTTGAAAACATAATCAAGCAGTACAATCCCGAACTCATAGGCATAGCTACAACTTGCCTGAGTGAAACCATAGGAGAAGACGTGCCCATGATCCTCAGAGAGTATAACAAAGAAAAATTCGGTGAGAATTTTCCCGAGATAGTTTCCGTATCAACACCAAGTTTTTCGGGAACCCACATAGACGGGTTCCACGGCGCGGTGAGGGCTGTTGTAGATTCCATTGCCGTGAAAAAAAAGATTAGTACAAAACAAATAAATATCTTTCCCGGGATGTTGTCACCTGCTGATTTACGGCATCTCAAAGAGATAGTATCCGATTTTTCGACAGACTATGTGATGCTCCCCGATTATTCAGACACCTTTGACGGCCCCTTATGGACGGAATATCAGGTGATACCGGAAGGCGGAACAAAAATAAAAAAAATCGCTTCCATGGGAGACGCTGCTGCAAGCATAGAGTTCGGAAAAATATTGGCCGGAGAGGAAAGCGCCGGCAAGTTGCTGACAGATAGATTCCAGGTGCCCTGTTACAGTTTGGGTCTTCCCATCGGCGTTAATGAAACAGATGCTTTCTTTAATGCTCTTTCAATAATTACCGGCAGACCTGTGCCGGAAAAGTATATTCAGGAAAGAGGAAGACTCATAGACGCCTATGCGGACGGACATAAATACGTTTTTGATGCCCGGGCCGTTGTTTACGGCGAAGAAGACCTCGTCACCGGTCTCGCCTCATTCTTGTCGGAAGTCGGTATAATCCCGATTATCTGCGCTTCAGGCGGAGAAAGCGGGCTGTTAAGACAAAAAATCCTGGATATCATACCTGATGCGGAAAATATCGGAATCAGGATAATCGAGGGTGCTGATTTTGTAGAAATCGGCGAGGAAGCAAGAAAAATCGACCCGGATTTTTTTATAGGAAACAGCAAAGGATACAAAATTGCGAGAGAGATGAAAAAGCCTTTGATCAGGGTGGGGTTTCCCATCCATGACAGGCTCGGCGGCGCCAGAATTATCCATGTAGGTTACAGGGGCGCACAGCAACTCTTTGATATTATATCAAATACAATTATAGCAACAAGACAGGATACTTCACCTGTCGGGTATACATATATGTAAAAAAGAAAGGAGATAACAATGGACTTGGCAAATCATCCCTGTTTTAACGCTAAAATGAAAGGCATTTATGGAAGGGTGCATCTACCGGTAGCTCCGAGGTGCAATATTCAATGCAAATACTGCGACAGAAAATACGACTGTGTAAATGAAAGCAGACCGGGCGTAACAAGCGCAGTTCTGACTCCGAGACAGGCAATGTCCTATCTTGATTTTATTTTTAAAAAAACAAAAAACATATCAGTTGTAGCAATTGCGGGCCCTGGGGATCCTTTTGCAAACCCTGAAGAAACCATGGAGACCTTGCGCCTTGTCAGAAAAAAATATCCGGAAATCATACTGTGCCTTGCCACAAACGGTCTTGGCCTTGGTCCGTATATCGATGAACTGGCGGAGATTAATGTGAGCCATGTGACCGTCACCTTAAACGCAGTCGATCCGAAAATAGGCGCTCAGATCTATTCTTTTATTCGTTACGGAAAAAGGGTTTTAAGCCCTGAGTCCGGAATAAATATTCTCTTTGAAAAGCAGATAGAAGCTATAAAAAAGCTGAAAAAAAGAGGTATAAGGACAAAGGTAAATACAATCATACTGCCGGGAATAAATGAAGATCATATCGAAGATGTTGCAAAAAAAATGTCCGAGCTTAATGTTGATATATTAAACTGCATACCATTTTATCCTAACGCGGGTTCGACCTTTGCCGATATGCCGGAGCCTTCAAAAGATATCGTGAAAAAGATCAGAAAAAAAGCGGCTCGATATATCCCTCAGATGTATCACTGCGTAAGGTGCCGGGCCGATGCCGTGGGAATCCTGGGCAGGGAGAACAACAAGGAAATAATGGAAAAACTCAAGGAATGTTCCGAGATGCCGGAAATTTATGATGAAATCCGTCCGTATGTTGCGGTTGCCAGCCTGGAAGGCTCACTTGTGAACCAAAAACTCGGAAAAGCGCGCAAACTTTTTATCTACGGAAAAGCAAACGGGAGCGTGACATTTATCGAATCCCGAAAAACTCCTGATCCGGGCGCAGGCATGAAACGCTGGGAGGATCTTGCCGAAAGCTTACATGACTGCCGGGCGCTCCTTGTGAACGGCATAGGTAATAACCCGAGGCAGGTTTTATCAAAAAAAATAGATATTCTTGAGCTCGACGGGCTGATAGAAGAGGCTGTGGAGGCGGTTTTTGAAGGCCACAGTATGAATTATATGATCAAACGTGATGTGGATGCATGCAACAGGAAGTGTTCAGGAACCGGAATGGGGTGTATGTGAACCTGAAGTGGCAGGCAGTTAAATTTAAGAACGTCTGAAACTCACGCATAAGTGAGCCTAAAGAAAAAAGAGTATTAATATCATTTTTAAAAATTGTTAATTATGACTTGAATTTATATTTTTGACAAGAATATCAAAAGAGCGCCTCTTTATTCTTAAGGCTCACTAATACGCTCAAACAGTCAGCCGTTTTAAATTTAACTGCCTGCCACTTCAGGTTGTTGAGAGGTTGTTTTTTGAATTTGTCAATTTCTGGTGAACAATAAAAATGGGGGGAATCATAATGGAAAAACCGAAACATCATATTTTTGTCTGTTCAAGTTTCAGGGCATCAGGGGAAATTAAGGGTAAGTGTAACAAAAAAGGTTCAACGGATTTCATACCTTACATAGAAAACGAAATATTAGACAGGGGAATGGATGCCCTGTTGACAAGCACTGGCTGCATGAAGCAGTGCGATAATGGGCCTGTAATGGTTATTTATCCGGAAAATTTCTGGTATGGAAATGTTGAAAGCGAAGATATAATTGATGAAATTCTGGATGCTCTGGAAGACGGTGTAGCCGCTGAAGAGTATCTATTGAGCTGATAAGGAAAGGCAGGCAAATGAGAATTCACTACTTACAACACGTACCTTTTGAAGACTTGAGTAGTATTGAGCCAATATTGAGGGAAAAGGGACATGAATTAACGGCTACACATTTATACAAAGGCCAACAAATACCCCTGGTAAAAGAAATTGACTGGCTAATAGTCATGGGTGGACCAATGGGCATCTATGATGAAGCAAAACACCCGTGGTTAAACGCTGAAAAGCTTTTCATAAAACAAGCCATTGAATCCAATAAAATTGTTCTTGGTATATGTCTTGGCGCACAACTCATTGCGGACGCACTAGGGGCAAAGGTATGTCAGAATAAGCATCGGGAAATAGGCTGGTTTAATATTAGTCGATCACCTGAAGTAGATGGCACAGTCCTGTCAGAAGTAATTCCTGATCAAATGGAAGCATTTCACTGGCATGGTGATACCTTTGATATGCCACAGGGAGCAAAGGCAATAGCTGCAAGTGAAGCGTGCCAAAATCAAGGTTTTATAATAAACAATCGTATAGTAGGTTTTCAATTTCACCTTGAAACTACATTACAGTCAGCAAAAGCGCTTATAAACAACTGCCGGAATGAACTGGACAAATCTCAATATGTCCAGACTGAAAGTGAAATATTGTCAGATAATCAGCGTTTCACAAATATCAATCAGGTAATGTGCTCCGTATTAGAGGCATTAGAAGCACAAAATAGTCTATAACGCAGTTGATTTGCCGTAATAGTTCACCACGGATTTTCACGGAAATACACTGAATTATCGTAACTGTTCAGGTTGTTAGGTTCACGGTGTGAACCTGAGTAGTTACACTTACTCATTGTTTTCAATTTTCAGTGAAACTCCGTGTTGTTCCGTGGTAAACTTTTACGAAAGGAGATAAAAATGGCAGGTTTAAGAATAGCTATAGTTTCAACAGATGGAGCGAACGTAAACAACCACTTTGGCATGGCCAAACGGTTTTTGATCTATGACTGTAACGATAAAATCACATTTGTGGAAGAACGGCAGACCGAGTCCCTTTCGGTAGGAGACCCGGATCACTCCTTTGACGCTGAAAAATTTGGTCGGATAGCATCCCTGCTCAAAGACTGCAGCAAGATCTATGTGACACAGATAGGTGAAATTCCTGCCTCAAAGCTAAAAGAGCTTGGCATCGAACCGGTAATCCATGAAGGCCCTATTGCCAATATAGTATAACTCAAGGCTCAAAGCTAAAGGTGAAAGAAAAATGTATGCAAAACTAAAAACTGCCCTAATTGATTTAGCTGATGAGAATGGTCTTCTGGAAAGTGAGGTCAATATTACAGCTAAGATACTGACATCTGAAGAGGCTATAGGTGAAACAGAAAGAAAGGATTTTCCTTTGCTTCAAGGCAAGGAATTCTTAATCCAGGCGGATTTCAAGAATGCCCTGGGACAGGCATTCACAGATGCCCCAGGGAATTTCAAGGGTAAGCTCAAAAAAATACTTGAATTAAAATTAACAGACAACAATGATCGAGCCCTTTTTATTGCTACGCTCAACGCTGTAATGCGATACGTGGACGCAGCCGACAAGACTATTCACTGCAAAAACAAGGAACCTGAATTATGCGCCAGGGAGATAGCAAGGACAATCATTGATAAATACAGTGCTGACGTGAAGGTTGGAATTGTTGGATTCCAGCCGGCTATAATAGATAATTTTTCTAAAAACTTGGATAGCCAAAACGTCAAGGTAACAGACCTGGATAAAGACAATATTAATAAAATAAAATATGAAGTGCTTATCTGGGATGGAAGGAAAATGGCAGAAGAGCTTTTTAAAACCTGTGATGTTATTTTGGCGACAGGCTCAACAGTAGTCAATGACAGCCTGTCTCAATTGATTTCTCTCTCAGAGGAGTACCAGAAGCCGCTATATGTTTACGGCACAACAGTTGCCGGCACCAGCAAAATTTTGAACCTGGAAAGGCTGTGTTTTCAGGCTTCTTAAGGAGTTATCATGAAAGCACCTGCCGCCTTGTTGGCCATGTACCGTGCCATTAATGTTTTTGTTTTGTTGGGCTTGGGGCTGGATATGCCCCGATAGAAACGAGAGCTTCTCGCTCAAGAAGTCGTTCCGAGTTGTTGAAAACAAAAAGGCGAACGGTTACCTCACCGATGCCGGTAAGAGGCTCAATAATAACGTCATTTAGTTGGAAATGTTTGCCCCAACGATCTTTTCGTGGATTATAAAATCTTGTCAGTTTGCCACTGTTGGGGTGAATAGAGCCAATATCTGTTCCTTTGTGGCGATTACAAAACAAACAGGCATACGCTAAATTTTCAGGCTCGTTGCTGCCACCATGCTTTTTGCTGATGATATGGTCAACCTCACAGCCAAAAAAAGTGTCGTCTTCATGGATAAGACAATATTCACAGCGACGACCAGCCCGTTCCGCAACCAATCTGCGAATTTCTGCACTGATATATGTCATTCTGTACCATATTGTTTTGCACGTGCCTTTGCCAATCTCATGAGATGTTCAAGCTGCATGTAATGATCCAGTTCGGATTTTTCATCTGTTGCCAATCCGCTTTCCTTTTCTTTCTGAATCAATTCCATCACCCGTTCTTTTGCCTGTTCTGAGGGGTGAAAGGCTAACAATGAGTTGCGAGCTGTTTGTGTAGCAATAAAATTTACAACCTCTTCATATGCTCTGGCTGTTTCCATTAGCGAATACCTCCGGTAGTGGCAAATTCCTGAAGTGAGTGATAAGGAACTGGGACGAAGGGTGAAAAATACATCTCCGATCCATTAAAATTACTTAAAATGGCTATTAAATCAATGTCAAGCAGAAAAATAAAGGATGAATTTAAATTCAGATAGTCCCAACAAAACAGTGGTTTTGATAATATCGTCCCTGTTGTACTTTGTAAACACCTAATTTTTCGCTATGTGCTACCAGTAGCCACAATATGTAACTTGTTGAAATTATGGATCCGCACTGTTTTGTAGAGACTATCAAATTTTGCCTGTTTTCTGACATTGACAGACCATACAAACACGAGAAGAAACTGCAAAACCAAAGGATATTTCCCCTCTTCTCTCCCGGAAACAACAAAGGGATGCGAAATTTATAACAGGATAGCATTAGTAAGGGTCAAACGTAGACCCCTTTTCTGTTTTACATCAGGCTGACCGACCAGCCAGAAACTTTCATTGCTTGAGCTTTTTGCGTCCGCTGAATTTGTCTTGTTATATATTTTTTATTTTCATTGACAATCTTGTAATAAACATTGCCGCGAATCAGTCATGTGTCTTCATTTGCCAATCATCTACAATTGGTTGCCAATTTACACTTCTCTCTTCTTTCTTTGTCCAGACATCCCAAAATTCGGGATCACTGGAATAAGGCTGATCTTCTTTTCTGAGATCATTCATTCGCACCAAAACAGGTAATTCTGCCGCCCAGCCTAATAGAATAGCATATTGTGAAGGCAAAGACGGCAGCTCTCTTAAAAGGCCACGCAGGTTATCCGGCACTAAACGATTAACCAGTTCCTGGTCTTTATCATTACTGATTCGATGAAGAAGAAAACTGTTGCATTGGGACAATACTGTGGTTGAAAGCTCTGAGGGGCGCTGTGAGGAAAGCAGTAAACCTAAACCGAATTTTCTGCCTTCACGGGCGATTTTTTCAAAAACCTGTGTGCAAATACCGGCTGCATTTTGATTTTCTGCATCTTCCCGGTAGCGTTTGATAAAAGTATGTGCTTCCTCAGCCACCAGAACAGTTGGCAATGTCTTTCTTTTAGTATCTAATTTACGGTAGCGTTGCAGAGCCTCTAAAGTCATGCGGGCAATCACTGCGGTTACGATATGGATTATCTCCGCTGGTACCAATGACAAGTCAATAACCGTTATTGCGATATTATCCTCATCAGAACCGATATATTTTGATAACCACTCTTTTAGAGTAATATCGGCCTGATCTCCGATAATCTCCTTCATTCGGGTATCAGAAAGCATGGTTCGGATTCTGGTAATTAGAAAATCAAGGTATTGTTCCTTTCCTGAATCTTGTGCTATTGCCTCAAGAAAATTGACAAAAACATCACTGGAAAATTTAACAGGTATATCTTCATGTTTAGGGAGTAAATCCAGTTTGTTTCCACCAAAGGCAAGAAAACCAGCCATAATAATATCTATCAAACCAGATATTTCATCAGCATTATAAATTGGATAATCAATCCACCCATTTTCTTGAACTATTTTGTGATTGCTAACAGCATCATTAAATTCGTTTACAATTTTTTGAACACTTTGTAGTAGAGGCAATTTAATTATAGAGGAATATTGATCAAGGCTTTGCTTCCAACTATCAAGTCGTTCGGTGAAATTTTTTGGGTGAGGAAATCTGTCGTATGGTTCACCTTTATTCTTGCTTGCAATACAAGACTGCAAAATATTTCCTAAAAATCTTTTTACTTCTATGTTTATATCTGCGTTAATCTCAAATTCTTCATTCCGCATTGAGCGTAATGCCCGGCGCAACAATGGTGCTTGAGCTTTTGCACTGGCCTGCATAATTGAACACCACTCTGCACTATTCCAAAACCAGACAGGCACTTTTAAGGATGAATCATTTGTGCCAACCTGAAATACTCTTGCCTTGTGTTTTGATTTACTATTAAATACACGGCTATATTCACCATTAGGATCAAGAATAATAAAACGGGCATTGGGCGATTGTTTCTCTCCACATTCTTTCCCTGCTTCATCCAGACACCATTGAATCAATCCAGCAACAGAACAGGATTTACCGCTTCCGGTATTACCTAAAATAGCCAGATGTCGGCCAAACAGCCTGTCTGGATCAATTTTAACTTCGGCATTGGCGGCTAAAGGACTTGTGCCTATTTTAACATGCCTGTTTTCGCCTGATTCAACAATGGCACGTAATTGATTATCTGTGGGAATAAGAACCGGTTCTCCAACACTTGGAAAAGCTTGTACGCCTCGTTTGAACTCAAAGATGTTTTCTGCTGAACCTTGTTGCCCCAGTCTTTGTAACATGCCGAGAGGATTTGCCCGCATTTTTCGTAATGGAAAAGGCAAATCAACTAAACCAAAATCGTGGAATCCTTTACGCTTGGGAAAAGGTGAACGCTCTATCGCAATCCACTCCACCTGTGCCACAATATAGCCGGACTCTGTGGCAATCAATACATAACCGTTAATACGGGGGAATGCACGGGGCACTATTCCGGCATTTGCGGCTATTCCATCAGGAGCCTCTAAATCAAGTCCTATCTTGATTTCATTGGGCGCAACAAACTCAACCGATCCAATTCGCTGAGAAGAGGCATATTCTATGGGACTTATACTCATGAATGACCGCCTTCATCTGTGGGATTAGATTGAGCAGACAACCCGCGATTTTTCAATAGATCGGCCATACGATTGGTAGCCCGATCAATTGCAGGTTTGGGTAGATAATAATCCACAAGATTTTTTAAATCCCCAAAATGAGAACCGGCCAGAACGGTGATTTGAGCTGAACAACCGACTGAATCATAAAAGCGTTTTGCTCGGTCTCCTTCGTCTGAAAAAATAATCATAACAAGATGAGTGGACGGAATAGTCAACATATCCCGAATAATCCGGTTAATATGATCATCACCAAAACCATAACCGTATAATACCAGCGTGGCATTAGGCCGGCAGATAGCGGCTGCCATATCGCGGAACAGTTCCACATAGGGATATTCGGCTGTTTCACGATCCTTTCCGGCATTGGGGTAGATTATTAATTGACTGATCTTATCTTCAGCAGACGGTATTTGAGGAAAAAACTGATCAATAGATTTGTCCGCCCCAAAGGGCAGAGCAAAACGGCGAATGGTATTATCCTGATTGATCCAGTCCAAAGAACCATGCAATTTCGTATAGTGAACCACCCCCTCCAGATAACGGGGTTCACCTCGAATGCCGGGCGGGTTATAATGCATGTCCACTTCAAGGCGTGAGGCGCGGAAAACAGGATTGAGACTGCCGACAAAACGATCCATCAGGCGTACACCTGCCAGTTCAGCACCGAATTCAATCAAGCGGTCATAATTGGTGGTAAAAAGATTAAGACGTTCACGGGTAGCAGAACGACTGCAAAAACTGACCAGAAAACTGGTAAGATAATCCATAGTGTTTTCAAGGTGATCGGACAGAGCAATATTTTTTTCAGTTGCCAGGACATCTTTGGCAAAATCCGATAAACCTGATTGCAAATCTTTTTTAAATTGTATCAGTTGTTTCTTTAATTCTTCATTGTCATCTTGAGATGAGAGATAGATTTTTAGACCGCAAATTAAATCATTGGCAACACGAATCTGATCTTCAATATTTGGCGTACCACGACCTGTTTTTCGGGCGGATTCCAATGCACTTGTTTCCATCTGCTTCTTAAACACGGAAAAGTCCATCATTCCCATGCCCTGAGGCAATTTATTTTTTGCCATAAGATGAACAGCAGAAGTAATACCTGTACCCATCAGTAAAGAAAGATGCTCACTTTGAAAGAGCGCAGTCAACCAGGGTTCGATCTCTTTGCGCAAAGACTCCGGAGAATCCTGATCAGCATCTTCAGATTCACCCTTTTTGAATTCAACCTCCCTCAATGGATCACTTTTAATTTTCAGGATATTCTTTCCATTCCAGGATTTGATTTGTTCCGCCATGATTTATGCAACCTCCGATTGCGAAAAAGCTTCTTTTAACACCGCCTGCATCAGTTGTTCGGTATGAGTTTGATCTGTGGTGATTTGAGTTTCTAATTGGTCGCAGATGGAAAGCAATTTTTCGACTTTGGTGACGATGGCTTTTTGTTCGGCTAAAGGGGGTAGAGGAAATGGTTTTGAGAGTAATTGATCTTTAGTGATATTATTCATTGAAGTAGACTTTCCTGTGTTCAATGACTCATAATAATTTGATGAATACCCTGTTTCATTTTGAAAAAAAATAAACTCTTTACTTACAAATTGCGTTGTAACCAGACGCGGTGTTTTATCGGAAAGTAACAAATTTTTATTGCACTTCTTAACTAAAACACATTTGCCAGCCAATCCTTTTGAACCACTTGCCCGACAAAATATTAATTCATTAGATTGTATTTTTTTTGAAATGTCATGTGGAACACCTGCGGAATAAAATTTATGCTCAATTTCTATGAACTGACTTGAGGTTATAGCACTCGTTTTGATCACTCCCCATTCATTCTTTGCAACATGTCTGTTTATACATTTAAAGCTTTTTCCAGCCTCATAATAATTCGTTACCTCCCCCACCCGACACCAAACCCACCCCTCCGGTAGTTCAAACGACTTTTTTTCCTCACTGATAGGCGGCAGGGGTTTTTGTTTTTTGATTTTTTTCTCTTTAATTAGTTGCTCTTTTTCGGCCTTTATGCGGGCCAGCAATTTGCCGGCGGGTTCAATGTCGGGATTTTGCGCCCGAAAATCGGTCGTGAGTTTGCCTTGGATGGCTTCCTGTAAAATCTGCTGACGCAGTTTTTTCAACAGGGTTTGCTGGTGGGTTAGTTGGGATTTTAACTTGCTTAATTTTGTGTTTGCGGAAGATATTTTTCGTACTAAACCGTCTTGTTCCTTTCTCGGTGGCAACAATACTGTCAGTGCTAATAGCATACTTTCCTTAATTCTTACCCTACCCATTCCTTTCGCTAATTGAGTGAGTTGCCATTTTATGGTAGGTATGTTTAGTAGACTTATAAGGATATCAGGATGGATTTTAGAATCATTGATTTCAAAACTCGGCATTTCATTTGTAACCAGTGCGCCATCTAATGTGCTTGGTATAATTCCAAAAGCACCTGTATGAACAGCCAAGCGTGAATAAATAAAATCACCAGCTTTTACGCAATAGCCCTTTTGTGCATTAATAAGACCACCTTTCTTTTTTTCCCTTAGCTTAACTTCCCCTTTATTTGAAATAGTTACAAGCAAGTATTCTATATCTGCTTCAATTAACAGTTGTTTTTTTCTCTGTTCAAGAAAATCACATAGCTTTACTCTCTTCCATATATCCACTACTCCACCCCTTTCTGAGCAGCTCCAATTTTAAATTCGTAATTCCAAATTCGTAATTCCAAATTACTCATCCCCCACCTCCTCAAGCTCCGCCTCAATCTCTTCAATAGTTGGAAGTGAGGACTTAAATTCATCAGGCAGATTTTTTGTAATAGTATATTCACTGACGCCAATGGGCGAATCCACTCTATTCAGGGCATATTCAACGACTGTATTGTTTTTGGATTTACAAATAAGGATTCCTATGGTGGGGTTATCAATCTCGGTTTTTATTTCACCATCAACAGCTGATATATAAAAACTGAGTTGACCGGTAAACTCCGGTTTGAATTTGGTAGTTTTCAATTCCACTACAACATAACAATGCAGTTTTACATGGTAGAAGAGCAGGTCTATAAAAAACTCGTCACCACCTATTTCCAGCCGGTATTGTCTGCCAATAAATGAAAATCCAGTTCCAAGCTCCAGAAGAAAGCGGGCAAGATGTTCTGTAAGTCCATCTTCCAACTCTTTTTCATTATGCTTGCGGGTGAGATTCAAAAAATCAAAGCAATAAGGATCTTTCAGTGTCTGATTCGCCAAATCGGACTGAGGCTGCGGCAGTTTGGCTTTGAAATTGCTTAAAGCCTTGCCCTCCCGATGGATTAACCCGGACTCGATTTGATGAACTAACACCGCCCTTGACCAGTTATGTTCTATCGTGTGACCGGCATAAAACAACGCCTCTTCGACTGTTTTACACTTGGTGATAATCTCTCTATTATGCCCCCATGGAATCTGAAAAATAGTGGATATTACAGGTGAAAAATCATTTTTTCGCAAATCGTCCACAAGTTGTGGACGATTTGTATGCGTTTCGATTTTTCCAACAAGTTGTGAGGAATTTTCATTGACATAGAAGAGATACCAGTTGCGCATATATTTCAAATTTGTGGGAGAAAAGCCTTTCATGCCCGGAAATTCTCGTGTCAAATCTTTGCTTACTGCAGCAATCAGCCCATCTCCCCAGGCAGATTGCTTTTGCTTCCGGACGATCATCTGCGCTAAATCCCAATACAGTCTCAAAAGCTCAACATTGACTTTGATAGCCGCCTTGATTTGAGCAGTCTGTATTCTGGCCTTTATCTCTCTGAGAAACTTTTTGTATTCAGTAGTTTTCGTAATTCCGGTCATTAGCTTAATGCCTCTTTAAGCTGAGCAAGCAGTTCATCATTTTTGGCAAAGGACTGATGCAGCATACCCAGCAGTTCTCCGCTGCTGTACTGTTTTTCGGGTTCAGGCTGGTGAGGGTTTTTAATATCCATGTTGTACCCGCTCTTTTTAATGGCGCCAATGTCCACCTTCCATGCCTGCTCATTTTCCTTTCGCTTTGGCCACCATTTTTTTAAACCGTCAAATTCCGTCAGCCTAATCGGCCTGGTTTTGGAATAGGCTTTGTAGCCTTGGGGAAGTTTATGCTCATAGTACCAGACGGTTTTTGTTTTTTCTCCTTTGGTGAAAAACAGGAGATTGGTCGCCACTGAAGCATATGGCTGAAATACCGAGTTGGGCAATCTGATAATTGTATGCAGATTGCAGTCTTCCAGCAATTTTTTTCTGATACGCTCTTTAACCCCATCGCCGGTGAGTGAGCCGTCCGGCAGTACAATTGCCGCTCTGCCGCCTTTTTTTAGCAGATGGATCATGAGGATTAGAAACAGGTCTGCTGATTCTTTGGTGCGATAAGTCTGAGGAAAATTGTTTTCGTTGTTGTTGGAGACCACACCACCAAAGGGAGGATTGGCAAGAATCACATCAACACGGTCTTTTTGCCGGTATTCGGTTAATGGACGTGCCAGGGAATCACCATAATTGATATTGGGCAGATTAATATCATGCAAAATCAGATTGGTATTACCGAGTAGATAGGGCAAAGGTTTGTATTCCCAGCCCATGACGTTATGCTGGATGATATCATGCTGCGCAACTGTTTTTGACCTGGTTTTCAGATGTTCCAGAGCTGCGGTCAAAAATCCGCCTGTACCGCAGGCAGGGTCTAACACTTTTTCATGAAGTTTTGGATCGGCAAGTTCGGTCAGTAAGCCGGTAATAGCGCGTGGGGTATAGAATTCACCCAGCGTACCGGCGCTTTGCAGCTCACCCAAAAAGGTTTCGTAAATCTGCCCGAAAACCTGTTTATCTTTGCTGTTGTTAAAATCAATCTCATTGAGCTTGTTAATCACCTGACGCAGATGAATACCTGATTTCATATAATTACCTGCAAACACTTCATGCACCAGTATCGCCCGTTTATTGCCTGTGGAAAGATCAATATCTGAAAGCGTTGGGAAAAGTTTACGATCAACAAATTCTAAAAGCTCATCCCCGGTCATTCCTTCGTCATAACCAGCCCATTCTTCCCAGTGCAGTTCTTCTGGAATGGGAGATGTGTAATCATCGGCAATAAGTTCCAGTTCTTTATCTTTGTCGCTGAATATTTTCAAAAACAACATCCAGCCCAGCTGCAGAATACGCAATTCGTCACTGCCCGTGCCTGTATCCTGTCGCATAATGTTTCGTGCTGATTTTACAATACCACTGATATTTGCCATTTTTTTTAATTAAGAATTAAGAATTAAGAATTATGAATTATGAGTTAAGAATTATGAGTTAAGAATTATGAGTTAAGAATTATGAGTTAAAGGTTATTCATTTTATTTTTCATTGTTTTTCGGATACTGCCGATTATTTTTAATAATTCATCACAGTCGGTTAGCAATGAATCTTTTTCTGACTGTTTTATAAACTCACTGTCTGCCAATAATCGTATCCAGTAATGTGTTTCTCTGGCTTCCTTATAGGCAATGCTCATTTTTGCGAAGAAGTCTTTATCCGACTGCCCGCCAATTGCTTCTTCCACATTCGCTCCAATAGAAGTACCACTCCTCAGAATCTGTCCTCCTAAAGTGTATTCCTTTTTTTCTTCCTTGAGGTAGATATATAGCTTTACAATCCTTAAAGCAAAATTATAACTCTTTTTTTGTATAATATTATCTTCTTTCATCAGTAAGCCCGAATAAGACCACATCCTTAGGGACATGGACGAAATAAGTTCCCCAACTATGCATCATAGCTTCAGGCCATCTTTGCCCGATCTAAATCTCTGCGCCTACTTGTGGAAATTATTTCGTCCACGTCCCTTAAATTCTTAATTCCCAATTCTTAATTCTTAATTAATCAAGCCGCCTTATAAATTTCCTGTTCCAGTTCTGATAGTGCTTTAATATATTGTTTTTTTCCGCCAAATAATTTGACAATCTCAACGGGTGAGCCAAATTGATTAAGCGGATTGACTTGCAGTATTTTCATGTCCTCTATGTTTTCAATACCTTCATCGGCATATTTATCAAGCAATGCCTCTAATACCTTGCGTGTCTGCTCTTTGTACTTTGTGAAATAGTCTCGTTTTTTTACCCTGTTGGCACGCTCCGTTCGTGTTAGTGGTGGCTGATCAAATGCGGCGTGACAGATCATGTCGAAAATATCCATCTCTTTATTTATGGCTTCTTTGAGGTTTTCAAAAACAACTCCCTGTTCTGTAAGCTCTTCTATGATTGCCTGCTTTTTATCGGTCTTATTCCATTTATTAAGAAAGTCGTCCAGAGACTGGTATTGTTCGCGAATTTTTTGCCGTGTGTAATCTTTGAGGCTGCCGGTAATGAGCTTGCCGTTGCCATCCATATATTGTATGCGTTCATTCAGGATCGCTACATTAACACCGTTGACGTAATATTTGGCCGGCGGTTCAGCAATGATACCACCACCGCTGATAATAGCATCCGGATATTCGGTTACAGGCGGGTCAAAAATGATCTCCTCGCCATCTTCATCAATAACAGGTTCACCTGATTCCAG
>Ga0255422_1057_pt1 | contig 23540 bp, 21 predicted proteins | sample ANMaggSeSYBR02D3_FD_182631 | JGI IMG/M metagenome (GOLD analysis project Ga0255422, IMG submission 182631) | Sediment cell enrichment communities from methane seep in Santa Monica Basin, California, United Staets - ANME aggregate JGI... | ecosystem: Environmental > Aquatic > Marine > Cold seeps >... | reverse complement strand
CGTACTTCACTGATCGCCATAAACGTTCTATGAAGATATTATCCATACAACGTCCTTTGCCATCCATGCTGATCTTGATACCTCTTTCTTTCAGTGTGCCGGTAAAAGCATTACCGGTATATTGCGAACCTTGATCGGTATTGAATATCTCAGGGCTCTTATGCTTGCGAAGAGCACTCTCCAGAGCATTCACACAGAAATCGTCATCCATTGTCACAGACACCTCCCAGGACAACACATAGCGACTTGCCCAATCCATAACTGCCGTCAGATACACAAATCCATGGGCCATCCGGATATAGGTAATGTCGGAACACCAGACCTGACCAGGCTCTGTGATCGTCAATTTCTTCAGGAGATATGGGTACACCTTATGCTCTCTGCGTGGCTTGCTTATATTCGGTTTTGGAGCCAGATGCGGTATATACCGCACCGTGAGCGATGTGAAATATGTTGGTAGTCCTGTAAATAAACCAGAACCCAATGGCCATAACGGCTATGAGGGAACCAGACACGATCCCATTGACAATAAACTGTGCAATCATAATGTTTCATTTATCGCCCAAAAATCCAAAATAAAATATCCCGAAAATATCCTGAAAAAAATACTAAATCTGTATAATCTTTTGACCTGTGCAAATGTTTAAAATCATCAATTCATGTTTAAAAAAATCCTTGAAAGTATGAGACAGGATCAGTAACTTTGATTTGATTTTTGTCGAAAGGCCGTTTTGTCGTGGCAACGATTTGCGTAGCCCTTTTTGGGTTCAGGCGTTTGGCATAATAGAGAAGGGATTTCGATATGTTCTCATCTGAGAATTTAGCTTCGATCAACTCCTCCAATTCACCCTCTTTTACAATGACAAAATCGACTTCACGTCCCTCTTTGTCACGGATATACCGCAGTTCATAGCGATAACCGTCCCTGTCTTCAAGAAAGTGTAATCTCTTAAGCAAAGATGTTGCTATAAGATTTTCAAAACGAGCACCCTCATCCCCAAGGACATCGCCGTTATCAAAGAAATATACTTTGGGAGGCTTTAGCACCGCACGGGGCAAGGACTTCGTGTATGGGCGAACACTGAAAACAAGATACATCCTCTCTAAAACTTCAAGCCATAATTTGGCTGTTTTCGGAGAAATCTGTAAGTCATTTGCAATGTTTGATAACGTAATTAATCCCCCTACCCGATGACGCAATAAATCCAGATACATGCCAAGCAGTTGAATGTTGCGTATAGATTCCAGATCCCGAACATCTTCCCGAATGACTCTATCAAAACGCTCTCGCCGCCATCGCCGCGCCGAACGTTCATCTCCATCAAGAAACGGCTCGGGAAAACCTCCAACAGTCATGAGACGATGAAAAGCTTCTTTGGGGGAAATACCTTTGGGGATTTCGTCAAGAGTAAAGGGGTGTAAACGCCAATAATGATAACGTCCCATTAATGAGTCTCCGCCACGACGATAAACATCAAGACGAGCAGAACCCGTAACAAGGAATGAGTGCGTTTCATGCGATACATCATAAATTCCCTTAATCCATCTTTTCCACCTGGGGAATTTATGCAATTCATCAAACACAAGCAACGTATTGTCTGCACTCCATCTTTTCTGTAAAATATCCTGTCGATCCTCATCGAAATCCCAGTTGAGATAACGCCCCGCAGGAAAGGCCGCTGAAAGAACGGCTTTGGCCAGCGTGGTCTTGCCGACCTGGCGTGGACCGCCAACAAAAACCATCTTTTTTTTCAAATCTTCAAGAACAAACGAGGTAATATATCGCATAAGCCTATTTTAACCTGTACTACAAAATAGTCAAGGCTATTTTAGACTATGATAAAAATTAGCCGTTTTCTGATGAAATTCACCTCAAATACCCTTACTCTCACTTTAACTGAAAGTATACAGGAACTCTGACCCACATTTCAATTTTTTCATTTCCTTTTATCGCGGGTTTGAATATCCATTCCCTGACAGATACCGAAGCGGCTCTGTCTAAAACTTTATAACCACTGGATTTAAAAACCTTTAAGTTCCCTACCCTTCCGTTGGGTTTCACCATAACCTCAAGGACTACTGTGCCCTGAAAACCTCTTCTTCTGGCAATTAATGGATATTCTGGCGAAGGATTTTTATCATATATGGGAATGGCTTTTTTCACAGAGTTAAATCCCTGACTATCTGAGAAACTATGCTTTGCCTCAACAGAACTTCTATCCTTTAAAATGTCCTTTGCTGGTTCCTGAGCAAGATTATTTTTTTTTGAAATTATTGGGGGTTCTGTTTTCTTTTTTTTATCATCAATATTTGTTGCATTAGATGATCGTATAACATGTTTTTTCTTTTCCGGTTTAGATAGAAGCTTTTTTTTCTCTGCCTTTTTTTTATTTCTATCGACAGACACATGCTTGTCGGCAACCGGTTTAGATTCAGGTTTTTTCGGCTGCCTGGAAACCAATGTCATGGTCACAATGCGGGATTTCGGCTTTTCTGAGAATCCACCTCTTGTCCGGTCAAACTCTATCCCCAGAAAAAGCCAATGTATTCCAACAGCAATTATCGCAGCAATCAGAATTTGTTTCACGGTTGCCGGTCAGCCTCCGCCTGAAGAGAAATCCGATTCAGACCCGCCATCCTTATCTGATCTAAAATGCGGAATAACTTTTGATATGAAAGGGTTCGTTCAGCAAAAAAGAGAACGCCGGTATCCTTATCAATTTCAGCCTTTTTTTTTAAAAAACCAGCCAGGTTCTCAATGGAAATCAGTTTTTCATCAACATAAATCGTTCCGTCTGCTTTTACTGTCACAGATAGTGTTGATTTTTTTTCAATTTCCGCGGTGGAAGAAGCAGGCAGCAAGACCGGCAATCCGCGATGCACGGCCATTGAAAGCATCGCATATATAAAAAACACCAGCAGAAGAAAAACTATGTCAATCAAAGGAAGCATTTCAATACGTACACTTTTGTGTGTATTCATGTTGAGCTTCATGCATGATCCTCCTCTTTCACACCAGAACCCTGCAGCAGCTTTTCATAAACAATTTCAAGACTGGTTGCGTATTTTTCTACATTAAGCACAGCCTTTTCAATACGGAGATTAAAGAAGTTATAAGGAAATACAGACAAAATGGCTATCCCCAGCCCGGTTGCCGTTGTGATCAGCGCCTGCGCTATTCCCGCAGTAACAGCCTGTGGGTGCTCTATCCCTGCTGAGCCCAGAGCCTCGAATGACATTATAATACCGATAACTGTTCCGAAAATACCGAGTAGAGGCGCTACTGTAATCATGGTATCCAGCACGCCCATATATCGGCGCAACCTCCTGATCTCTTCTGCGGCAGCAGATTCCATGGCCTTGGTCATGGAAAATTTTCTGTGAACAATGCCGGTTACAAGTATTTTGATAATAAAATCTTTTGCCCCTTTTGTCTTCATTCTCACCGACTCCCAATCCCCTGCTCTGCATAACTCAAGAACCTCATCTATAAGATGCTGATTGCGATGCATATCTACACTTATCCAGAATAAAGCCCTTTCTATTATTACAGTAAGAACAAGAATCGAACAGGCTAAAAGCGGATACATGACAGGTCCGCCTTTAATGAATATTTCCAGCATTATTCCTCCAATCAATAGAATTTTTGAACAGACTTCCTCATTTCTCATATCTCTATTTTATTCTGACGTAAAGACCATTCAACAAACTGTTCAATGCCATCCTGAGCACACGCGGCATGTCTTTATCAGCAATCAAATCTTTTGTGGTTCCTATCTTTTTTCCGGCTATCTCCTCAGCCATATCACTGCACCAGAGTTCAAAAAAGCCAAGATCGTTAACCAGCCCCTTTTCATAGTCATCACTTATGGCAAAAGATGATTCGATAAAACCGGCATAGCGGGGCTGAAGAAGTATCTCTTCAAAGGCCTTAATCAAATCGTACTTGCCGACGTTACATTCACATCCATCCACGGAAATCAATCCAAAGCCACTGATTTTTCTGTCTTTCAGACGTTGAAAAACATTGCGTTGGGAAACCATCCCGTTTTGTTTATACACTGCTTCCTGAACAGCTTCATATACGGCCTTTGCAATCAGTTCCCCCATCTTTGTGTGGCCACCGGCATTGTCAATTTCACTTCCTTCGCCCTCCACAACGATGATATTATCGGTTCCTGTTCCGGTAGCCTGGTGAATGAGGGGAGTGCAACTGCTTCTGATATCAAAATCCTGTAACGCTGCGGTTTTAGCCTCAGTGGCGCTGATGATGGCTCTTGTCATCGCACGCTGTGATAGCTTCATATTGGTTAAAAGAATAATATTTATGGTCCCAGGTTCATAAAACCTTCCTTCATCAACTGACATCCTGACCGCATTTGATTTAACTCCGGCAGTTACCAGGGCATATACCTTCATATCTTTAAACCGTTTTTGCTTTACCGCCAGGTTGTCCATATCCGCACCCGTAAAGATGAAACTGACTTCATCTTCCGATTTACCGATGACCTGATATAGCCGCTCCCTTATTTTCTTCAATCCGAGTTTATGTTCAAGCGCCCAGCATGGAGGAGGAGAATAATGGTTTCCTACAGATATGATATGCTTGCGTTGTCCTTCGAGGGAGGAAACGACGGATAATGGTGCCTTGAATTCGACAATCAGAGTTTTGTTCACAAAATCATGAATTCTGCTGTATACGATACGTGCATCATCTATGTAATTGAGGTCAAGATCAAAATGATGTGATTTAAATATATGATCTTTAAAGACTTGTACTTCTTCCCTGGAAAACTCATTTTCATAAATCCTGGCAAAAAGCCATGAAACAAAATAACCGGCACGGGTGGATGCCCTGCAGGTCAGATCGCATGGAAAATAGAATATCTTACCGTTTTTTACTGCCTCCACATCCTTCCAGCCGGGCTGGTCGAAAAACTTTCTGACTGCTTCTCTATCACCGCCGCAACCATAAACAATCTGTGGGTTAAATCTAATCCATTCCTCTTTGGTTACAAGAACAATATTACCCTTTTTGTTAAGCTTCGGAGGAATACCGCCGGCGATTCTGATATATTCATTTTGAAAGAAATCATCACCAGGGGTCATCACCGGGTCTCGCCCCATGAGGCGAATAACCCTTTTTTTCTTTAATTCTGGAATCCTTTCCACCTTCCCGGCAACAATTTGAAGCTCATTTTTTATATCTTTGATAAGCGTTTCTGCTTGCTTTTGCCTGTTAAAAATTTTGCCCAACAAATCGATATTTCGATAGATATCTGAAACAGACTTCGTATCAAGATTGATTAATTGGCATTTTTCGTTTTCAAATTTCTTTATGATTTCTTTATGAAGACCGGATAAAAAAATCACATCAGGCTGTATCGCTTCAATAGCCTTAAGGGATGGTGAGAAGAAGCCCCCAACGACAGTTTTATGAACCGTTTCAGACGGATAAGTGTCGTAATGGGTAACGGCCTTGACCGCATCTCCTGCCCCTATTCTGAAAATAATTTCGGTTATGCCGGGTACCAGGGAGACAACCCTCAATGGCCTTTTTGTAATTGAGATATGGTTGCCCTGAACATCAGTAAACTCTATTGGATAGGAAAATACCGGAACTGCACTCCAGAGAATTGCAAAAAGAATAAAGGAGCATAAATAGTAGTAATGTTTGACTTCTTTCATCTTACCCTCATCAGAAAGGCAGGGCAAGGGGAGATACTCCGCAGGAGCCTCCCCTTGCCATCATGTCATTTTAGAAATCATACCCCAGACCGAGGAAAAAGCTCCTTCCCGGCATTGGATAGCCCTGAACGTGCTCACAATCCTTGTCAAAAAGGTTTTGAATCTCGCCTCTCAAGGTGATCCCTCCATATTCTTTGAAATCAAAAATCCTTTTACTGACAGTCAAATTAGCAAACGTAAAGCGGCCTTGTGTTATCGTCGTGTAAGTACCGCCTTCGTAATCAGTAATATCCTGTTTCCCTGTGTAGTAAAGGTTCAGGTTGGCGGAAAAGCCGTCAAGATCAGAGACTGTGATACCGTATGATACATGAAGAGCCGATGTGTATTTAAGGTCTTCACTAGCTTCCTTATCCTTGTATTTTGTAAGATAGACAAAACTGACGTAAGGCTTGACCTGATAATCCCAGGAAAAGAGAGAGCCAATATCGTACGAAAGCTCGCCTTCCACACCTTCTATTTCAGCTTTTCCAAGGTTTTTCCATGAGGTATCACCACCCGCTGTCGTGTAGGTATCTATTTTATCCTTGAAATCGGTATGAAAATAGGTGAGGGAGGAATCTAAAGAAGCATATGAGAAGTCTATACCCGCTTCATATGTCCCGCTTTTTTCCGGTTTCAAATCGGGGTTGCCCACATAATGTGTAGGCCAAAACCCCGAAGTAGTGAAATCCGCAGCCAACTGCTTTGCAGAAGGCATCTTGAATGCCTCCCCATAGTTTGCCCTCAGCTTCAGCGAGTCTGTAAGTAGATAGGCCGCTCCAACCCGCGGAGAAATGTGATCATCACTCTCTTTCTTCCCGTCATCTTTCATATCCACTTCATATTCGTCATATCTTACACCGCCGGTGATTATAAACTTCTTATCAAAAAGCCTGGCTTTGGCTATAAGAAAACCAGCAGGATTGTCATATTCGGATTTTTTCGGATCCCAGGTAGTTTCTATTTCATAGTTTATCCAGTCAAAACCGGCGGTAACAAGAAAATATTCCTGGTTGCAAGATACCTGTACCTGTGCCCCCTTCTGATCGGTTTTCTGTTCGTCTGGAATACCATCATCCCAACCATTGGGATCGCTTGCCGTAGGATCAACCCACTTGTCCTTATCCTTACCGTCAAAGTATCTGGCCTGCCAGGTAAAGAGACCATCCGGAGTTCCACCGTCATAAATAAAGTCGATTGCCCTGTTGCTTGAATTTTTATAATCGTCCAGATCGTTTTGGCTCAAGTATCCTGAATCGCCCACATGATCGGCATCATAACAACTGTAAATGACGCCGATGCGATTTTCGGGCAGGAACTCATAACCGAGATTCAGGCTGCAGTTTTCCTTGCGATCATATCCGGTGTTGTAAAACTTCTCTCCACTGGCAGTATCGTAATCGTCTTTAGAATCACTGGTAAAACTGCCGGAAAAATCAAACGCTTTATACTTTCCTGAAGCCCCTGCACTTCCTTCCTTGTAGCCAAAACTTCCCAGTGTTCCCTCAGCAAACGCAGAGGGTTTATCCTTCCCCTGTTTGGTAATCACGTTTATGACTCCGCCCATGGCGGCAGATCCGTATTGAACGGATGCGGGGCCCCTTATTATTTCCACTCTTTCTATGTTTTTGGTGCTGATTTTGGCTGTGTTACCGGTACCGGCCCTCCGGCCGTTCACAAGAATCAGCACACGACCCTCAAGGTCATTGCCGTGGGTTTCTGTCCTGAAGCCGCGAATACCGACTGAATTTAAGGCACCCGGGTATCTATGACTGTGCCCAATAGCCTTTTCAGTCAATAATTCTCCGAGATCTTTGGCAAAAGAATTTTTGATCTCTTCCTCATTAATAATGGTTACATTGGTGGTAATCTCCTTTTTCTTTTCTTTTACCCTGCCCGCCGTCACTACCACCTCTTCCATTGTTGCCACATCCCCACCTTCCTGCGCAAAGATCGGTACAGGTAAGGCAAAAAACATAAATACTGATAATACTGTCACACAACTTAACAACTTCTTCATTTTCTTATTTCTCCTTTCCCCTCGGTTGGAATTGCAAAAAAAAATCCCCAAACCGATAAATCGATCTGGGGATTGCCTTTTTTATCCTCAAACGCTTGTTGATTAGCACCCTGTCCGCGAGGTTGCCAAACAATCTTTCAGGTATAGACTTTCAGATAATTAATTTCACAAGGCCAGAAGGAGGAAGGCGTATTAGTTATACGTCAACGACTGATAACACAGTGAAATTATTTATCTGAAAAGTCTATAGGTCTTCTGGCTTTCGGATCACACTACTTACCGCGCCTTCCCATCCTAATCAATTGGACAGTGACATTTTGCGGTTTTCGTCCCCGATTACAGCGACGGGCTCGCTCCCGATTTTCACGGGATTTCCTTAAAGTCACCTGAAATCAATTTTTAAAATTACACTTTTCCATGAATACGTCAATGAAAAATTGAACTTTTACTTTTGTATTTTTTTTGATTTGCATTGGGAGAGTCAGATCAATCCTTTGGATTTCAGCCGGGCAGCAAGAGGCGTTTGTTCTGTAATTTTTTGGGTCTGATTTACAAAAGCAAGCCTTTGTTCGATATCCCGATCAAGCACATCCCGATGATCCCAGTAGTAGGCTAATGCCGAGTATATTTGCCCCAGGGTAAGATAGGGATGCTGGAAATGCAGTTCTTCCGGACTCCAGCCGTAGGCTGTTTTTTCCAGTACTATCTCAATTACCTTCGTGTTTGTCCCTGCAATAATGGGGACGCCTTTTTCGTCTAAGACTACATGTTCATATTTTGTTTTTGCAGAAGTCAAAGGCATAATTTACACCTCATATTAAGGAATTTTCTATATTTTATATATATATCATGAAATTAGATATCTATTCAAAACAATTATTGAGATTCAATCTGTACGCCGGTGCCAAGCTCAGGACGTTATTGGAATTTTACTAAAGAATCGATTGCCGTGTTCAATTGCCCTTCATCCAGCTCTTTGTTACGAAATCTTCTAAAAAACGGCGCTTATGAATTCCAGCCGTCCCAGCTCTGAAATCCATATTTCATTATTCTGCTCAAGGATCAAATCCGTAATAATATCTGTCCCTTCTTCTTCATGGAAAAACTTTACCAGCGCTGAAGTATCAAAGAATAGATTCATATTCTGTCTTCTCTTTCCAGCATTATATCTTCAGATAGAGACCCTTTGCATTGTTTCAATGCCTCCCTAACCTTTATATAATCAGCGGCGGCGGCGGTTGGTTTGTTTTTTTTGGCCTGATTTATCCGTTTTAGCTCGGTTATCAGGTCATATACTTTCGCCAATGCCTCGGGCTTTAATTCATCCAGTTCTTTTATGGTCTGTTCTTTTATATTAAGCATTAAAATACCTCCCTGGATATTTTCTATATTAAGAGGACCGGCGTTTGAAACAACATTTAATGCCATTTAGAAAGTTCCTCTTTGACCGTCTGTTCGGAATATTCTGGATTGATATTATGATGACGAGCTTCACGGATCAAATCTTGTTTATTAAGCCCCATTTGTTCCGCAACATAACCCAGAGAGCCCACACCATCCCGATACAACTGAATTGCACGCTCTACCTTGTACTGGTAAATACCCAGACGAATGATTTGTTTGAGAGTTAACTCCTCTTCAGGCAACCCCTTTATCCATGTGCGTGGTATTTTGACAGTGACATCTTGTTCCATAATGCTGTTTCCTTTTTTACTTATACCTAAGTTGAGCGATTTTTTGCGAAGAAATGTGCTAAGATCTTGATGCAGCAAGGTTTGCGAAAATCGCAGGCATACCAATGGATATGTTGAGACTTTTCGCAAATCCTTGATGCGCAAGAGGTTGGTACAGGTCGAGTAAAAAATCGCTCAATTTAGGTTATAATGCTTTGATATCATTTTCTATCTCGTTAATTTCCTGCTCAATATTTTTAACTTCAATTAAATCTTCCCAGCCAGGATGTTCCGGCGCATCGCCTTCTGCAATCTTCTGATTTAATTCTTCTACATTTGAAGCCTGGTATCTGACCAGAATTTCAAAACGTTCTATCTAAAGCAATCGTTGTCACCACATCATAATCAACCCCAATTGTTTCAAAATGACGCGCTCCAAAGTTTGAAAAAAGTGGGTAAATGCATTTGCCCTAAATTAGCCCTTTTTTTTTCAGGATTGTTTCGTAATCCTTTCAAAAATTTTCACAATCTCATTCTTTTTTATCTGCATTCGATGATTTCCTCCAGATACTGCAACCACTTTCGAGGCAGAGCGCCAAGATTGTCTTTATCTTCCATCAAATCCTCAAAAAGCTGAATAATTTCGTCGGAAAGCAAGTTTATGGCTTCAGAAGTGGTATCGGCATAAGAGAAAGCCTCTATATCATCAAAACTCGCAATCACTTTATCTTCTTCAAATTCCAGAGTAACGTAGATGGGAGCTTTTAAGTGATATTTAGGATGCTTTAAGGAATTAAGCGGAATAATTCTGTATCTCGTGTCAACTGCATAAATAATTTTTTTACTAAGATCTTTATACTGATCAGTTGTTAGAATGCTTTCTTGCATGTACTCCCTCCTTTCAAAACCATAAATCGCAGGATCTACACCCTACCCCTTCTCAATAAAAGCTTTGCTCTCATTACCATCTTTGTCAATGGCAATAACAGCGACACTTTTCGTCAAACCGACCATTCTGATTTTTCCGTCAGCACTTCTTTTGAGAATACGACTATTTCAGTTCCTTTAACATTTACTTTTTGCTTAGCCATATTACTTGCCTTAATCTTCTAAACCCATCGAATTCGACGAGTTTAGATTTTTCTATCCGGCAATTTCATCAATGCGTTTTGCACAAACAGAGAGGTTTCATTCTTGACAGAAGTAAAAAATGAAGCCGCGATCTTTCTGTTTTTTCGCAAGTCAAGCATAATTCACCACGCAGTGAGTGGTGTTTCCCCGGATCAGATTTGTTACTCAATAAGTGGCGTTTTGGAAATACCAGATAAAACATCAAACGCTTAAATTCTTCTTCAATAAGCCTTAAAGCTTTTATAAATTCGCATCAGAAATTGATGTCGCCACATCATAATCAACCCCAATTGTTTCAAAATGACGTGCGCCGCACTTAATTTTTGCGTTTTCAAAGCCGCGCAGTTGCAACTGATCTTTTGTCGCCTTTGTTTCCCATATCATAAAAACGTCGCCATTTTTTCTTAATATCGCCCAGTCAGAATTATAGCTGCCAATAGGTGTAGGTACCTGAAACTATCCTGGATGCTTGGCAACCCCTTAATATCCTTTTGTATATTCATATGCCCTAACTAATCTATCAACACTCATATTTATTTTAACGGCATTGTGCGGTATTAAGACATATTTCCAGGGCTTGCCGCCATTGCGAGTTGTAAACTCTGTTGCATGGGCACAATACTGAACTGCTGCCCGTGCTTTTTCCTGAACATCTGATAAATCAACATCACTTTCCTTTTTTGTTTCAACCATATAAATAGCATTACCTGTTTCAACCACGAAATCCGGATGATACCGTCGTGAATTATGGTTCCAATAAACATGGAACTGTTTTTCGGCAGGACGAAGCCACTTCAATACTGGTTTGTCATCTTCCAGTATCCAGGCAAAGTCTTTTTCTGTTTTGGAATCGAACTTATAAAGATTGTGGCAGGCCTTTTTAAAACCGCTGAACACTTTTGCCGGTATGGAATTGGTTGGTGTAATTGTCTGAGTATAATGATAGATATTATCCTCTGTGTATTTTGAGAAATTATGCTCTTCTATTTTTGTGAAGGGGCGTACCGTGGTTTTTACAAATCCCGGTGTTTCGTAATAGAAATGGCCCATCATCTGTGCGTAGATGTAATCCCCAATTTCTCTCTTGTGATATTGAGTAACATTGGTAACGTTGTCTTCAACAAGATACGACCTGAATTTTTCAACGGCCTGACCCGCTAATTTAAACAGCAGATCAGCCTGGTTATCGTAGTCTATTTCCGGGAAGTTAATAAGTTCGTTAACAATGATATTTTCAAGACTGTCTGGAATAATCCTGCCTTTTCCTATAATGGTATCCGTGCTGTTCTCCTGCTCACGAAGCTTTTTTACTAAAATCTCTTCAGATACAGGCTGGTAATTGAGATTTCCTGTATCGAGGTCAAAATCCTTAAACCCTGACAGCACATCATCATTTTGCTGGATTATAATTCTTGGAATTTCGATAATATTGTCAGCAAAATCACTTACAACAGAATCATATGCCTTCTCAACTTCCGCTATTGTCTCTTTGATAAATAAAGACTGTTGAGGATCGCTGTATATCTTGCGCTTTATTTTCTCGACAGCAATTTCCTTGATTTCCGGTCTTGTCAGTTCATTTACATTCTTTGCCTCTTTGTTCAGATCGGGAAGGGTGTCAAGGATTGTCTTTCTTAGCTCCAGATTGATACATGCCTTTCTTTTTTCCTCCGGTTCTATAATATCTTCAATGCGTGCCCTTGCTTCCTCCATTTTTTCTTCGATACTTGAAAGCGAGGTAATCACTTCCTTTTTCCGGACAAACTCATCAGGATCTATCTCGATAATATTTTCTTTTTTGATAATTGACCCGGGCTTGTTCGCTTCATCTATGATTTCCTGAAATTTATCATGTGCGACAATAGTCAGTTTATCTGCCTTGTCGTTTCCGGTTCTCTTGTTATAAGGCAGACGCAATCCTCTTCCGATAGTCTGCTCCCTCAGTGTTGTTGACGCCGCAGTCCGCAAAGGAACAATCGTATAGAGATTGGTCACATCCCAGCCTTCCTTGAGCATATTAACGTGGATTACGATCTCTATTTTGTTATCAGGACTCTCCAGTAAAACTAATTGGGCAATATTTTCTTCCTTTTCAGACCCTCTTTGAGCAGAGTGAATTTCCATAACCTTATCGGCATAATTTCCCTTAAAAAATGCCTTTGAAGTAATCAGTTCCTTCAGCTTGCCTGCATGGCTGGTATCTTTAGCAACGACAAGCACAAAAGGTTTAACCTGCTGTACTTTATTATCCCGCGCATATATATCAAGCGCCACTTTAGTGTCCTCGTGGATTCGTATGCCGTCTTCCAGTTTAATTCTGTCAAGCTCTTCATCGGTGTAATGCGAAGGATCAAAGTCTTTGCGTGTAGCCACGGCAGGTTCTTTGACAAATCCGTCCGGAATTGCCTTTGCCAGCGAATATTCATACACCACGTTTTTGAATTTTATAGTGTGTTGGCCCCGTTCCACCTGTGGAGTAGCCGTCAATTCCAATCCGAGGATGGGATTTAATTCATTGATAACCCCCATTCCCCTGTCCGCTCGATAGTGGTGTGATTCATCCATAAGCAATACAAGGTCGTTTAGATTAGAAAGATAGTTGAAATAGGATTCACCAATATATTCCGAAAGCCGCTTGATCCGCGGCATATTTCCTCCCCTTGTCTCAGCGTTTATCTTTGATATATTGAAGACATTGATATAGACTTCGGAATCGAACATAGTTGTCTGTGAAGCATACTGGTAATTATCGCCGGTAATTATGCGGGGGCGTTTCGTCGTAAATTCACCGATACCCTGAAATACATACTTGGGACTGGCCGGCAACGATAAATCATCAATAAGCTTTTTATAAATAGTGAGGTTGGGCGCAAGGACAAAGAAGTTCTTGATTCCTTTATGCAGATAGAGATAGGCAATAAACGCACCCATCAGACGGGTCTTGCCGACACCGGTTGCCAGGGCGAAACAGACAGATGGAAAATCTCTCTCAAAATCCGTGCATGTCGGATACGCATTCTTTATCTTATCAAGCTCGGTTTGCAGATCGACCTCTTTCTGCAGAGTCAATTTGCCGACCAGTTCGGCAAGTATTTCCAGACTTTCTGTTTGAGGCGGCCTCAGGCTCAAGCGGTTTTTGATGAAAGTCGCGATACGATCCATTGTCATGATCTCCCTGTTTTATTACGACAAACGCTAATCAAAAAGTTTCCCCTGTTTCATAGCGTCCTTTTTCTTTTTTCCGGTTGTTTCTTTTCCGGGACCCGACGGCACGAAATCAGGAGCATCGGGATCAACAGGCATGGTAACAATATTAAAGCTGTAATCATCCCTGCCGAATTCACACCTGCCTAACAACATTCCAGGTATTTTTTTGACGGTGATTTCAGAATATTGGTTTTCGCAGGCTTTCTGAAATGACTTGCAGCAGATGAGCAGGCTTTCGCCTGGTTTCATGTCCTCCCTGATTTTGTCCAGGGTCTCGACGGTAACAAGCTGCGTAGTGGTAAAGATAAAGTCTTTTTCCGTTGATTGTCCCTGTTTCCAGTATATCTCTTCATCGGGATTATATTTGAATCCCTCATGCTTTGCCATGGCAGCCGCCAGCATGTCTGCATTGTATCGTTCATCAATTACCCAGTTGCCGTGTTTGTCTTCCTTGAGCAGACTGGGGGCAAGATAGTAGTATTTAAATCCGCCACCACCTTTCCATTTTACTGATTTTGAGATGCCCCCCTGATCCGTTCCGTCAGCCACCCTTTGCAAGCGTGGAAGGCAGTGCGTGTGGCAATGTTCACCAAGTTCGATGCCAATCCATTTGCGGCCCATTTTGTGTGCGACAACCGCGGTTGTCCCGGAGCCAAGGAAGGAATCTAGTACCCAGTCATTCTTACGAGTGCATAATTCTAAAAGACGGTGAATTAGTTGCTCCGGTTTAGGATAGTCAAACTTAATTTTTCCGTCAAAAAGATATTTTATTTCATCACCAGCCGTCTTGTTTGTGCCGATATCATCTAAGATTGATCTCAAAACCTGACCTTTAGGCTTATATATGCGATGATGTAACGTCCATTTACCTTTTATATGCTTAAATCTGATGTGACCGTTTTCAATTCCTTCCAGAACAGTTCGTTTGGATTTTTGTGAGTTAATTGTAGTTGTACTTCCATCTGGACATTCAATATCAATGTAAATCGGATTCTGTAAACCATTCCTTGCTAAAGTGTCCCAATAATATCTCTGACCGTTTTGATCGAATTCTTTATATCTTTTCAGATATTTTTCTGATTGAGAGACTCGCCATTTTTCTTTATGGATTTCTTTGGATGAATCTTTTGCATAAACTAAGATATAGTCATGATCTATTGCAAAAAAACGGGAATCATTTCCTCCTCCTTTTCTTTTCTTCCATATTAAATCTCCCAAATAATTGCCTCTTCCGAAAGTTTCATCTAACATAACTTTTAAATAAGCATGTTCAGTTTCATCTATGTTTATAAAAATAACGCCATTGATAGCCAGTAGTTTATGCAGTAAGACAACTCTGTCTCGGATCAATGTCAGCCATAAAGAATGTTCAACACCATCGTCATAATGCTCAAACGCATTTCCTGTATTATACGGCGGATCAATATAAATACACTTGATCTTCCCAGCAAAATCCTGCTCCAACGCCTTCAATGCAAGAAGGTTGTCACCGTATATCAGCATGTTTTCGCTGTTCTTGTCACCGTAAGACTTTTCAGGGTCTTCTATTAATATTCTCGGTTCCAGCTTCGGCTGATCATTCTTGCCGATCCATGTAAGTTCCAGTTTTTGCAGGTTTTTCATGCTGATCTCCGTGTGCTGATTAAATATTTTAAGCACTCAAACCAGTTTCCAATGAATTCGAAAAAGTTCTTTTATCTTAATTTGTTGCTGCATTTTTGCTTCGATTTTGTCAAGAAGATCGTCCTTCTGTCTTTCTATTTCGTCCTGCGCGTCAAACAGCTTTCGACGGAGATCAGTCCTTTTCTTTTCCATTGCTTTAATTTTTCGCTGCAGATCAACTTTTTCTTCCAAACGAGCAACTTTTCTGGACATTGTTTTTTGTTGTTTGATCGCCATATCAAGATCCTTGATATGTATCTCCAGGCTTTTCTTTCTGTCTTCTGCCCATCTGTCAAGCTTGTCCATTTCCTCTTCAAAGAAAACAGCATTTTTTTCAGCAATGTCGTTGATAATTTCAGACTGTTTCTTTTTATGAATATCATCTAACTCTTTAATATTCAATGAACCATTAATGCGGGTTTCGTTTTTTACAGGTATGGACAAAAGGCGCATGCACTGGTCGGAATCAAGAATCTTCCCATCGTCTGTAATTCCTGCATGGATAATATAATCTTCATCCTCAAACGCTGAGACAGTAAAGTTATATACAGCAAGATGCCCTTGTTTTCCGACAAGTGGCTCAAGAATGGATATCTTGTTTTTCGCACCGGTATAATCAAAAGTCAGGAGCTTTTCAGGAGTATCAAGCTCTTTTGCCTGTTGAATAAGAGCCTGTGCAAGTGGATGGCCTATGCGGTAAGTATGGGCGTCTGAGACATTTTTTTTAAGCTTATAGAGGCCGACAGGAATTTTTATGTTTGTGAATGGATTTGTTTTCAGATGAAAAACAGGAGCGCTGTCATTAAATACAGCATGTTTTTTAAGGCCAAACTGTGTAACGGCCCACAGCCACTGTTCATAACGGCCAAGATATATTTCGCTGTGTTCGCGGGTTACCCTGAGCTTCTCGATTACTTCATCGTCAAAATGATCAAACAGTTTTTCACGGGTTGATTTCATATTGGCGGCGATTTTCTCATCCAGTTCCGTCTGAAGACTGTCAAATGCCTCCTGAATCTGCTCCTTTGTTCTGCAGGACTGATAGATTGCGGCTATTCTTTTTTCAAAATCAACGCCGGATTCAATGACGCCAAGCACTTCATCAGATGCTCCGAAAACACCGCTGAAAAGCTGGAATTTATCTTTAAGGAGCTCAAATACACGCTGGTCAGCTTTGTTTGCCTTGTTTACAAAATTAACAACCACAACATCAAATTCCTGACCATAACGGTGGCAGCGGCCAATGCGCTGCTCTATCCTCTGGGGATTCCAGGGCAAATCGTAATTAACTACAAGTGAGCAGAACTGAAGGTTTATCCCTTCTGCGCCGGCTTCTGTTGAAATCATTATTTTTGCGTCATTTTTAAAATAGTCAATAATTGCGGCTCGAATATTGGATGTCCTGGAATCTGTAATTACATCCGTTCCTTTATATTTTTCCAGCCAGTTTGCAAAAATTTGCTTTGATTTTTCATCATTATTTGATCCGCTAAACAATACTATTTTGTCTTTGAATTCAGGTAGCTGCTGTAAAATTCTATTCAAATACTGCTGTGTACGGGTTGATTCTGTAAAAATAAGCGCCTTTTCTCTGGCTCCGAGTTCCCTGGCTTTTGCAAACCCCTGCTTAAGCGCTGTTTTAAGTTGCCCTCCCTTTGCGTTATGAACAATGCTTTCAGCAAGGTCTCTAAATGCTTCAAGCTCTGCTATTTCACTTTCGATAACCTTAACATCTGCTTTTGTCAGCACTTCAGCTTCATTATTATTTTCATCCCATTCATCACAAACTTCCTCTGCAGCGCTGAAGTCCTCAATAATATCATCATATGACTCAACAATAGTCGCGTCTTTGAGTTTCTTTATTAATTTTTTTGCCAACATGTCGAGTGTGCGTGAAATCGCGTAAGTGGAAGAAGCAAGAAGTTTGCGTAATATGAGGATCATCAGATGGCGCTGACCTTTTGGTAGAGCCTGAAGATTTTTTCTACGCAGATATTCGGATACCATTTCATAAAGGACTTGTTCATCATCAGTTGGAATGAATTCAATTGTTATGGGTATCCGGTTTTTATAGTTGATGTATTCCTGGACATTTCTTCGCAGATGCCGCTTGCAGATCGGTTTTAATCTTTCTTTAAGGTCTATAAACCGGGTGTCATTATCAATACGTGCAAACTGGCTTTTATAACTTTTGAGATCACCAAAAATATGTTCGTCAATAATGCTGACAAGACCATAAAGTTCCAAGAGTGAGTTTTGCAGTGGTGTAGCTGTAAGTAACACCTTTTTTGAGTATTCAAGAGAATGTTTTATGGATTTTCCGATTTTATTATCAGTTCTGTAAACATTTCGCAGCTTATGCGCCTCATCAAGAACAACAAGATCCCATTTTGTCTTTTTAATATATTCTTCTTTATTCCGGGCAAAGTGATATGAGCAGATAAGAATTTTATCCTGATCAAATGGGTTTTTGTCACCTTGTTTTATAAGCTGATTGAAGGATTTTGCTTCAAGAATAATTGAAGGAAGATAGAATTTATCGAAAAGCTCCTGACACCATTGATTCCTGAGGCTTGAAGGGACAATAATCAAAAGCTTTTTCTTGCGTTCCGCCCATTTTTGAGCAAGAAGGATGCCCGCCTCTATGGTTTTTCCAAGACCGACCTCATCGGCAAGAATTGCGCCTTTTGAAAGAGGGGATTTAAAAGCAAATAATGCCGCATCAATCTGATGGGGATTCAGATCAACATGTGCATTGGCTAATATAGCGCTGAGTTTTTCAGGTGTATCAGAAGGACACCTCTTTGTAAGCTGATATGCGTAATATTTAGCCTGGTAAGGGGATATTTGCATGGTTGTTTAATCAATTTTCTCCGGCAAAAACTCCATATTAGTATCTTTTATCCTTGAGCGACGATCCGGCCTCTGTCAGAGACACCTGATTCAGAATAGCGGCCTTGCTTCGCTTCCCCGCGTATTCAATGGTAACGACATTAGCCCTGTCCAGTTTGGTAACATCAAATTTTTCAGCCAACCCCGAAAAAAGCTTCGTCATCAACTCCAGCGGCGATTCCGTGTTACTATTCAGCGATTCAATTATACGACCTAAAGGAGGTTCTTGAAACACCATCTCTAATTCTTGTGAAATGAACGGATAGTTTAAAAAGGAATAAGTAGAATCCGTAATCGCTCAATGTAAAAATTCTCTGATGTATTACAGATTTTTCGTCAAGCAGATTGGATGGACAGTTATTTATGCGGTCAAAAAATACGATAGAATCATTTTCGAGTTGACCACCTTTGGGAAGGTAAAATATATGGCTGATATGTTGTTTCCGTATGTCGGCAATGTGCGAATTTATTGATTCAATTGATCTCTGGCCGGTATCGACATGACTTTTAATAAGACTTTGTTCGTATTTCCCAAGGTTGATTATCGGGGCATAAACCATCCTTAACGGCATAAGACGTTTATTTGACTGATCTATGTCACAAGTATTTGATAAGATCATGCCTGGCACTTGGCCAACATTAGTGTCTGGGAAATGGATATACAGTAAATTTTGAATTCCATCACCTTGAAAAAGATTTGTATGGTTGTGCAGATAAGCTGTATATATTCTTTGATCTATATTATGCGGGAATGCTTTTAATTCGTTAAATAATTCTTGTTCTGCGGTAGAGGATAGATGCTGCGGAAGATACTTTTTTATTTCTTCGAATGAAATCATATCAAATCCCAAAAGTTCTCATCGACTGTTTTAGAAAATTCAGGGTCTAAATCTTTGATGTTATCTAATATGGACGAAGCGAATTTATGTATTATATCAATTTGTTCAAGCATTACAGCCCGATCTGAGTTTATTATTTGATAATAATCATATTTTATTTCTTTTGGCGCACTAATTTGTATATTTGTATTTACAGTATCCAGGTTGATTGTTGTTGGAGCGCCGAGATATGAATAGCATAAAACACCAGCAGTAACGGCGCTTCCGACAAGATTTCTAAATTGTGGCAATAACATCTTATTTTCCCTCGTAGACTGGATTTAATGATGATAAAAATTCGTTCTCTAATAAATTAAAAAATAATGTCTTTTCAGTATGGTGCGCACACTCCATTGCGTCTTGAAAGTTTCCAAACTTATCAATTTCCACATTAGTATCTATGTCGATAATAGAACCTTTTATAACCTGATTTTCAATTGCTACTTCAGCATGATTTATTAGCTTGAGATTACTTGAACCATATTCGTATGGAAATTCTGAGGAAAAATTTATCTTATTATCATTAAGCTGCCCGTCATCAAGTAGTATTTTTAAATTTGATTTCTTGAAGATATTAATGTCTGGAAATACATTAATGTATCTAAGCGCAATGCGATAATGTTTATCGATTAATTTTAACTCTGATAACTTATTATAAGTATCATGTATTTTTTTAGAAAACTTATCCCAGCCACAATAATTCTTTAAATTTGCTAACGAGAAAACTCTGGGACCAATTTGAATAATGAAATTATCTTTTTTAATTTTGTAATAAGGTGTAAATTTAAGATTAGTGTCCTGGTTTCTGATTGCAGCAGGTAATTGTAAAACAGGTAATTGTTCTACTTGTTGAAATTCATCTTTAAACTGGTTATAAACAATTCCAAAAATCGCATCGTCAGGCAAAGATGATTCAAATCGAACTTCGAAAATGGCCTCAATAATTGGACATGGACTTATTGAACAGGGCAATTCATTCATTATATAATCCCCCAATGTCGTATGTTTTATTTATATTAGATAGTTATCTTTTAGAGAATTTTATCTTGTTTAGCAATAATAAATTTTACTCAGCAAAAATTCTGGGAGCAAATTCCAGAACCAGTATGCCTATTTCCAGAAGAAAAAGGCAATAACATGTATACTATCCTCCGATTAACTTTATCCCGCTAACATCATCTGTATTCTGTGTTACACTGCGCAGGTTCCGCCTTCAGACGTTTCCGCGCCAATTCAACCGCTTTGTGAAGTTTTTCGATATAATAATTCAGCCAAACTAATAATATGCGCGGGCATTGAAATTAGAAATCTTACTTATAATCAATAGGTTATGTTCCTCATGGAAAAACTGCGACAGCTTGTCACAGTTTTTCGTAAGCTGTATACTGTTCATAAAATCGTTTCATATCCCACAAATTGCGAGGAGAAAAAATCCATATCATTCAACTGCAAACGCTTTGCTTAAAAACCTATTCAAAACATTCGCCTTTGTTTCGTTCTCCGCTCCGCCAGTTCTACCTCTTCCGCATGCCTTCTGATCCGCAAACCGGGCGAAAAAATACTCGTTACTCGCGCACCACCTTCAACTCATATTTCAATCTATCCTTTATTTCCCGTTCCTTAGGGCTCGGTCAAAAATAACTTGGTAGAATTTGCGCTCGAATTTGCCGTAGATTTAATCGATCTGATTGAGCAAAACCGCAGGAATAGCGAGCTATTTCGAGGCCAATTTTACTAAGATCGGGTGCGATTGAAGATCGGTTAAAGATATGGTGAAGTCGGGATGCAAAAATGCCAAGTTATTTTTGACCGAGCCCTTATTACAATTCACGTACCGCTTTTAATTCATATTCTTCAATCAACCCTTCATCGGCAAAGCTGAAGTAGCGGTTATCTCCGATAATGATGTGATCGAAGAAGCTGATGCCGGTTGCCCTGGTCGCCATCATAAGACTTCTTGTGAATGCTTTATCATCGTTACTGGGGATTACTGAGCCGGAGGGGTGATTGTGGGCGACAATAATCGACGGGGCATTATATTTGATGGCGGTCTGGATAATATCGCGGATATATGGATTCGCCCGATCAACTGTACCATAGTCGATATCAATCATATCTGATACCGCATTCCGTCTGTCGAGAAGCAGCAGCACAAACCGCTCTTTTTTCAGGTCTCTCATGAGGGGCATCAGGAAATTCGCAACATCAGATGATTTTTTTATCGAGCCCTCAAGCGCCTTCTCCTCACTTAACATCCTCCTTCCTAGTTCAATAGCCGCTTTGATCTGAGCGACCTTGGCGTTTTTCAGGCCGGAAATTTTCTTGAATTCAGAAGCATCAACGCCGCTCATTAAACGAAGGGATTTGAATTTATGGAGTAATTCTCTGCCGATATCCACTGCGCTTCTTCCAGGTGTCCCTGTTCTGATTAAAATTGCGAGAAGCTCTGCATTGCTTAATGTCTGTTCGCCATACTTGAGCAATTTTTCCCGGGGCCGGTCATCTTCCGACCATTCACGGATAGGAAGGGGATACTTTGTTTTTTGTTTTTCTTTCATTTTTCCGTTAATTCACATTCTAATATGTCGAGAAAGCAGTGCTGATCACGGGTGATTTTTTCAGATTTTAAGATATTTATTCTTTTCTTGAATATGGGACCCGATACCACAAAGGTATGATATTCCCCAGCTTCGCCGGAAATATCAACTCCCTTAATTTTCGAAATATCCCTTACAAAGTCATCATCAATCCTGCGCCCCAGCCATTCCTGGCCCAATAAATCTTTTTTGGTTGCCACAATAACGGTTTCAAAGCCTGCTTCTATCAACTCTTCTATGAGGTTTTCCCTGTTCTTCTCCCCCCACAAAGGCAAAACCGCCTCCATCCCTGATTCTTTACTGACCATTTCTACCCATTCCCTGTGCGCATCCAGATCAATGTCTCCAAAAATTCCTGTCTCAACTCCCCTACCCTTCAAGCCAGACAGGGTCTTTTTGAATTCCGCCTCGTATGTTTCCCATGAACTTCTGACCTGAACGATGGGAAGACTCATTGCTTCCGCCTGCATCCGCAGTACATCTGTCCTGATACCGTGAGATCGGGATATCCGGCCGTCTTCAGCCACCATATTTAAGAGATGGGTTACATGAAAATCTCCCATCACCCTGTAATACGAAAGAGCTGCATCTTTTCCTCCGCTCCAGGAAACAAATGTCTTTACTTTACTTTTTTCCATTCCAAAACATCTCCACATGTTTTACAGTGAAAGACATTGAGAGCCATGCCCGCACCGCAACACTCACATATTTTTTGTTCCTTTTCAGGAGCGGGAATTTCCCCAGCCACATCCTTATAAATACGATAATAATAGAAATGCTCTTTATTCCAGAATTTTATTGGAAACCTCCTCTTCCCATCCTCAAACTCTTTGTCTGACACCTTTGATTCAATAACATTTCTCAGTTCCGTCATGCCGGACCCGTGTTCCAGAGGCCTTTTTGTCTGCCATAATATTTCCTGAGGCAGCACGCCTTTAAAAGTCTTTCTCAGTATCCACTTTCCCCAGGTTTTCCCGTTTTCTCTTCTGATCTTAAAATCGACATCAATACCTTGACTGAAATCCATAAATTCTTTATCCAGAAAAGGCTGTTTTATATCGATCCCCAGGTTTTCCCCTATTTCATTGGAACTGAATCGCATTGTGCGATACATTCGATCCAGGTATGTTTTTAAATCCTTTTTCTCCTGCATAAAATCGTAGCCTAAAAAAATTTCATCACTTCCATCGCCTGTCATCATGCTCTTTAAGCCCATATCCTTCGCACATTTGAGTCCCAGGCAGGCTGTCACGTCGTTTGGAATCGCAGGATCAAAACTCCTGAGTATCTTTATGACTTCCGGAATCGCAGCAATGGCCTCATCAATTTTCACTGTCCTGTGGTAGTGGTCCAGTTTGAGGAATTTTGCAGCCTTTTCAGCATAATATTGATCCTCACCATATGACTCAAGCCCGATTGAAATGGCCCTGCAATTTGTTGAATAAGCGGCCACGAGTGCGGAATCCAGACCCCCGGAAAAAAGTATCCCTTCGGCTCGATTTCTGCTGATCGCCTCGGCAAATCTTCTTTTCAATTCAGGAAAAAGAAATTTCTCATCCTTCTTCATATCTTATACCCTCTTCGTGTCTTAGAGCCTGTTTAAAAACTGATGATAACACTTTAGCACTTTTAAATATTATTTTTTTGGACAGGATTTACAAGATATTCAGGATTTAAATTATCGAAACTTTTCCTGTTAATCCAAATTTAAATCCTTATACCTTGATACGCACCTTATTCATGTTGTGATTAT
>Ga0255422_1055_pt1 | contig 23842 bp, 21 predicted proteins | sample ANMaggSeSYBR02D3_FD_182631 | JGI IMG/M metagenome (GOLD analysis project Ga0255422, IMG submission 182631) | Sediment cell enrichment communities from methane seep in Santa Monica Basin, California, United Staets - ANME aggregate JGI... | ecosystem: Environmental > Aquatic > Marine > Cold seeps >... | reverse complement strand
ATGCATTTGAGACAAACAACCGTTCCTCCCCTCAACAGCAGAAGAAGTGCGTTGAAAATTTGAAACCATCCATTCAGCCCAGGATAGCCATTGTTGAGTAATGAATATTGGGGTAAGGGGATGCTTTTCCAACTCAGCCAAAGCCTGTTCAGATGCGACTTGATAGCTCTTTTTCAATTTAGGGTTCTTGGTCTTTGTTGCCTGATTCTGCCAATAAACGACTGGTAGGAGGAACTCAAGCAGCCATTTTCTGCATTCGTCATCAATTTCATAATCATCAAGACTTTCCATTACCCATAACCACCAGGCATCAATCAATGATGCTATAGCTTCAATTTGCTTGCTGAATTTACTCAGGCGGTCTTTTTTATCAATAATGCCGCAATCATTGAGTATTTTTTTAACAACTTCCGGAAGTTTCATCAGAAGGATTTGGACTTGAGCTGATGTTTGTTTAGATGTATCAGCAATATCAAAAGGATGTACGATCTTTGATAACTTGTGTAGTACTTCTTTATATCCGCTTATTGCAGATTCAATAATTTGTTGTTCCTTATTCAGATTATTGACAACGAGCCGCTGTTTTTCAATTTCGTTGACCCCTTTAGATAGTTCTATGAGCAATGATAGCGTTGCTGTCGCTTTAGCAATCTTATCCTGTACCGCAGCATACTTTCTGTTCAGACTCAGCCCTAAGAGTTTTACAATTTCGTTGCTTGCATGAAACAGGTCCGGAATACTTTGACAGCCAATTCCTTTCAAAGCGAGTTTAATCAATGCCTTGGCACGATCACTGACTACATATTTGATGCTTATTCCCAGTTCATTGATGGTTTTTTGTACTTTTCCCATCCATGTTTCATAGCTCCTGTTCTGCGCCTCTTCTTCAAAGAATATATATCCGGAAGCTAAATCCATAAATACCAATATCATGTCGTTAAAAAAGGTTTCGTCAGCACCCACAGCGACTTTTATCGGCTTTCTTGATTTGCAATGCTTTTCTTGAACTTTTTGATATTCTATAATTATTTCTTCCATTCGAGTCCGTAAATTTCTAACTGATGCCGGCGAGACACCAACATGCATGGTCAAACGAAGCAACTTAAAGAAAAAAGAAATCCTGCCGGCTCCCACTCCGCACATTATGCCAAACACGAATATTGTGGCAAAAATAAGTCTGTTCAGAAATTGTTGGCCTTCAGAGATTTCCCAAAAAAAAGATTCAGGATAAAGATTTCTTTTTTCAATAGCTTTTGCATGCCTATGGACGCTACTTTTAGGAATCTGAGCAAGTTTGCTTATTTTTCTTACAGAATATTTAACCGGACATGATAATATTGAAAATATTTTACGACAACGCTCTCTCAATTCTAAAATCTCCTCTTCCGCCGCTATTTTGAATAGTGAGTTTGGTGAAAGAGTATTAGAGCATTTTTAGTTTTTTTTGTCTTTAGTTTTCTTGAGCGTTGTTTGTAATTTTTTAAAACTTCTAAACAATTGAGCTATGGAATGTGTCCCGCTTTAAGTTGGTAGCCGAGTAGCGCAAATACAGCCCACAACGCGGGACTCCACTTTGAACCGCCGAGTAAGAAGTAGGAGAAGGCTGTCGCCGCGGCAGCCGCGATGACATAATAGATAACTTTAGTTGTAGTACGTCGTTCTTCCATTTTATATATGCCTCCAGGGTAAGCAATGCCCCAACGTATATCGCTCGGTGGCTGCGTCAGCCGTATAATGCACAACGCTTTTCTTCATATATTCAATATAGTACATAAACGGTTTATCTATCTTGATTAATTTCAAACCGATTGTTGCATTTGGCACAATCTTAGGTATGGGTGTGCTCAGAGACAGTGCCGTCTTTTCGGACATAGCCTCTTGATTTCATCTTGCTTATTGAAACATTCACTAAGTCTGATTTGCATACAGGACAATACTTGATGTCTGGTTGCGGACCAGGTTTGTTGGCCATGTTGCCCCCTTAATTATTTCAGTGACCGCTGAAATGAGGGGATTCTTGATCGCTCAGCTATTAAGAAGTACCCTCGATTGACATGTTAGCATATGTCACGGCATAGTTAATTGTCTGAATGTTAATAATTACGACATGCCACATTTCGTTTGTCCTATTCAGAATTGTGCTTCTTTTGCTGCAACTTCTCGATCGCTTGTGCGATCTCCTCTTCCCAAGGTATAAGTTTACTCTTTAACGCATCGAAGGGCGGTAGCTCAGGCTCACGCCCTCCAAGTCGTCTCAAAATATCTGCACAACGACGTATTACCCCCCAACGCACATACGGCGATCCTTCACCCCAGCTATCTCTGTACGCCTTAGTGGCGAATTCTCTGGCCTTACTACGATCACCCAACTCGAAATATACTTCAGCAGCAATTTCCCAGGTAATGACGTAATCAAGATGTGAATTAAGTATTTGAATCGCTTCTTCTCTCCTGTTGAGTTTTGCCAGGGCAAGGGCTCGTATGGCATTTAACTCGGGACTAGGCTCACGGCTGACTACCCTTAATTGCCATACTCTTGAGAGTGCTTCTAATGCTTCGTATGGTTGCCCTTGTTCCAATCGGTATCTAGCCTGAAGTACCAGCAACGAATCCTGACACCCCTTGTTCCGTCCATCGACGGCCATCTGGAAAGCTTGCTCTAATATGTTCGCTGTCAGTTTATTTTGGTCAAATAACATGTCACAATAGACCAATTCCACGGATCCGGCTCGATAGACACCAAAGTAAGGTGGTTCAGGGTATTTTTTGAAGATGTCCCGGTGTTTCATTGCCCTCTCAAAGTCACCGATCAACGCATAATGGCTCATCGCAAGATAATTGTAAAATGCATGGCACCAATCGATAGCAGCAACGTCCGCAATACTACGAGCCAACTCTACGATCCGTGTAGCGCTAGCTAACTTGTTGATACTACACAGGCAGCTCCAGAAGTTGGCGAGTCGCGTTAACAGCTCGTCCCACTCCTCGTTTTTGAGGCTTAATTTGATTGCTTTCGTTTGTACCGCCATCGCTTCTGAAGTCTTCCACACACCCTTTAGAGCCATGCAGAGGTCGTTCAGGATATAGCTTTGCATACTTTGGCTCCGGATTTTGGGCAGTCCATCGAATGGAAACTCGAAGAACGGTTCAATGAATTCCATCACCTCCCAATATGCTTCCATCGCAAAAAGCAATGGGTAAGAAAGGTTTGACCGGTATAGTGTAGCCGCTTGATCAAGTTGACCAGCGTATGTCAGAATTCTAAAGGTCTCTATAGTGTTTTTTAAATGTGTAAGTTGCGTTGCTTTATCTGGTTTTTCTGGAGGAAGACTCGAAAAGTGGTCACGTAGTATAACCGAAGCCTTAGATAATTCGGTTTTGCCCAGTTTCTCGCGTGCATAGGCTCGTACGATTGGGTGCATATCATACGTGTTGGCTTCTCGATTCCATTGTAAGAGTCCTCGATTCTCTAATTCTGTAAGCACTGCATCAAACTTAATCGCTTCTTGTGCTTTGTCACCTTCATCGCCTTTGTTTCTATTTTCAGATTCAATGTGTGATAAGTTGTCCTTGGCAACTCTCAGCTGATGTTGCGAGAGAATTGATGGTGCATAGGGCTAAGCACTTTGATGGTATCATAGTCAACCGCACTACTAAGAACAGCTACACGACTTAAAAAAATTTGGTACTTCGCGTCAAGTCTGTCGTAAGCATACGCAAGAATATGGGTTCGGCGCTGTTTCAATTCAAGATCCACGAGTTTCAGTTGGCCGCCTCCAGACGTTCCCTTGTCAACCCGCCACTTGTTGAAATCTCCTGGTGCCGAGTGATAGTTTGCAACAGCGCCGCAGACAATTCGAAGTAAGAGTGGGTGATGACCAAACTGGTTACAAAACGTAATCAATCGTCGTTTATCACCTAATACACCAAGATCACGAATGATGCTCAACGCATCTTCTGGCTTCAAACCTTCAACCTTTATTCTCTTCACACCAGTAAGAAGTTTCCCTGCATAAACTTCGAGAGCTGTAGGCACTAGCCGTGATGTGACAATTGTTTTCGATGGATTAGAAACTACAAACTGCTTTAGAAACTGCTCATCGTCATCGTAGATGCAGCTTCTTTGAGACTCGTCCACTTCATCATCGTGAATATGACTCTTGTCGATTCGATGATAGGCCCACAGCAGCCTCTCAAATCCATCCAGAACAATGAGGTATGGACGTTTTCGAAGTTCTGATTGAAGCGTGAGTATGTTATCTCTATAACTTGAGCGACTAAACCTACTAGGGTGTTCTTGCATCACGTAAGCCAGAGCCTTTTCAACAAACAGCTTCATCGACGGACTTGCTTCGTAAAAACTCCACCAAAGGGCACCAGCCAAATCAGGAATCGTCTTACGGGCATGCTGGTTCACCCAGTGCCACGCCAGTGCACTTTTTCCATTCCCACCGATTGCATCAAGAAGTAAAATAGAAAGTTTGCCTTGCGCCCAGGTATCAATCTCTCGAAGTTCGTCTTCCCGACCCATAAAAGTATGTCCCTGGACGTAATTCGGAACGCTATAAAGTTCTGGTAGGGATAGCAGGTGGGAGTCAATTTCGGACTCCTTACTCTGAACCGCATCAAGCTCACGCAAGCTGTTCCGATTGACTCTTGGCATTTTGCTTGCTTTGCTGCCGGTGATTCCCCAAACAAGACGATCCATACCTTCGTTGCTTATGCCGCGTCGAAGATCGACCCAAGTGAATTGGCGTAAGAAAAGTGGGAGTTTCGGGCTTCTCGGAGCGTCCGGCAAAAGCACAGGTATTACAGGCAAACTCCGGTCGACAAACTCTGACAGGCATGCACGCATTTCGGGCTCTTCCCACGGCCCAAGCCCGTTACTACCGACAAATACCGCTGCACTTTTTGCAGTACGGATTATATCTTCGAGTGCATCTTGCCATGGACGCCCGGGTACAAGTTCCCATTCATCCAACCAAACAGTGAGACCACGCTTTTTCAGAGCCAAACCAATTTTGCGAATTGCGGATTTATCCGAACTGTTGTGGCTCAAGAAGACGTCAAACGTCGAATGTCGCTCGTCCGGTGGGGGAATACTCGGTGACTCTAGTTCGGTCACACGCGCTTGAGCTTTCTTGATCTGTTGCTCAAGTTGGAACTTCAGGCTCGGATCAGCTGATACAGCTAGCTCTCGTTGTAAGAACTCTAGCTTCTCTCTCCATATATTCAAAGCGTCATCGGGCATGGTGATGTTTCCTTATCTGCATAAAAGAACCTGATCAAATGCATCGGTGTTGTGCTTTTTCTTCGCAACAATTTGTTGTGAGGACAAGACATACACGGTAGGCGCAACATCCTTTTCATTCGAATAGTTGATAGGTTCCTTTGCATGAACATAACCTGGAATTAGCAATCTCTTTTTCATTACTGACGTAACGTTCTGGGTTGCTAACCCAGAGTTCAGCCGCGTGCGGGCTTCGGCATGGCGGCTTGAACCATCGAACAATCCTCCATCTTCGTTAACGTTCGAACAATCATACGGGTAGCACGACGGCTACAACGACCTTGTTATCTCTGCCTTAGTACATGGGGAATCCAGATGGCCAAGTCATGTCTCGAACTTGTGGGCGGTACCCGCAAGCGTCCAATCACTCCCTGGGCAGGGAAGACGCTTACGGATAGCTGCTGGCGACTCGACTTCGCTTACACCCTTCGGTCCCCATGTCAACAGGGATTGTTTCCATGGGGTTGTCCTCCGCCAACTGTAAATGACGGGAATCGCCTCGTGTTCGCCGAAGCCAAATATTTCGCGCCACAGGCTGAATACGAGATCAGGGTATTGATCGCAAATCTCTTGCCAAGATGGGGCCAACCGTGCCGTCATGAAGCGTGCAATCCACGCCGCGGCGTACGCTCTCGCGCTTAACATGATGTCCGCATGTGGCGATGGATCGAAAGACTCCTTGAAAACATTACTAGCCCACTCGGAGGCAGCCAAATCGACGCACCTCACAATTCTGTGCTTGGGATTCCAGAGGTTCATGAAAACGCCATGCGAATCCCACACAACCAATGCCACGTCGTGCCACTCGGGGGGAAGCTGCAGGTAGTACCCAAAGGGCACTTGGGCTGGCGCCGCGTGCGGTTGGCGGTCCACATACAGGCGATGCGAGCGTTCCTGCTCCAAAACGCGACGATGCGATGCGGCGGGGAGTTTTCGCCACACCAGGAAAATGACCGGCTGTGATCTGTACCTATGTATGAGTCATAGACCAGCGGTGTGACATGCACTTCCTTCCCCTTCCACACCGGGGGGCGCGAGGGCACGAAGATCCTATCATATGCGGTGCTCACAATTGCTGGAAAACGCACTTTGCCCCAGATACCGACGCTCTCCCCACGGCTCGGTACTAGCCATCTTAACGGCATCGGGTTTGGCAGCGCTTGTTCGAAAATAGCGACGTTCAAATGGAAATATTCTGAGGTCTGATGTCGACAGAGAAAGCTCTTCCACGCAGTTCGAACCTTCTCCCTAAGTCGTTTCAATGCCTTGTTCACAGCATCCTTGAGAATTAGCCTGTCTCGGCTTACAGAGAGTTCTGCTGCATCAGCCGAGGTCAAATCGATTTCTAGATCCGCTGAACGGGGCAAGGCAAATCCTCTCCGCAACTCATCGCGCGTGACGATGTCAGCATGCGGCGGATACATCTCCGCCTCCAAGTCGTGACGCTTTAGTTCGGGGGCCAACATTCCCTTCCACGCTACTCTTGTACGCCCCCATGGCACGAAAAGGTAGCCTTTCCCAATGCGCTTCAGAGCGCGCGTCGAAGATCCCCCGCTCAGCCGAAAGAACCCCAGGGAGCCTCCACCAGGCAATTCCCAGTAGGGCAACCGGATGCGATACCTTCCAAGCCCTTCTGGTAGTTCCCCATCCAGTTGGAGTAGCTTACACCCGTCGCGCGCTTCCCTGTAGACCTTTGCCCAGTGTGCCTTGTCATCTTGCACTGATCTGCGCCTTCCCGACCGCTGGGCTTCGGCAGACACGCGCTCGGGCGCGATGGACCGAAGGAGGGCAGTCGTAGTCTTCTCCCGATCCTCGACCCAGCCAGGTGTCGCGGGGAATGCAGGGCAGTCCGGCAATGTTGTTCGGAACTGGAACCGGCACGGAACACGCAAGAGGGCGTTGGCCAAATATGCTCTCAAGCCAATGCTCCAGTCTTCAATTTCGTCCGCATACTTGCTGCGAAGCCGCATTCTGACCTCCGTGCCAACAAAACGGGTTTCGGATCGCCGAAGCTCCCCGAACGACCCCACCCCGTCGGTCTGGAACGACCAGCCCGTGGCCTCCCCATCGCCTGCCTCCTGGCAACGTCGAGTCAAGAAGACTACGCGGTCAGCTATCATGAAGTAGCTGAGGACTCCAACGCCAAACTGACCGGTTCGGCCAAGCGTGAAGCCTGCTTCTCTGCACCGCCGCTCGAGACTCATGACGTCATGCCGTCTGCTATTCCCACTGACAAGGAGATAGTCCCGGATAATACGTTTCGTCATTCCTGCGCCTGTGTCCCGGCAGACGAGCCAAACAGCATTCGGTGAAACCTCGATCCGAAGTGTCACCTCGTGCGCTTCTAATATGCGCTTCGCGGCTGTACCGTCACTCGGGGTAGAGGAGGAAAGTCGTTGGTAGGCGATTCGCTCGCGAGCGGCATCGAAAGCGTTCTGCAACAACTCCCGGACAGCCGCGTAAGGGGAGCTGTAGAGCGTAAGACCTGAGAACAACTGGATCAATTTACTGCCATCGGGTCGGAATGCGCCATCAATGTATTCGTACTCGTCATTGCGTGGCCTGATGTCTCTCTGCAGTAGCGGCATGAGATCCCAGCGGTGCGGCAGTTCCTGGTTGAGATATGGGGCTTTGTCGAAGTGGGTCTCGTCGGCCAAATTTCGGGCGAGCAATAGTTCCTTATCAACGTCATCAGCGGTGCGCTCAACCGCACGATGGACAATGGCGTTTAATGGCCGTGCACTCATCAACATTCGTCTACCACCCTCAAGTATGGTGGATATCTCCTTGTCCTTCCACCAATAGATCGCGATGCTCCGATGCCTGAACACTACATCTGGCGTTCGTTCTGGATCAAATTCCAGAATGTCAGCGACTCGGAGCACCGTTGCCAGGTAGCGGAGATGCACAACGCGGGCGGGGCTTCCCACAATGCGGGGGTTAAACCGACTATCACAGAGATGCGCGTAGCCTTCGTGGTGGCTCTTGCACAGGGCGACGAGATCGTCTATCCAGCCCGAGTACGTCCCAAGCTCGTGGGAAGATAGATTGCCCTTGATCCAGTCCGCACCCCAGTCGTTGTGCCGGCTGCGAGCGTAATGAGTCAACAGTTCCTGAGCCAGTTGAATCGTTTCGGCATTTGGAGTTTGGCCTCTTAGAGGAAAGGGGTCAGCCCTACCGTCGTCGTCAAGCCAGCTCTGGAACAAATCCATCTCAACTTCGTCGAGGGCCTTGGCATCACCCGAAAGAAGGAACCAATACAGCTCGTTCACTTTGTGTTGCTCGGGGACCATACCGATGTCGTGGAGGTACGCGGCGAGCAACAGAAGTGCTATCTCGTATGTTGAAAGCCTTGTCACAACGTCGGGCGGTACGATATCCGCCATTCTCTCGCTAACGCGGAAGGCATGGCCGTGATCATGAAGCGTGAAGTCCGTAAGCGCTGTGCCGCCGGAACAAAGAAGTGTTTGGACCTTTGGCATCACCGTATCGATGGTTGCCCTGACGGATTTGGCTTCGGCTGCTCTGCTCTTTTGCAGCTTGCGCCACAGCGTTGTGCATTCCCACGACACCAATTCACCAACCTGTCGGCTCATGTTGTCCTCTCGAAGTAACCAAGATAACTTTGATGTAGCGGGCCTAAAAGCCCGATTTGTTTTCGTGCATTATTGCATGCGAAAAAGAATAATAGGGCGATTTTGCCGAATAAAAATTCTTGACATTATAACAGTTTGACTGAAAGTCGAATTCACTGCCTAGTGTCGAAACCTTTGAAGGTGTTAGATAGCAGCAATTCTTATTATGAGATATTCTACAATATATCAAATAGTTGTGATTTTTTGTCAGTTGTTGACAACTTTGTTTTTCGTCGAATTTCGTAGAAATTCTCATTTTTCTGAGATAGCTTGAAGTGTATCATAAAAATACCAGATTAATAACAATATGTATTTATTAAATATTATGGGAAAATTCCATAATGAGAATTGCTGGTTAGATAGTGTTTCATAAATAAGATATCCAGCCTTTTCCAGGCCAAGAAATATCTACAACAATTTGTAGGAGATATACATGATAAAGGTTAGGACGGTCAAGCCAAAACTGCTGGGTCAGGTGCGGCATGCTACACGGGTCAGACCCCTCAGTTACAGAACCGAGCAAGCCTATGTGTTATATAATTTGCAGGTGTTTTTCCATATGATATCAGAAAGATATTCTGGATCTTCTTTTCTTGCTTCTGCCAGTTTAATAAGGACTGACTTAACAAATGCCGGTTCATTGCGTTTAGTACGATTTTTTTCAGGCGCCGGTGTAAGGTATGGCGCATCTGTCTCGATAAGTATGCGATCTGCCGGAATAAGGGGAGCAAGCTTTCTGAGTTCAGCGCCTCGACCTTTTATTGTTAATATTCCGGTTATGCCGATATAAAAACCAAGCTCTATGTATTGATATAATTCTGATTTGTTCCCGCTGAAACAGTGAATGACCCCTTTTCTTTCCTTACCATGTTTTTCTTTGAGGATTTCAAGAAGTCTGCCATTGCTGTCCCTTTCATGAAAAATAACTGGAAGGTCTAATTCGTCGGCGCTTTCAAGCTGCCTGACAAACCATTTTTCCTGATCTTTTCTTGGAGAATACATGCGGTTAAAGTCAAGGCCGATTTCTCCCCATGCCCGGACTTTTTTGCTTTTGGCAAGTTTAATCAGATATGAAAGAACTTGTTCTGAACAGTTTTTTGCATCGTGTGGATGAATACCTACAGAGGCATACAAACCACTATGGGATTCTGCCAGCTCCACAGCTCTATTGGAAGAATCCTTGTTTGTTCCAACTATCATAATTGCAGAAACACCAGCTTCATTTGCGCGTTTTATTACATCATCAATATCTTTGTCATATACACGGTCATCAAGATGGCAGTGGCTGTCAAATAATTTCATTTTTTAACTCCATATGTAACTACTCACGTAGTCAGGCTGAAGCTGTTTAAGCTGAAGGCTGAAGGGGTCAGAAGAGCACAATTGCCGTACTTTGGCGGAAACACCTGCCCGCCATCGCGAGCTCAGGCGAGGCGGGCGGGTCTGATTCTTGCATCAAACATGGCTTTTAATGCGTTTTTTCCTAACAGCCTTCAGCCTATCCACCTGAGTAGTTACCTCCATATTATTTTATAATCAATGTTGTGTAGCATTAAAGATTAGAGATATCAAGATTTTGAGGTTGCTTTCATAGATCTTGTCAGACATTATAGTAACTACTCAGGTGCATAGGCTGAGGTCCGAAGGCTGAAGCTTTCTGTTTGCCGCCCTCTCAGCGGTAAACAGAAAATTAAAAGTTTCTCTGCGTTCTTTGCGACTGGTGAATAAAATTTCTTTGAGTTAGCAGTACTCCTGAATAATTACGATGGATCTTATACATAGTGATAAAATGAACAGAGTAATAATAATAAAATGTCCTGACTATGACAAACTATATCTGACCAAAAATATCGAAAGAGCATTTTCATATTTTGGCGGGATTGAATCACTTGTAAAGAAGGGCGAAAAGATCCTGCTAAAACCGAATTTGCTGGTAAAAGATTCTGCAAGGTCGGGCATTACAACACATCCCTTTGTTGTGAAATCTGTGGCGGATATCGTTATAGCGGCCGGCGGTTTGTCTGCGGTTGGAGACAGCCCGGCATTCGGGAGTGTCCATCAGGTTGCTGCAGCTTGCGGGTTGCTGCTTTTGCTTAAAAAAGACAATATTCCTGTTGTATCTTTCAGGGCAAACAGATCGTTTAATGATAAAATACGAATAACTGATACAGTCAGAGATTTTGATAAAATAATTAATATCCCAAAGTTTAAGGCCCACAGCCAGATGCTTTTTTCAGGAGCGGTTAAAAATCTTTTCGGTCTGGTTTCCGGGAAGGTTAAGGCTTGGAAACATTTTAAAGCCCATGCCAGTCACGAAAAATTTTCATTGATGCTTCTTGCCATTTACGAGCAGGTGCGTCCATGCTTTACCATTGTTGATGCTATAGATATTATGGAAAAGAAAGGCCCTCGCGGCGGGCCTGTGAGACGTGCCGGCCTGCTCTTTGCCGGAATAAACTGTCTAAGCATTGACAGGGTTATTTGTGATGTATTCAATATAAATCCGGCCAGGGTGCCGTTGCTTAAAACCGCCAGAAAATACGGCATTAATGGATGCAGGTTAAGGGATATTCAAATAGAAGGAGATGATGTTTCTGATGTAAGGTCGGAAAAATATCTTTTCCCGGAAAAATTGAATGATATTTCTTTTTCATTCCCCAGGGTAATAAAGAGTGTAATACGGCATCTTAAGACAAAATATGTTAATTAATTTCTGCAGCAGTTTAGCGCTTTTAAATATTATTTTTTTGACCAGGATTTACAGGATATTCTGGATTAAATTTTTATCGTCATTCTCGCGAAGGCGGGAATCCAGTACTTTTTCGGATTTTCTGGATTCCCGTTTTCACGGGAATGACGTTTGGCACAGAAACTTATTGAGAAGTTACTAATTCTTTTAAGAACCTCTTGTTTATCCTGTTATCCTGTCAAAACTTATTGCATCCAAACCGTTTAAAGTCATCGGATAACCCATTAGGGCGGAGATCCGGGCAATTATTTCTCTTCCCTGTTTATTTTGTCCACGCATAGAAACCGGAATAGATAACGGACTTATTCTACCTTCGATATTTGTTATTGTTCCCTCTGACTCTTCAATTGGAAGTGGGGGCAGGATTACTTCTGCGGCGGACAATAATCGTGAACGATAAGGTGATTGAGCTATAAAGAGTTCAGCCTTGGAAAGAGAGTTTTTTATGGTCTGATCATGTTCAATATCTTCAGGAATGTCTCCCATCAAATAAATTACACGAATATCTTCTGTAAGAGTTTTTTCCAGTATTTTGCCTATTGATAATCCTGGCTGCTCAGGCAGATTTGTTTTCCAGGCAGTTTCTAATTTTTTGCGTTCCTCAATATCATTTGCCCGCTTTTGTCCGGGGAAGAAGTTTGGTGAAACGCCCATATTAAGCAAGCCAAGACCATTGGATTTAAAAACAAGCGGAAAAAGATGCAAAAATCCCTTTCCGGACATTGAAAGAAGTTGTTCAAGCTGATTTGTATCCCACTTAAAGATTTCCTTTGAATAAAGAAAAACGGTCGGCAGTTCGTTTGAAATATCAGGTAATGCTTTATCCACAAAAGCGACCGTCGCTTTGTTCTTTCTTTGAGCGCGTCTGACAAGCGCATCGATTACTGGATATTGAGCAACTGGATTGTCAGAGGTGATAAGAATCTGTTTTGCGGTTTCAATAGTTCTATATTCAGACGTAGTCGAAAACAGCGAAATGAATTCAGGGGAAATATCTATTTCAGACTGGCTATTGAAAAAATCGATATTTGAAGTTTTAAGTACAGCTCTTAAAAATTTCTGAAACAGATATGCTTCTTCATTTGTGCATGCCGGTGTTGCAATCCCTGCAAAAGATTCAGGGCCATATGTTTTTTGAAGCGTTTTGAGCCGCTGAACAACATGGGAAATCGCCTCATCCCATTCTACAGGAATAAATTGCCCGTTTTGCTTGACTAACGGCTTATCCAGCCTTTTTCTTCCATTTGCATCTTTATATCTGAACTTTCCATCAATACAGAGATGGCCGTAATTCGGCTTTTTTTTCAGATCTGATGTTATTTTGACCAGATCATTGCCAATATGGTTTAATATCAAATTACATCCGCAGCCGCATACAGAACAAGTGGTTGAAGTAGTTTCAAGATGGAAAGGGCCTGGTTGTTTTTTTGTTTTTTCAATAAGGGCGCCTGTGGGACAGTTGCTCACGCATAAACCGCATGAAACACAATTGTCGTTGATTACAGGTCCGAAAAATGTTGCCTTGCCTTTTTGATCATATTCAAGTGGTTCTAACTTGATTGCATCTGAACACTGGTATTCAGAGCAATTACGCATGCATCGCCTGCAGTTAATGCATTTGTTCGGATCAACTATGATGTAAGGATGAGTTTCGTCTATTTCAAACTTTTTCTCCTGCCAGATTTCAATGTTTGAAATATCTACCCCATACTCTGTGGCATATTTTCTCAATTCGCATTCAAAGGCATCAATACATCCGCATGAAAGACATCTCTTTGCCTCCTGGACGGCAGTTTCTTCTGAAAACCCCAAATCTACTTCTTCAAAGTTATTGCGCCGGGCACCTGCAGGAAGTTCCGGCATTTTTGCCCTTGCTTTCTTTGCAACACCGACGAAGTTTTGTAAATCGACTTTATCAAGGGGACCTTTGCTTATGTTAAAAGGCATTTTAGGGGATTTTACAGGCTTTTTGCGCAGGAACAGATCAATGGAGTGAGCGGCTCGCCTGCCCGCACTAAAAGCTGACACCACTGTCTTGGGGCCGGTAAAGACGTCTCCTCCGGTAAAGACCCCTACTACATTTGTCTGAAGAGTTCCCGTGTGCGCAACAATTGTTCCCCAGCGTGTGGTTTCGCACTCTTGGCCAATTTCATCATTCTGCAAACAAGACATTTCAGGTACCTGGCCGATAGCAGTTATTACAGTATCAGCGTCAACTGTTTTTTCTGAACCGGATATGGGTCCCGGCCTGCACCTTCCGCTGGAATCTTTTTCGCAGAGCCTCATACTTATATATTCCATCTGTTTTAACTTGCCGTTTTCACCAATAAGCCGTGAAGGAGCGACAAGTATATTTATTTCGATTCCTTCCTCTTCTGCAGCATCAACCTCTGCTGCAAGAGCCGGCATTTCTACTCTTGATCGACGATAGTATATAGCGACATTTTTTGCTCCCAGTCGGAAAGCAGTTCGTGCTGCGTCAATTGCGGTATTGCCGCCGCCTATAACAATCACCCTGTTTCCAATTTCGACATTTTTTCTTAGTGAAACATCTGTAAGAAATTTTGTGCCTTCAATTACGCCATGAAGTTCTTCTCCTGGTATTCTCAGATTGCGGTAACCCCAACACCCGATGCCTAAAAAAATCGCGCTGTAACCTTCTGCAAACAGGCTGTCAAAGGTGAAATCTTTTTCCAGGGCCACATTGGTTTTCGCTTCAATCCCTATCTGCAGAATTGATTCTATTTCAAGATCAAGTATGTGTCTTGGAAGGCGGTAATCAGGGATTCCATATCGTAATTGTCCGCCCAACTCAGGCATGGCCTCAAATATAGTCACTTCATGGCCCATTTGCCTCAGATAAAAGGCAGTGGAGAGCCCGGCCGGTCCTCCTCCAACCACGGCAACCCTGTAACCTGAAGGCTCGGGGAGGCATGTAATTAATTTTTTATAATTATTTCGTTCATAATCACCAAGAAAACGTTTTGCAAAGTTAATACAAACAGGTTCGTCAACTCTTTGTCTCCGGCATTCGGTTTCACAAGGATGGGGACATATCCTTCCGATTACCAGGGGCATTGGGCAGCGTTCTTTAACGAGTTTTAATGCTTCCAGATATTGACCGTTTGCAAGCAGCGCAAGATATCCCTGGATATCCACGTTTGCCGGGCATGTGAGGTGGCATGGGGCTACGCAGTCTCCATAGTGTTTTGACAGAATCAATTCTAATTTATTTTGACGGGCCTGGCGGACCCGTTCCGAATTGGTATCTATAACCATTCCTTCTTTGACCTTTGCGACACACGATGTAACCATACGATCGTGGCCTTCAATTTCAACTATGCATAAACGGCATCGTCCCAATGGCTTGAGGTGTTCTTGATAGCAAAGGGTTGGTATCTTTATCCCTGATTCTTCTGCTGCCTGTAAAATAGTGACGCCGGATTTTACTGTGGTTTTTTTTCCGTTGATCGTGAGTTGAATTTTGTTTGACAAACCGTACCTCCTAAAAGTCTATAGTATAGAAATTTCCATTTTATGCCTAATGAATTCGGTACCATAAAAGTGCCTAAAATGCCTAAAGTTGTGGTACGCCTTCGGCGTGCTGATTGATAATGACTACCAACGTAAGGCGGGACAGCCTGTAAATTCAGTTATAGACTTTCAGATAATTAATTTCACTGCGTTAGGAACGTGGACGTATAACTAATACGCCTTCCTCCTTCTGGCCTTGTGAAATTAATTATCTGAAAGTCTATAGTTAACAATTTCATAAATTGTGCTTGATTGTGGACATATCCACAAGTCAGGCAAATTCTTATTCTGTCCCGTGGGAACATTTGAAAATAGCCTGGTAATTTATTACCAAGTGTTTGATTGTATAACGACACGGATAACCTGCTGAAAAAGCAAGCAAAAAGATGGTTAAAAGTAAAGAGGTAATTATAAACGATGAAATGAGTAGAAATCTAAAAATGGCCTGGCTTTTTCAGTCAGAGTTGATCCGCTTGTTCTCCGGCAAATTACTATACTGCGATAGGGGTGAGAGTAAAAATGCGAGCAAGTTGCGCCGCACTCTTAACGTCACCCAGCCGCAATGCATTGCGAATATCATCCAGCTTGTATGCATCATCAAGAGATAAATAAGGGGACCATCCTTTATTCATATCGATCAATTCGACATCAACCTCGGCAACATATTGTCCCTCGTACACGAGCTTTGTACGTCGTATTTTTTTCATTATATCCTCCTCAGAAAATCTGTTGTCCACAGATCGGCATCAGGCCTGTAAGCAGTAACCAAAACGGCCGGTGAAAAAGCCCCCTTGGGGATTCCCCAAACTACGTGTATCGGGTTGTCAAAACGATCTTTCAGTAATACCAATACACATGGACCTTTTGGATAGTCAGGATAATCTTCTATAACTAATGCATCCGAAACTCCTGCCATGATATCCCTGACGAAAATGTTGTCTTCCGCAAGCTCATCATAACCATGGTCGGATATTATAACCTCCTTACCTTCAATCAGTCTCAGAATTCTCTCGAATATCTCATTCATATTTTATATAATACAATAATCAGGAACTATTTGGCAATAATATTCTCTTTTCCACAGTAGTCTTATGACGGACTAATTATACGGATATGGATATCATCACATTTGTAATGATATTCGTATTTTTAAACGCCATGTGCCTTGAAAAGAATCCGTACCTTGCTGGAAACGTTCTGAACGTCAAAAGTATCCTTCATCAGAAGAAAGATATCAATGTCTTGTGGACACGGCTTGTCGGTAACAAAGGAGCCAAAGCGGATTTTTTTTAAGCGGTTAATTTTACGGTCCTTCTACCTTTTGTGGCTGCTAATTGATAACCCAATGGCTTTAATAATGATGCCATCGTTTTAATGGTTATATTAGTCGACTTCATTGATCTCATATTTTGAATTGCAGAGGTAGAGACGCCGGATTTTTTGGAAAGTGCTCTTACGCTAATATGCTCTTCAGCCATAGCTTCAAGCAACAATTCAGAAAAAAGAAATTGCACATATTCTTTTTCAAATTTTTTCTTTTGTTCTGAATCGCTCATAACTCGATCAAAGGTTGACTTTTTTTTATTCTTCATAATAATCTCCATTTTTCACCCTTGAGTCGTAATTTTTCATTCTTTTTAGAGCCAAATCTTTTTCTTTTTGAGGCAATTTTTGACCCTTTTTACGAAATCCATTTGTTACTACAATCTTTTTCCCTACAAAAAAGAATGATAGAAACCGGTCTGGCTGAGGCTTAAAAGCAAATATTTTCTCGCCTTCATTTCTGAATTTTGTAATGTCTGATATTTTACCGAAATCGCCAATTCTTTTGAAAAGCATCAATGTTTTTCGTTTTTGGGCATTAGAAAGAGTTTCAAAAAAATCAAGTGCTTCACTCTTCCCCTTTTTATCAAAAAACCATTCAACGGTTAAAGCTTCTCCTTCGTATGCGATGAATTCTTTCATACTTAATACATGTATCATTATTGCGATACAGAATCAAAAGTTTTTTAGCGTATAAATATTGGTATTATTGACATCGTACTGCTCACTTGCCGCAGACGCTATCCGAAAAACTATCAAAAAAGTGATGAACTGTCGTAAAACAACAATTAGTCTAAAGCGGCACGGCTTCTGCGGTCAAGTGAAGCAGATGGTTCGGCCTTGTTACGCAGTCTTTTGGCTTTCAGCAAGCTGGTTTGGATACGCCCACAAGTACTCTCGGAGTTCCAAGTTCATGCGGTCTATCTCTGCCAGAAAACTGGTTGCTGACATACGATAATTCTCCAGATTTGTTTCCATCTTGCGAAGATGTGAGACCTGCTTTTGGAAGTAGGCGATCCTCTCCTGTGTCGTTTTATACTCTTCTTCGTTATGAATCATGTATCAAAACCTCCACAATTCCTCGTTTTTTCCCATTGCGTTTGAGCTGCCAATGTTTGATTGCCGCTTCTTCCCCATCAAACGCTGCCAAATGTCTTACCCAGAAAATACTTGCACCTTCGTAATTATGGGCAGCCATGTGATCGAAAAGAATCCGTGCCTTGCCGGCCCTATGTGTCAGGGTAGATGTCGCAAATTTTGCGACAACTGATTTTTTATCCAGCTCACCTTCATTGAAAACATTATTGATATGTGAACCAGGAAAGTCATTCAGGGCCTGCTCCATTTTTTTTGTTCGGCTATCTCATGCCACTTTGCGATATTGGGTCACTTCCACTTGACGATGTATCTTTTTAGCTTCGTTCACTATACTTTCAATGTTTGTAGCTATTTCGTCAGAAAGCCACTCGTTCCCACATAACGAACATAGCGTTGCTGGTACGTTTCTGATCACCACCAGAGTATCTTCCATGTCTACCGTGAATGTTGTAGTTCCCTGTTTTTTAAACCCTCCACAAAGTGGACAAATATTTTTAGTTGAACTCATTAGCTCCTCCTGGTTTTAAAGTCTGTTTCAAAGTGTTCTTCATCCGGCCAATAAGCTGTGATTAAGAATATCTTTTGCTCGGTAAGATCATAGGCAATAACTGCATGCAATGGCTGATTTTGCCATATTCCGTAGAATAATCCACTTGGGAAAGGTTTGTCATCAGGATAATTTTCAATCATCTCTCCTGTACAAATGATATGTTTCACAGATGCTCTGCTGATCCCCTTCTCCAACATCCTTTTTAGAGCATGTGCAGACCATTCTATTCTACCTTGCTGGATTATACCGACCAATTGGTCATGATTCATTGTCTACTTTTTCCCTATTTTAATTTCATGGTGAATTTTGTGAAGCTTACTTTCGCGTTGCCGAACGCCCAGGATGTACGAGGGGACATCAACTAATTATACGGATATGGATATCATCACATTTGTAATGATATTCGTATTTTTAAACACCATGTGCCTTGAAAACAGTACACTTTTTGACGACACACTTTTCCTGCCCCTTACTCCTTAATATACAGATACGCCGGGCTTGTTTATCAACCGAATAAGATCGTGATTCGCTTTGCTCTCACAATCTATCCTTATTCGTTATGTGATTTATTCATTTTCATCAGTCTGCCATTTTTGTCGCCCATTGCCTGAACTTTGTTCCCTGCTTGGATTTTACTCTGTAACCAACTGAAATTATTACATCAAGGTTATAGTAATTTGGCGCTTTCTGCTGAAATTCGGAAATTCCGAATTTCTTCAAAGTTTGGTTCTTTTCCAGCTCTTCTTCTGCATAAATATTTTTAATATGCTCATTTATGGTAGATTTCGCGTTCCCAAAAAGCATTGCCATTTGATCTTGGGTAAGCCAAACCGTTTCATCTTTTAAACGGGTTTCTATCCTGATTTCGTTATCTTTTGTCCGGTAAATGAGTATATCTGAATTTTGTTTCATTTTTTTCTTTCCATTAACTTCAGGCACTGTCTTTTCTTATGTCCGTTCAAACAGATCAACCCAGGATTGAAACCTTCTAACTTTTTCAAGCCCATAGGGTTTAAGGTATTGCTTTATATCTTCAACAGATTTTTCTTTTTCTAATGAATTCCTATTCTTAGAAAAGAACTTGTCTGCAAAGCATATTATCTGCTCTTCTATTGAAACAGGAAGCATGTCGCGTTTGGGTAAAGGAAGATCGTAGTTTTTTATGTCTTCTATTGTTATACCTACGCCAACATGACGTTCGCAGACAAGAGCATGCCTTGGGAACCCGATTTTTTCTAGTATTTCACGGCCCAAATATCCATGACAAATATACGGATTTTTGCCTTTACAACCCAGTTCAGTGGCATTCGTCAATAACATGCCGATATCATGCAACATCGCAGCTTCTTTTATAAAATCAAGGTCCGGGTTTAATTGGGGTACCTTTTTGGCGGCATCAAGGGCTTTTCTTGTGACTTGTTTGCCGTGCTGAAGTATGATTTCATATGCCCTTGAATTGCTTTTGTAGTACTTATCAATAATATCAATAGGATTCATAAAACTATCGTGAAAGAAGTACACCCTCTATGAAAGGATCTATTGCTCCATCAAGAACGCTGTTGACGTCGCCGAGTTCAAGGTTTATCCGGTGATCCTTGACCATCTGGTAAGGATGGAGGACATATGACCTTATTTGACTGCCCCATGCTATATCATCCTTGCTTTCATGCAGTTTTTGTTTTTTTTCATCCTGCTTCCGCTTTTCATTTTGATATAGCCTTGCTTTAAGCACCTTCATGGCCATTTCTTTGTTTCTGTGCTGTGATTTTTCCTGCTGGCACTGCACAACTATCCCGGTAGGCATATGTGTAATACGGATAGCGCTGCTTGTTTTATTAACATGCTGGCCTCCGGCTCCGCTTGCTCTGAATACATCAATGCGCAGGTCTTTATCCTCAATGTCTATAACGATTGTTTTATCAAGTTCCGGATAAACAAATACAGACGCAAAGGATGTCTGCCTTTTGCGGCTGGCGTTAAATGGAGAAATTCTAACCAGGCGGTGAACTCCTTTTTCTGCCTTAAGGTATCCATATGCATATTCTCCACTTGCGGTAAAAGTAACACCTTTAATCCCTGCTTCATCACCAGGCTGAAAGTCAATTATTTTGACTTGAAAGCCTTTTCGTTCAGTCCATCTCATATACATTCTGAAAAGCATTTCAGCCCAGTCCTGAGCATCTGTTCCGCCGGCGCCTGCATTGATTGAAACAATAGCGTTGTTTTTATCATCTGCTTCATCAAGCATCAGCTCGAGTGAAAGTTTACTGATTTCTTTGTCTATTGCTTTGATTTGGAGGGAGACTTCTTCGATGGTATCTGTGTCTGATTCATCGAGGGCCATATCCAGCAGCATTTCACATTCTTCAAGATCATTAAAAAGTTTGTTAAAACTTTCGACCTTGCTTGTAAGCAATGCCCGTTCTTTTAGAATTGATGTAGTTTCTTCCTGTTTATCCCAGAAGCTTTCTTTTGCAATCAGGTTCTCGATTTCTTTTAGTCTTTTTGTTTTTTCTTCGACGTCAAAGATAGTCCTTCAGATGTTCTAATTTAAGATAAAGTTCCTTTATATTGTGCTTGAGTTCTATAGACATTTTTTTCCTCCTTAATTATTAATAGTCCACCACGGATTTTCACGGAATTACACTGAATTATCAAAATATTCTTCTCAACATTGCGAACGTCTCTGCACCAAAATTGAACAATAACCCCACTCTCAATCGAGTTGTTTTAAGATAATTGTAAATTACTCATTGTTTATAATTTTCAGTGAAACTCTGTGTCGTTCCGTGGTGAACTATTACCTTAATTATTATTTTTTACCTTTATACAATATTGAAAATATAAGCGTAACTACCACGCATGCAATGGCGAAAAGATCACCAAATCTGGTATAGGCGGATGTCTCATGTATTATTGGAATGGATTGAGTTATGACTTTTTCCTGAAAGAGCGATGTCGAATCCATAACTCTTCCAACAGGGTCAATAAATCCACTTATGCCTGTATTTGCCGACCTTACCAGGGATCGTCTGTTTTCTATTGCTCTGAATACTGCCATGGAAAAGTGCTGATAAGGAGCGCTTGATCTGCCATACCATGCATCATTAGTGATGTTGACAAGTAATACTGCTTCATTTTTTGTCATGGCCCTGGAAAGCTCAGGAAAAATGATTTCGTAACAAATCAGTAACCCCAGATTGCAATTATTCCACTTGATAGTTTTTCCTTCCTGCCCCGCGCTGAAATCTCCAACAGCTTCAACCATTTTACCAATAAACGGCAGCCATTTTTTAAAAGGGACATATTCTCCAAATGGAACAAGGTGCGCCTTGTCATATTTTTCGCATACCCTTCCATCCGGGCTTATCAGGTAGGCACTGTTGTAATATTCTATAATATTTCCCCTGCGGACAAAGGAAGGACTGCCTATAAGAAAATCCGTGTTTGTATCATGAATTCCCTTTTGAACCTTTTTTGACAGCAGTCTGTCGTACAAAAAGTAAAAGGGAGTCGCTGTCTCCGGCCAGACCACAAGATCAGGTTTTTCCTCTTTGGCTAAAAGAGATAAATTGACGTATTTTTCTGTGGTTGCTGTTTGAAATGCTGGGTCCCACTTTATTGACTGTTTGATATTTCCCTGAACAATTGTGACTTTTAAAGACTTTGAAGCAGAGATTAGATCGTCAATTGATTCAATTCGCCATTTTCCATAAATGAAAACAAGACCTGCGATCAAGATAAAAACAAATATCGATCCTCCGGCAAGACGTTTTTTAATCCGCACTTCTTTCCATTTGCTTCCCGTAATATAAAGAAACACCAGGAAAATTGTCGCATTAGATAGAGCAATCAGAAATGATACTCCATATACTCCAAATATATCCGATATCTGTATAAGATGCAACCTGTTAAATTGGGAGTATCCAATCAGTCCCCAGGGAAATCCTGAGAAAAGATAATTGCGAATATATTCCAGAGAAACCCATAAACAGGGGATTATAAAAAGACATGTCCCAGGCTTTGGACACAATCTTTTAACAACAATTGAAAAGACAGCCATATAGAGAGCTAAATAAGATGATAACAGGAAAAGAACGGATACGCATAGATAAAGAGGAAGATTGCCATAAGTCTGCATAGTATAGACAAGCCAGTATGCAAGGGTAGTGTAATGTGCAAGACCTGCAATAAAACCAAGGCGAAAACTATTTGTTAATGAGCTGTTTTTTAAGGAAATCAGAAGTGGTACAAGGGCAAACCACGCAAGCCAGTCAATGCCGATTTTCGGGAAAGAACCGGTTAAAAGCAAGCCGCTTAATATAGCTAAAATGATATTTGACCAGTTAATACTTGTTGTTTTCAATTTTAATCCAGTAATGTTTATTTATCGTATAATCAGAAATTTGAAAACTCAAATATGAGATTAACCAGAGGCAGCGGGCAATTAAATTTAAATGCCCGCCACCTCTGGTTGTTAACAAGTTACTTTTGAGTTTTCAAATTTCTGATAATCGTTTTGACTTTAAGGTTTAAAACCTCACCGTAATTTTTTTGAGAAAAATTTACGTTCCATTTCCTGTTCGCAACATATCTCCATCCCAGCATAATACATCATCAAGATCTTTTGATGTTCATTCCCATGGAATTCATTAAAATCGTTTAAAATAATTTCAATCGGGATTCCGATAGTCTCCGAAAAATATCTATATGGTATAGTATCAGGGTCCATTGTTATTTATTATCCACCCGCTCCTTCAATTCCTTCCCAGGTTTAAAAAATGGCAATTTCTTTGATTTCACTTCTGTGGGTTTACCGGTTTTTGGATTTTTTCCGGTGTATGACTTATATTTCTTTACGTATAAACTGCATAAGCCACGTATTTCTACCCGCTCATCTTTTGCAAGAGCTTCTGATATTTCATTAAAGAATATATTTACTACCGATTTAGCTTCGTTTGTTGTGAGGTTATTATTGTTTTTCAGTGCCTGGATTAGTTCAAGTTTGTTCATGGGGTTCTCCTGAAATATTTTATTATATTAGTATGATATAGGATTTTAGTGGGGGCGTCAATTTATTTCGGGGAATTTAGGATTTTTCTATATTGCAAGCAACTGCATTATAATCGATATACTGGATTATTTTATTGGGTTGTGATATTTAAAACATCTCTGATATCAGGGGTAGGCACTCACAGGTGAACGTTTACCGATAATTAAAAGATTGAATGGATACGATGAATAGGAGCAATCAATGAAACCTGATTTTGAAGGGTCAATTCCGATGATTTTCCTTGCCGGTCCTCCCGGGGCGGGTAAAAGCGGCCTGGGAAAAAAGGCATGCCAGAAACTTAAGTTACGGTTCTTCGATCTCTCTACACCCGTAATTAATGAACAGTCACTCCTATCCCAAAAGGAGATCTTGACGGAAGTGATTGCTAAGCGATCTGCCGATATCATAGCACTCCCTTGGCTGCTTCAACAAAACAAGGGGATACGAACATTGGTTAGACGTTCCGGAGTGCTACTGCTCTTGTGGGCACATCCCCTTGACATGCAGACTCGCTCAGGCCATTCGGAGCCACTTTTTACCCCTTCTCCGAGGATCAAAACCAGGGGTGGATTCGGGCGTAACGGCACTGGGTGTCGTGAGTTTCGAAGCC
>Ga0255422_1052_pt1 | contig 24139 bp, 26 predicted proteins | sample ANMaggSeSYBR02D3_FD_182631 | JGI IMG/M metagenome (GOLD analysis project Ga0255422, IMG submission 182631) | Sediment cell enrichment communities from methane seep in Santa Monica Basin, California, United Staets - ANME aggregate JGI... | ecosystem: Environmental > Aquatic > Marine > Cold seeps >... | reverse complement strand
TGCAAAAAGCTAACCGGACACCACTGAAAAAGTTATAACCATTATACCATTTTCTTAGATGCGTAAAATCAACGCCGTTCAGATAATCTGCAAATACCTGTTTGATCTCATCTTCCGTATATCCGCATAACGTGGCATATCGTTTCTCAAGAGTTATGTCTTTTAAGTTGTTTAATCCGCTAAAAAGACTGACCTTGCTGAACTTGCTAACACCCGTCAGAAAGGCAAACTTTATATACGCGTCGCTGTCTTTAATGACCGAGTAAAAAACTCTTTAAGCCTTCCCGAATCTCTATGGCAATATCCGTCTTTTCTATATTATCCAGAATCGGCTTGTCATATTCATCCACCAGGATAACAACGCGCTGGTTATATTTGCTGCCAAGCTGCTGTATCAGTTCTTTAAATTTAAGGTGTACGGCATCTTCTGTAAGTTCAATGCCATTATTCAAGGCATGTCCATTCAGGATAGAATGAATGGTTTTGTCTAATATCTCCCTGCTTTCAAAAACACCCCCGCCAAAACTGATATCAATAACCGGATATTCAATGTTCCAGTCCCGATTTTTTTCAAGGTAGAGACCCATGAAAAGCTCTTTTTGTGTGGAAAAGACTGCTTTTAATGTGCTGACCAGCAGGGATTTTCCAAAACGGCGGGGACGAGCAAGAAAGTAATACTCGCCTGCGCCATTTATTAATTCGTGGATCAATGGCGTTTTATCAACATAGCAATAGCCGCCTGCGCGTATCTTGCTGAAGGTCTGAATACCAATCGGAAGTCTTTTCATAGATCTGTTTCCTTTCAGCTTTGAGCTTTCACCTTTTACCTCTCAAAAGATGGCCGAAGAGATCCTGAAACTTCTCCTTTTATGTAATGATGTTTTACGCTTGCCGATCCTCTATAGACTTTCAGATAATTAATTTCACAAGGATAGAAAAAGGAAAGCGTATTAGTTATACGTCGACGACTAATAACGCAGTGAAATTATTTACCTGAAAGTCTATATTTATTTGAAAACAATTGCCACAGGAACAGTAGCCGGCAGGCTGGCCTCCATTCCAATGACCCTGAAAAGCAGGTTTCCATAAAAATTACCATTTTTCAACTGCCCTATTTTTATCCGAATTTGTCCGGACTTGCCGGGTTTAATGCTGAGCCTTTCAGGCATGATCTCAATCTGTGGTTTACCACCATTTTTATTTTGTGAGACTATCTTAAATGAAGAGCGAATATCAAGCGTTTTCCTGGTTGGATTCGTAATATTCAATGTAAGTGGTTTAACCCTGCTGCGTTTAGAGTTTAAATCAATTCTTGCAGGACTGACCAACAGGGGAACACGGGGTGTATTCCTGTTCATACCGCCGGGGCCGGCCAGACTTTTAAGTCTTGCCGCCATCCCGGCATCTATCATTAAGGGCGCCGAAACATCTTTTTTACCGGTTTTTTCAAACCCGATGCTTTTGAGCTTCAAATCTGCTGACGCAATATAGCGGCCTTTGGGAAGGGGATCAAAAAAAACAAACTTGAGCAATTTTTTACCCTTTGGCTGTATGACCACTATCCGGCCGGAAAGATCCGTTATCTTGAGCAATTGTTTTTTTGCACGGTCAAAAATTCGGCATGCCCCGCTCACCTGAAGATCAAAGTTCCCTGTATTTTCCACCATAAGACTTGCCAGCAGAGATCCTTCCCCGTTCCCGGCGGGCTCTATCAGAAGATCTTCCATCCTGACCGGCGGGGGCGTTTTGGGCAATCCGGTCGGCTGCACCCTGATATAGACAGGAATGCCCACGCTCAATTGCTTGATCAGTGTCAAACCACCCTTTCGCGGAATACTGAGTCCTGCTCTTCTGTGTTTTCCAAGCTGTATGCCGGCAACATCCGAATTGTCTACCGGCAGGGCAGGAGCCAAATTGTAAGGCGATTGATCCACTATCAATGCAATCTTAAAATCTCCGACTATTTTTTCAGGAGGAGCTATCTCAATACTGATATTTCCTGTTTCCCCTGGAGATAGTATAAGCGATGTAGGCGAAACCTTGATCCAGGAGATCATAGAGATATTGTCGCTGCCTTCTGCAAGTCTTTTTTCAATACTCTCAAGGTAAATATCAAAACGCTCCTCCTTTTCCCTGGAAATGTTCTGTAGTCGTATACTGGTCATATAGTTGCCCCCGGACTGGAGGCCAACCTGGATGGTTGCCGGTGCCACTTTCAGTCCTGCCAATATCCACGAAGGGAAAAACAGAAGGACCAAAAGAACCGGCAGGATGTATTTTAATATTCTCTTCACAATCATGTGATTCCGATCATTCCTGTCCACACGGCCAGGCCCTGATGCTGACAGCAAGAGTATAACTTCCGGGCTGCGTTTCTCCTGTAAAAATGCCTTTGGCATACAGTGTCACGGTGGCAGTGCCTGTGGTGTCTCCCGGGATTATGACGCCGATGGATTCATCAGGACTGTCCGGCGCTGCTGTGGCAGCATTATAAACTTTGACCAGATTTGCGCCGGTTCCTGCCGGGGCTGTTGCTGCAGCGGTTTCATCGGGACCGCCCCAATAAGTATTATTTTCCGTACTGATACCTGCACCTGAGACCACAACCCCGAATATCGTTTCAAGATAAACGTTTTGTCCCGGTGCATCTACATCATCTTTGCTGAATCGAGGATTATTCGGATCGTCCTGGGACGCGGCCAAAAAACTGATATCAAATCCGCCGTTGCTTATAACAATCCATTCAATACTGACAACCTCGCTTCCGCCAGAGCCGGAAAACGGAACATCAATACTGGCAGTCACAGGAGATCCATCATCAGAGATGGCAAGGGTTTGCGGATTGGTTAATCGGAATTTCACAGCACCATCTCCGCTCTGGCCTTCTGCCGCCAGCGGTCGTGGCACCAAAAGCATGGCCAGGATTATGACAATAGACCATAGTCTGAAAAAAATTCTATATGTTTTGTGGGCTGTCATTTTCTCTCTATCCGGTTTCCTTTTATTGTTCAGATAAAGAAAGCAAGATATATGCCGTACAAGGGGAAGTAATAAACGGGAGGGGGGGGGTGTCAGAATTTATTTATGGAGAGGCAACGGAATGAAGGGCAAATTAAACCGCTAATTACACGAATTACGCTAATTAATTGTATAGGATAAAAAGAAATTTAACTACAACAATATCGCCTTTTTTATTCGGCAAAGTCAATAACCTCTTGGATTAATTCCGGGGAAAGGTCTTCCAGTTGCCTTATGATGGTTTCTTTATAATTAACTGCTATACTCATTTTAGTTTACCTGTCCTTCCTAAAAAAGCATCCGGCTATAAAAATCAACAAATTTTATCCGTTCAACAAAAAATGCAGATAGTTTTTTTAGCATAAAAGCTTGGAAAATGTGTGCCGAAAACAAGGCGATTTACATTGCACATGTATTTAGCCATATTTTACTTCCAGCGCAGCCTTGGAAACCCTTGATAGCCTCGGAGCTAATAATTTCTCGATCTTCACATAAACTATAGGCTGTCCTTTTTCTCTCTGTTTTTTTGCTATCCTTAAATTATAAGTAGACAGTTCTTCATCATACTCAGGAAGGAGTACAACTTGCGCCCCTTTCGGTATCTTATCTTCAAATTTTGGGTGTTCAAAAATATATTTGCTAAATTCAATACCTAAAGTCATATTCTTTTCTATCAGTTCTCTTTCTCTCATCTCTTTGCCTCCTGTATAAATCTTTGCTTGTATACCTCCCAATTATCTTTAATATCATTTTCTGCAAAAGTCAGAGCATCATTTTTATCACTAACAAAAATAGGTGTTTTGCGTTTCTCGCCCTTCAGGCTAAGAATATCTCTGTGAGCAAAACCATGAGACGTGTCATATCTTACTACAGAAAACCATTTGCCATTTATGAAAGTCTCGTATTGCACCACAAAATCGATAATTTCACCTCTAATCCTAAGATGATAATGCCTATACCTAATCTTCTTGACTGAAAGGAAGAACAAACTCAATTTCTTTCTCAATTTCTTTTTTAATCGGCAACTGTTTGTTTCCTCATCTTAATAAACACAAAGATCAAAATAAATTTTCATTTCAAAGATTCACTCTATCCACATCACTCTCAGAGAGCTTTGCACAACCTGTTGTCTTTTCTAAAAAAGAGAGGGAGAAATTGTTGGTTTATTGGTTTTTGATACATTTTTAGGGATAACTCACCAAAATTAATGAGCAGCCCCAACTCCTTTTTGCAGCTTTTTATGCTGTTAATTATTTGCGCCTCTTCTATGCGGGTTATTGTCTTCATAGATTTGATTTCTATTACAATGTGTTCAAAAACTAGAAAATCAGGAACATAATATTTTTTCAGCTTATGATTCTTGTAATATATCTCTATTTTTTGTTGTGAAAGGTATGGAATATTTTGAATATCAAATTCAATTTGAAGGGCTTCCTGATAAACTGCTTCAAGAAAACCAGGTCCAAGCTCCTTATGCACCTCCATGGATGCACCAATTATTTTATAAACCTCATCTTTGTATAACAAATTTGCCGTGAATAATAACCAACCGCTAATTACGCTAATTACACTAATTAACTACCCTTTCTTTATAAAATGAGTCCAATAAAATTCGCGCAATTAGTGTAATTCGTGGTTCTATTCAACTCCTTCCTAAAAAGGGGCAACATGGGACGCTACTTCATTGATTTTTATTGTTTCTTCTCAGTTTTTCCACTTCTTCAAGAGAAAAACCGGTTTTCTTTGCAATAGCAGCATCATCCAATACGTCCAGCAAATTGATCGCCACATGTTTTCTGCCACGTTCTTCGCCTTCTTTTCTGCCTTCTTCTCTGCCTTTCAGTTTGCCGATACCAAATGATGATTCTACCATACTGGCTTGATAATGCAGATTGTCAACATAACGATTATACTCAATACGTTCGTCATCGGAAAGTTTGAGCATATCAAGCTGCTCTTTGGCTTTCTGTAAGCCTTTAGCCTTGAAAGTATCTTCTATCTTCTCATTTTTTAAAAAATATATCCATTCATCCAGAGTATTTTTTGCTATATCATCAAAACTATTTGTCCTGATTAAATAGTATTCCGGAAACAGTTCAAAAATCTTTTTTTTGCCATACAAAACTTGCTGATTTTCATCTAAAATCAATTCGTTATGGGTATGCAGGCCTTGAAATGATGTGGTACCATGATAAATATAATCTTCTCCCTGACCCAGATCAAAATAGAGAATGTTAACTGAAATAACCTTTACTACCTTTGAGTAAGGTTCGTTCTCATCAATATGCTCGGTGATTACTCTGGATGTGCCGTAAAGTATTCTCTGCAGATAATCAAATTCCCGTTGATATTGTACTTCTATAATGATTATTTCGTTTTTTTCATTTCTGACCTTTAAGTCAACTCTGTTAAATTTATCTGCACGATCTTCTTTATTGCTTTCACTTTCAAGAACTTCGAGGATAGTAATGTCTTCCCTAATAAGTTCGCCAAGAAAACCTTCGAGGATCTCAAAATTGGCCTTGCTTCGTAAAAGACGTTTCATGGCCCAGTCAAAACTGATTAATTTTCTTGATGACATTGTTTTTCTCCTGAAAAGTTTCGAGCTGTGCGGGCAGGTAATTTCCAAGTCCTTCCGAATGTTCGGTAGTCCCTACAAAACAATATAGAGCCCCATAGTCCATAGTCCAAAACCAATGTTCTATTTTGGTTATACTTGTTTCATTTTGGTTACACTCAAATTATTTATTTGAAAGTCTATAGAAACGCGGACGAAATTACAAGCCATTTCCAGATGGGAATTACTTTTATTTTATTCTCTATGATGGTTTCGTCATCCCATGTTATTAGCGTGCCTGTGGAGAGTGAAAGTTCATTCATGGCGCTTTTCAATCCGTGGAGTTCTCTTTCAAAGGTTTTTTTATCCGACATCTCCCAGCATACCTGAATCAGTTGCGCCTTGCCTGAAATTCTATGCCGCACAAAAAAATCAGTTTCGTGTCCGTCTTTTGTGTTGACATACTCCGTGTCATATCCCATGCGGCGCAGATGCATAAACACCATATTTTTCAGCAACGGACCGTAATTATATGAATTGCGGAAGGACATGGCATTCAAGAGACCGGTATCAATTGTGTAGATTTTAGCCGGATTAATCAGCCTTGTTTTTTCAGAACGACTGTGAATGGGAACTTTGTAAAACAAAAAAGCATCCGTCAAATGATCAAGATATTCATACAAGCTGTTCTTGGTGCATTTGATCGACATACTTTTCATGGTATTGTAGAATTTATTAACACTGAATTGCCCGCCGGAAGAATTCATAATATGACGAATCAGGTGTTTAAGCACATGAACATTACTGATCTTATGGCGCTCAATTATGTCCTTTAACAATACAGAATCAATATAACCTTGTAATATTTCAATTCTAAGATTGCGATCCAGCTTCTGAACTTCCGGGAAACCTCCAATTTCAAGATAATCTTTTACGGCCTTGCGCAATACAGAGGCAGTATTCGCTCCAAACGTTTTTGGCTTGTGAGAAAAAAGCTCGTGAAATTTCAAAAATTCCTCAAAACTGAATGGGAATATTTCTATGGGCAGAGAACGACCCCGTAAACTGGTGGCTATTTCCGAGCCAAGTAATTTTGAGGATGAGCCGGTAATAAAAATTTGAATATTTTCCGTATCAAGCAAGCGCCTTATGAACATTTCCCACTGGTCTATTCGCTGTATCTCATCAAAGAAAAAATTACACCGGATATTTCGATGTTCAGGATATTTTCCAAAATAGACATCGAGAATTTCCTGAAAATTATTGACGTTAAAGTCAAGTAACCGATCATCTTCAAAGTTAAGATAGAGTATTTCCTCTTTTTTTATTCCCGAGGCGATCATTTCTTCTATTTTCTGATAACAAAACCAGGTCTTGCCGGATCGCCTCATACCTATAACGACATCCGCCTTGCCCTTTATTTCAGAAAATTCCTTGTTCCTGATTACCAGTTCAGGCAATTTCCGTTCATGGAAATCATCAATAAGTTGTGAAATTATATCTTTCATAATGCCTATACTATCTCTTTTTTAGAGATAATACAATTATTTTCTATCTCTTTTTTAAAGATAGTTGGCAATGACTCCGGGAAGCAGTAGCCGTTCACGGTTGTCGGTTCACAGTTCATATTCTGTCTTCCCTGTCCGCAATAACATCCGTTGCCCAATTGCCTTTAGAAGTAGAAAGCAACTCTCTTGTTTTCTCATGACTTATGCCTTCTTCGTCTAATGTAAATCTTGATTTCGTGGCTATAAATTCCTCTCTTATCTCGGATATCGTAGCAATGCGTTTAAGCTTTAGCCCCTGGTGCACGATCATAACGAGAACCTGGACAGGCCGGCTACTTTCCATCCCTTTTACACCAAAAAGAAGATTTCCATACACGGGCTTTTTGCCGCCAGGCTTGATTTGCACACGGACACCTTTGGATTTACCAGGTTCAATGTCAAATTTAGCAGGCGTTATTGTAACTGAAGGTTTGCTCTTTTTGTTCTTTGAAGCGCTTCTGAATATGGAGCGGACACCAAGGGTTTTATTTGTAGGATTCATAATAGGGCAAAATACCTGTCACGCTACCCAAACATTGAAACTTCTTCAAGGGTATCAGGCTCCCGGAACAGGAACTCAATCCCATCTTCCTCCCTTTTTGCCCAGTTTTCCTCAGTGTATGGCGGGTCCTGACCGCTTTGAACCTTATAGTATCGGAGGTATCAAGCAATAAAAAAAGCCGTGGCCATTTTCTCGAAGGATCCGAATCCATATTCAGATTCTTAGACAAACACCGCTCTTTTTACTGAGGAAATGTGCCGCATATTAGGTGTTATTAGACAGGGGTTCAGGACCACGTCATTTCGTCCACGTTCCTTAGTGTTACTTTCCAGTTTAGTCCTGCTTCTCCGGCCCGACTACTTCAAAAACTTCCCACAGGGGAATTTTTACATCCTCCATAGAAGCTAAAGACAAAATCTCCATGGATCCGACTATATCCGCTTTACCATAAAGTCCATCTTCCCCCAATAGAAAACGCTCTGCATATAATAAAAGCTGATCAATAATAATATACTCTTTTACCCCGTATTTTTCATACAGATTCTTCTTTTCCCTTTTATCCTTAATGGCTGTACCGGGTGACAACACCTCAACAATCAGATCAGGGGCGCCCTGGATATTGGCTTCGGTAATTTTCTTTTCATCGCATACAACAAAGATATCGGGCTGTACTACATCGTATTCGGACAAGACAACATCGGTGGGAGCAATGCCCACAAAACATTCATCTTTTTTCTTTGGATATGTAGAAAGAAATATGTTTATGTTATTTACTGTCTTTTGATGACGGATAGATGGTGCAGGACTCATATCATATGCCTCTCCGTCAATTAATTCCCACCGTTCATCATCCGGCCACTCAGCATAATCGGCGTAAGTAAATTTTTTTTCCGTTTTTTGAGCTAAAGGCATAATTGATACCTCTTAGTGAAGATTAGCTGTTAGCTTTTTACGTAACCGTTCACGGGGGAACCAGTGGCATAACAAGGCTATTTCCCAACATGTAAGCTTTTACAGGCACTGCATATGCACCGCTTACCTTTTTATTTGAAAACAATTGCCACAGGAACAGCAGCCGGCAAACTGGCATCCATCCCAATGACCCCTAAAAAGCAGGTTCCCGTAAAGATTACCATTTTTCAACCGCCCTATTTTTATCCGAATTTGCTCAGACTTACCGGGTTTAATGCTGAGACTTTAGGGCATGATCTCAATCTGTGGTTTGCTCCCCCCTTTTTTTGTATCCCAGAAGTTTCTAACAGCTCAATCATAATATTTTTTTAAGATCCTGAACAATTAACCCGACATCCTCAAGCAAATTTTTTTTCGGTCAACACAAAAATATTTTCCACCTTTTTTTGTCAAACTGTCAATTCAATTTGTTAGCTCAATTCGTCTTCTGGCACATAAATGCAACCACAATCCCTGTATCATTCCAGTTTTTATCATTTAATCATACCTTCTTTCATGATTTATAGAACATCGCTTTCTATTTCTTCTTGAAAAAAGTTTTTATAATCTTGCGCGGTTTTTTGTAGGCACCGAAGTTTATATCCGTGATCTGTTCTTTGGATTTCAGGCTGACTTTAAAGACTTCGGTTGTAGTCATAATATACCGACGTGGAAGATAGTTTTTATCGATTTTTACCGCATAATCTCCAGGTGTTATGTCAGTTATTATATACCTTCCCTGTTGATCGGTAAAGGCATCCTGAATCTTATCTCCATTCTGCTCCAGGATTATCCGGATGGGTGACAGGCCGTCTTCCTCTTCCTCTTTCTGCATGTTTTGGTTCTTGTCATCAAAGACTGTGCCTCTGATAGTTCCAACTTGCTCCAGTGGAATATCTATAAATATTTCATCGCCTTTACTCAGAGATATGTCACGCGGAAGACTTATCGCCGGTATAACGCCGCTGGGGAGTTCAGTCATATCCAGGCCCAGGCGATAATTTCCAGGGTCCAAAACCGGAAACTCAAACATACCCCTCTCATCTGTATAGACATGCATCCGATTCAGTGTAATACGGGTTTTCGGATATACTTTCTCGTTCGTACCGCGTGTACCGTTACCATCTTCATCCAGGAAAAGCTGCCCTCTTACACGTCCCTTTATTTTAATCCAGGGAATCGGGGTGTCAAACCTCGTTCGCCATATCAGACCGATCTTCCACTCTTTCTCATCCTCTGTAATATTATCCAATTCAAATTTCAGTCTGAGTGAATGGCGTTTCCCAATTCCTATTTCTTTGGTGAGGTCTAAACCGATTTCATAGTATTCCTCTCTGGTTTTACTGCCATTGGTTTTTGTAATCTCATCGGTGTAAAGAACATTGGCGCTCAGGATATTGAATAGATGACACCCCAGCTCATACTCCATCTTTTCTGTTATTTGTTGATAATCGGTTTCTTCTTGAAGACTATCGTCAAGGTCATAGCTCAGCCTCCAGTTGATCATTTTGAGATACCCACTGGCCGTTGCATTATATTCGGAAGTACTTACCCTGTTATCCCTTAACAGGTCTTTTTCTGTCCCCCATTCTCCTTTGGCGGACAGGGTAAGATACCTGAAAGATTTATAAAGCCCAAAGATTACGCTCTCTTCAATCCTGTCTGTTCCCATGATATCGGGATCCATCAGGGGTGTTCGACCACTGCTCTTGTTTTCTTCCTGTTCCCATATCACATCCACTGTCGGCCATTTACCATATCTGAACTGTGTGCCGCCTCTAATTTTTTCCGTTTTTGTTGTAAAACGCGCAGGGTCATCATCCACATTGTCATTATAGTAGCGATAGTCAGCCCAGAGGGTAAGTGGTTCGAAAATCTGGTAGCGGGAATGTATGTTAAATCCTTCTTCGTCGGTAATGCCTCCAGGGTAATTGCTTCCACCATGATAATATTCAGCGTCAAGTCCTAATTTTTTCCAATTAAAGTCGCTTCTTATAAACCATGCCGTATCTTCTCTTTTCGTAGTATCAGTATTTTCAGAACCATAGGCTATCTCTCCTGAAAGGGTTAATGGTTCAAAGAGTTGATACTCACCAAAAAAGCTGTAAAGCCCTTTGTTCCCGGCTCTACCTTCTTGATCCATAAATATGGAGGTTAATCCAACCCTGCTCTTCTCGCCAAAAAGAGCGGTAATATTGGCTCCAACAGAATACTCGTCATCATCACCACTTTCTGCATCATCACGTCCTGCAAAAAAAGTGGTTTCAAATCGTTTACTGTAGGTTCTGGCGTTAATACCCTCACCTGACAAATCTTCGGTGAGCCGGGTAAAATCGGCAGAGGTATGACCTATGCTCAGATCCCATTTCTCTTTCTTGCTCAGATCGAATCGGTAATCCTCGTCTTCTTTCTCATCCTCAAAAAAAGTACTTCTAAAGTATAACCGGCTATAATATTCTTCAGTCAAATCTCCGGCGGTTTCAAGCCGCATTTTTGTTTCCGGCATGCCATCAGTCCTGTCGTTAATTTCAGAAAACTCGAGTTCCATTGTGCCGGGGAGCTCCAGATAGCTTTTTCCCTTTTTATCAGCAACCGCTATGGTCTTGAGACGTATCTTTGCCTCATCCGAGATATCCTTGCCATTTTCTTTCGCCTTTACTGAAAAGACCCTGAATGAGAGCATGTGAAGCTGCTCCTGCCTGATATTCCGAGGCACCTTCACTAAGACATGCGCTACCTGCTTTTGATACGGACCAAGCGTGAGCGTCTGCTGCAAGGTCTTTATCTTCCACCCCAGGCTGGAATGCGCTTCAATCTCAAAGGTGTCATCCCCATTGCCCAGGTTTCGAATCTCAAAACCATAGTTCACCGTCTCACCTGCCCAGGCCAATTTTGGATAGGGCTCAGTGGTAAGCCGTAAGTCCAAAACGCTTTTTACCCGCAGTTCAGCCGTGGCTGTTGCATAACTCATTGCAACAGCTTTGGATGTAACCGAAAGTTTGACAGGATAAGCTATGCTGGATAACGCTGTAGGAGGAACCGAGATCGTGATCAATTTCTTTTTGTGCTGACCGGGCTTCAGGGTTACAGGATTCAGGGAACTGATGCAACTCCAGTTTTCCGGAAGATCAAGTTTCAGATCAAAGGTGTCCTTTATGGTTCCGGTATTTTTTATGGTAAAAACCAGGGTGACAAAAGCCCTTGGGGAGACAAGCTTTGAGCCGGGCGGTATAACCTCAACGGCATGAGAGCCGGCAAAGGCCGGTGTTGAGACAAGTAAAACGAAAAAGAGGCATATGGCGGTTATGTCTTTATCAAACACAATTTTGCACCAGAAGACGAATGTCTTTTACTCAACTGCCAGCGTAAAGACCAGCCCCAGGTTATAACCGGCCGGCTGGTCAGACCAATCCAGCAACATTCTCAGGTCGATATATTTTATGATGTTTGTTCCTCCTGGTCCGGATGCCACAATCTGATTGTTGGTTCTAATCTTGCGATAAGAATTAGCATTTTCGTGATCAAATTTCCACTTCAAATCCTCGCAACGCTTGCCATAGACTCCGGGGGAAAACATATTATCATCAGCTCTCACATAAAGCTTCCAGCTTTGGTTTTTATCACCGCCATTGATCCTGATTTTAACTGGATGCATGTTTACCCTGCTGTCTTTTTCAATATAACCATCATCAAGGGAACGCTCTGTCGGAGTAGAAAAGTTGACACTAAAGGTAACCAGTGAAAGGCTGGGCCCGCTTGCCCATGCGTTGCTGTATACAAGGGTGAAAAATATAGTCAGAAATATTAAAATCGTGATTTTCAAATGCTTCATGATTTGGTAGTGTCCATCTATTTGGATTTATGATTGTTGATTGTTGATTGATGGAATCGCTGAGTTTATGCTGAGGAACCGAAGTGCTTTATCTTTTCAATCGACAATCATAAATCAACAATCCTCACTCCAGCGTGCCCAGGGTAAACCGCAGGGTCAAACCATACGTGCCCGGTTTATCCCTTGTCCAGCCCACAAGCATCTTGTAATCCAACTCTATCTTCTGATGATCCGCATATCCGGCGCTGGAATCAACTCGATGTCCCTTGATAGAAATGGCTGTGTAATGTGTATCTCCTGACTTTTTCCATAGAAAGTCGGATAAAGTCTTGATATGTTCCTCTACCTTGCCCATGTCAGGGTCTTCAGACTGGACAGTTAACTGCCACGGCACATTGCTGGAAACCGTTACCGTTGCCGCATCCCGGGCTTCTATAAACCCCTCATCCAGGTGAGTGCTCGTGACATCGGGAAAAACAAATGAGACAGGGCTAAAGTCCATGGACTGAATAATAGGCACTGTCACCCCTGTGGAAATCCTTGATGTATCATCCGCAAGTATGCCTTTAGGCAAACAGAAAAGCATTGTTCCAAAAACCACTAAATGAATAACCCTTACTTTCATTTTATCCAAATCCCTTTTGGATTGTTGACCTCAAACTCCATCTCTCCGGCTACCAGATCTTCTCCGCCATAATCGATAATAGCCAGCAGTATGTAATCACCGGGTGGAAGTTTCTCCTTTATATGGCCATAGACAAACCGCCTGCCGTCAGGGTAAACCGTAAAGGGGGCATGGCCATATTCCATGGGAATGGTTCTGACCATCTCACCATTTTCATCCCGGATTTGTATTCGGCCGGCGCATTTGAGCAAGCTGTTGCCCTGATTTTCAAAGACAACCTCGATTGTAGCCCTGCCACCTGACTTCCGGTCTCTCACAGAAATATCGGCAATAATGCCCTTCTTCTGTTCCGTCCCGGGCACATTTTCCAGGACACGGATGAGCATATCCTGCAGAGCGAAGATTTGAAAGGAAGTCTCTCCTTTCTTTATGGTCCTGCTGAGAGTCGGTTTTGATACCTGGGAGACAAGAATATTCCCCCAGTAAGTACCCATCCCATCCATCGGAACAGTCATGGAAAAATTGATGGTTCTGGTCTCATGCGGGGCAAGATCCAGCTTCTGTGGAGAAATCCGTATCCAGCCGGCACACCCGCGTTTCACTGTTCCAGGCTCAACCTGTCTTTCCTCACCGTACAGTCCCTTTATAAAATCCTTTGTAGAAATTTTAATAGATACCGTCTCTTCCCCCGTATTCTCAGCCTTCATGGTACACGTAACAGTCTCACCCGGTTTACCGCTGAGAGTGAACTGCATAGGCACAATAGTGTACCCTGCCAGGGCCGGTCCAGCAAAAAAAAAGCCGAAAACCAAGACCAAAAGTATTGTAATAACATGGCGGATATCTTTCATATTTTCTTAGTTCAGACCTCGGAAATTTAAAATAATATATTTCTTATAACATATTGAAAAGACACGAGAATCTATACTCCGCTTGACAATTTGGACATTCGCGTCAAGTATCTATTTTTTTAACATATTGATTTGAAAGGATAAATTTTTTACCGAGCCCTAAGCTACCATTCGTTGCCTGATATCCTCTACGTCGTGCTCCAGCGACGCGACGCGATCATCAATCTTTCGAAGTTCATATTTGGTGGTCCGGCTGGTCTCAAAAAAAAGGTCTATCCTGGCGTTATTTGCATCAAAACGTTTGATCAGATCCATTTGAACATCATTGATTTTCTTGTTGGTCTCGTCGCTTCGCTTGGCTATCTCCGACCGAACTTCATCAATCTTCTGGGTTAGCTCTGACCGAACATCATCGATTTTCTTGTTGGTCTCGTCGATCCTCTTGGTTAGCTCTGACCGAACATCATCGATTTTCTGGGTTAGCTCCGACCGAACATCATCGATTTTCTGGGTTAGCTCCGACCGAACCTCGTCGATCCGCCTGCTTTGATCTGCCAAATGGGTGTTCACATCGTCAAGGCGCTTGTTGGTCAAGTCAAGCACAGCCAGGATCTTGGCATTATCTTCTCTGATTCTCCCAAGGTCAGGCAAAACCAGCTCTTGCAGCACCTTCTGTACCGTTTCTTTTATCTCCATGACACCCTCCCCTCAAAACATCATTTCTTTTGAATTTGCATGATCATCCGGCATTTTGCAAGTATTTTTTAAAATCCTTATGTTTCGAGGTATAGATCTCTATTGGGGTGATGAAAATGTGCCATCATCATGCATCCCACTTTTATTCCGTTGAATAACCTTGTAAGAAAAATTGTGGATTTGTTGTATCGCTATACTCCCCGCTCCCCGCGCTATGCGCTATACGCCTTGCTTTGTGCCTTCCGTACTCTGTCCTCTGACTTCTTTATCCCGCGAAATTTACTCTTGTGACAGCTTGCAAAGTTAAATTCACTTTAATGACAGCGAAGCGTATTTAACAAAGGCGAAGCGCATTTCACTGAGGTGACTTCTGTCCTTTAGGAACGTGGACGAAATAACTTCCCCAACTATACATCACAGCTTCAGGCCGCCTTTGTCCGGTCTCAGATCACAAAAATATTGAAATAGCTCGCTATTCCTTCAACTTTTGTGATCTGAGATCGAACAAATTCGACCCAAATCTGTGCGCCTACTTGAGGAAGTTAATTCGTCCACGTTCCTTATCTTTTCATTCGACATTCAATGTTGGACTTCGATGTTCGATGTTCATCTTTCCATCTGTCCTCTGTCCTCTGTCCTCTGACTTCCGACCTTTGTCTTTTAAGGCGCACATATCGTATAAGTAACCGTGGTGGTATAAGTGCCGGGAATGTCCTCGGCTGCATTGAGAAGAACCTTGAAATCGATTTTGGCAGTGCAGCCATTATCTCCGCCTGTGGTATTGCTCCATAGCACCTGGTCTTGCTCGCTCAGTGGGGCAAAGTCGGTAAAGGTTGCGCTCAGGGTCCCCCCTTTGCCTTGCCCTTCATGCACCACGGTTTTGTCCTTTATCTTGAAGTGCAAATCACTTGCAGGCTTCACGTACTCCTCAACCCTGGTAAATGGTGTGGCCTTGACCAGGACTTTCCATTCGATGTTTGCTGTTACTGTCAGAGTTGTGGCGCCATCCTCAGACGACTTAAAGCCAACTGCATAATCATCGGCAGTAACGCTGGAAAAAAAATTCGTATAACCCGGACCTGAAACCTCAACCTTTCTGATGATCGGGATGTTGCCTCCAACATACTGTAAGGCGTCAATATTGGTTTCATCTGCCCAGCAAAGGTGTGGGAGAAACATCACCATCACCACCATACCCAAAATCTTACGCATTAGCTTTTTCATAACCAAATCCCCTTTGGATTGTTGATTGTTGATTGTTGATTGTTGGAATCGCTCCTGCCTGTGCCGGCACGGCAGACATGTCGCTTTATCTTTTCAATCGACAATCATAAATCAACAATCATAAATCCTTCGATCTACGGTGCAGAAATCGTATAGGTCACTGTAGCCAAATACTTTCCAGGAATATCTTTTGCCGGACAAAGAAGCACCTTGTAATCAACCACTGCCTGGCAATAATCTCCTGTCCCTTCGTTCATCCACAGCACTTGCTCTTCATTGCTCAAAGGGCCAAAATCCGCAAAGGACTTGTTAAACGCTCCACCAGAACCAGGTGCTTCATCAATTACGGTCTTGTTCTTGATTTTGACGAGCAGGTCGCTTGCCGGCTTCACGTAATCTCCCACAGGTCTGAACCCACCTTTGACAGAAAGCTTCCATGCAGTATTGGACAATACCGTCAGAATCACCTTGCCCTCATTTGTTTCTTTAAAGCCAGCGTCAAAATCCTCAGGAGTGATGGAAGAAAACAGATCCGAATACCCATCTCCTGTGACAAAGAATTTTTGAATCACTGGTATGGTTCCCCCCACAGTTTCAGTGTCCTCGGCATCTCCTATCCCATAGTCAGCCCAGCACACGATCGGTATGATCAAAAGCAAATACGCTGTCATTTGGAAAAAATATTTTTTAATCGCTATCATATCGACAGTACCTTCAAATCTATTCTATAGAAAAATCAGCTCGGTGGAGAATCGCTACACTTGAAGCTCAATCCCAATGCCCTTCTTCTTTACCAGTAACCAAGCACAATGTATGCCACTGCAAGAAGGCCAGGATAACAATTTTATTGATCAGTTAACCATTTGGAATAAAAGGATTTATTAGAAGTGACTTTTGGGTGTGGTAAGAAAGGAAACAAAAGGCAAAAAATGGTCATGCCTTTGTGTTCAAAATTCGACACGCGAAGAGTGAATGTAAAGCAATTTATTATTCTGTGACTTCACTTATACTCAGGGTGACAATAATAGAATATGCCCCCACGATATCGGTTGCCCAGTCCATCAGGATCTTTGCGTTAATGTCGCAGCTTGCATTCTCCACGCCGTGGGCAGACTCACCGACTACACCGCCGCCAATAATATCACTGGTGCCGTCCGTTGTAATGGCAGTATAAGCTTCATAGGTTCCCAAAGGCGCCAATCCTTCCAGAGGATTTAATGGATATCCGCTGATCACATTATCGACCATCAGGAGAAGATCCGAGTCACTGCCGTTGGCCTTTTTTGTTCCTGTTGCAGAGTAATTTGCAGGAAGCGTCCAGTTACCTTTTGTCGCCGAAATCTTGAACTTGGCATTGCAATCAAAATCCGTAATCCGGATGAGGTCAAGGACTATGACTTCATTTGCCTCGTATGCAGCGCTATCAACAGTGGTAAACAAAGTCACATCAGGCTCAACTAACGTCCAATAAGCTACAAAAGGGACCTCACCGCCTACTCCATCTGCCGACACCGGTCCGCTCATAAAAGTCACGGCCAAAACGGTTATAAATATCATCAAGTTTGAAGATAAATTTTTCATTCCTTACGCTCTATCTTTTCAATCGACAATCATAAATCAACAATCATCAATCCTTATGTCATCCGACCTCTGTCTTCTGACCTCTGACTTCCGTCCTCTGCTCACTTGACCTCAAACTCCAACTCCCCGGCTACCAGCTCTTCTCCGCCATAATCCACAATTGCCAGTGCAATATAATCTCCAGGAAGCAATCTTTTTGAGACAGTCCCGCTTACCAGACGTTTGCCGTCAGGATATACGCTAAAATGGCCATTACTTCCGATCTGTACGGTTTCGACATCTTTGCCTTCGGCAGCTTTGATTTCAACGCGCCCCGTGCAACGGAGAAACGTATTGCCGGTATTTTCAAATTCAACAGCGACTTTCAAAGGGCTTTCCCCTGTTTGGGGTTTGACGCTGATATCGGTAATCCGGCCTTTTTTGTCTGCAGTTCCGGGTACGTTTTCATGTAGCCGCACTAACCACCTGGGCTTAACGTTGATCTGGAAAGAATACCCGCCTTTCAGTTTTCTGATAGGAGTTGGCTTTGAGCTTTGTTCTACAAAAATAATTGCCCAGTAAGTACCCTGAGCATCTTCAGGCACAGCAAGGGTTATGCGCACGTTCTTCCGTTCCTTTGGCCCTAAATCAAGATTTGATGGGGAAATAATCAGCCATTCGGCACATCCCCTTTTGTATTTGCCTGGTGGTAGTATTATGTCCTGATTTATTGGATCCACCCTGAAATCCTTTTGATACACCTTAACCGACACAGGGTCTTCACTGTTATTGCTGACTCTAATAGAGACCGTCCCAGTATGACCTTTCTCAACCTCAAGCTCAAAACGAAGCGGCGCCACGGAAAATCCGGCCTGAACCTGAGGTGCCCATAAAAGAAAAAAAAACGCTGAAACTATCCAGTATACCGTCTTTTTCATCGTCATTCCTCCCTTGTATTTATTTACCGTTATTCGAACTGCTCAGAGATAATCAGCGTGACTCCTATAGAATATGCCCCCACGATATCAGTCGCCCAATCCATCAGGATTTTGGCGTTTACATCGCAAGCTGCGTTTTCCACGCCGTGACCAGCTCCTGCGCCAACGGTTCCGCCGCAGATGATGTCGCTGCCACCGGTTGTGATGGCTGTGTATGAGCCATAATCGCCCAGGGCGGCCAAGCCGCCACTGGCATAACCGGCAGTAACATTGTCTACCATTAACAGAAGGTCAAAATCGCTTCCATCGGCCTTTTTGGCTCCATCAGTAGAATGGTAATTGGCGGGAAGGGTCCAGGCGCCCTTTGTTGCTGTGATCTTGAACCTGGTGTTGCAGTCAAAATCCGTGATCTTGATGAAGTCAGCCACCAGGATTTCATTCGCGTCGTATGCTGCGATACCAACATTACTCGTAAATGGAGTCAGATTGTCCTTACTCAAATTCCAACTGGCGCAAAACGGTACTGTGCCGCTCATGGTGGTGCCGTTGTGTGTGTCCACCTCAGCCATGACCGGCCCTGCCACAAAAAACATGCTCAAGGCAGTAACAATGGCCATTAGCATTAAAAAATTGCGTTTCACCTTGCCATCCTTATATATGAAAGTTTTTTTGACAGGATTTACCGGATCAACTGGATTATCAAAGCAATAAGCCTGTAACACGACTGATTATCTAACTTTCATGGTTTGTTGTGGCTCATCAGAGCCATTGCTGTTGCAAATTTATCGCGATTTTTAACTCACAGTATAAAGGCCGTACTCTGTAATGTCAAACTGTTTAAAATCTGTTCGTTGCCGCCGGACCGGATCTCCTGTTGATAGGAATTCCGGGCACAAAAAAAGGGCAACCTTTTGGTTGCCCTTTTTGGTCTTCAATTATCAATCAAATCTTATCTGCTATTCGGTTACCTCTGAGATGGTCAGTGTGGTGGTCACAGAATATGCTCCCACGATATCAGTCGGCCAGTCCATCAGGATTTTTGCGTTTACGTCGCAAACCGCGCCTTCCACGCCGTGACCTGCTCCTGCGCCAACGGCTCCGCCGCCGATGATGTCGCTGCCAACAGTTGTGATGGCTGTGTATGAGCCGTAACCGCCCAAAGCAGCCAGTCCGTCACTTCCATAACCGGCGGTGACATTGTCCACCATTAACAGAAGGTCAGAATCGCTTCCATCGGCCTTTTTAGCCCCATCAGTAGCATGATAATTTGTAGGAAGTGTCCAACCGCTCTTTTCCGCCGTGATCTTGAACTTGGTGTTGCTGTCAAAATCCGTGATCTGGATCAGGTCGGCCACTATGATTTCATTGTTGTCGTATGCTGCGATGTTAACAGCCGGAAACGCAGCCGTATTATCAGGTTCAGTCAACTCCCAGCTCGCACAAAACGGCACAGTACCGCTTATGGTTGTTCCATCGTGTGTGTCTACATATTCATCGGCCATTACCGGCCCTGCGATAAAAAGCATACCCAGGGCTGCTACGATTGCCATAATTGTTGATAGTCTTTTTCTCATTTTGATCCTCCTTTTCATGTTCATGTTAAATTTAGTGTTAAATGGTTTAATATTTTTTGAATTCCGTCTGTTATCCGCTGTTCAGGTTGCCCTCTTTCCCTGGTTTCACCTCCTTACTTTGTTTAAATGTTGAAAGTTATGTTTCTTGTTTTTTCATTTTCTTGCCCTTGTGATAGAGCAATCGGCGTGCCAAAGTAAAAAATAGACAAATTTAGCTGTATTATCCATGCGTTACGTCCCAGCTCCGGCGCTTGCCACGGAAACAGCTCATTCCCCTATTAAATTATCGCTGTTTGTGTTCAACATACGGCACCAGCGCGAGTTGTTTTTATGAGGTTATTTGGATAACTTGTTGATATTATACTGATAAGTGATGAAATACAGGGGTGTTCAATAATCGACACGGGCTAAGGGATTGATGATTGGCGGAGCGAAAGACATAGGATTCACACTGCCGTGCTTGGAGTGGAGGATTGATGATTGATGATTGGTGGAACTAAGCGTAGATACCGATGGATGAACAGCCGATGGGTTTTGGGGGTATGAGTGTTAGAATAGTTTCAGCAAAGCTATGCTTATGGAGGTTTGAGCTATCATTAATCCAATGATCCATTTTACCAATCGGATTTCCAAGTCTTTGATATCCTCTTTAAATCGGATTTCCAAGTCTTTAATATCCTCTCTGGTAGCTAACCCCTCTTTGCGTGATTCATCAATTATTTCAACAAATTCATTCGCTTTTTGGTCTTCAAGTCCAAGGTCTTTTAAGATAGGGTAAAGTTTTGCTAAGGTAGCCATGTTATTATTTCTCCTTTTTACATAATAAAAAATAACTCATTTTTATGGCAGAATCAAACAAAAATGGTATCTTCCAGGGAAACGTCAAAGTCGGTGCTAAGGAACGTGGACGAAATAACTTCCCCAACTATGCATCACAGCTTCAGGCCGCCTTTGTCCGGTCTCAAATCACAAAACTATTGAAATAGCTCGCTATTCCTTCAACTTTTGTGATCTGAGATCGAACAAATTCGACCCAAATCTGTGCGCCTACTTGAGGAAGTTATTTCGTCCACGTTCCTAAAGCTTTAATATTAGGAGTTTCTGGGGACTTCAAAATCCGAAATCCGAATATCGCCTGATCTTATAAAAATGGTCGAAATTTTTTCTTAAATCCTCCTTGCTTGAAAATTATCAGAAAGCCCCATAAGCTTTTTTGCCTTTGTCTCTTGATCGCTATTTGTTATCAAGGATTGGTTGACCGGCCTGTCACCCCATTTACGATCACTCGCATTAGTTTCAGATATTCTGTAATTCGCGAATAAATCTCGTTAAACTGCTCTTCGTTGTATACGTGGTTTAAACGGTTTCGGTCATTGATCATTTCGATTAATGTCTCGTAATTTTTTTCATTGGCATATTGGATGCGATAAAGCTGTCTCATGGCCATTTTGGGTGAAACGGATTCAACGCCATGAATTTCATATAGAAATTTTTTCATCATTTTCCAAAACAGTTCAACGCAAACCTCGAATTTCTGCACCTGACCGCTTTTGATCGTATCCTGCACAATATCTCCGAGACTTGAAGCGTCTATGGCCATTGCCTTTCCAAAAGAATCAAGCGCCTGTTCCAATGAGATCAGCTTTTTTTCATAGCTTCCGGCATGTTCCATATAATGATATCCTTTAACGTTTCTTCTTTGAAGGTTTGGTCTGCCCGTGTGAAATCTATGATATCCACCTCCCATGGAATGATGGATTCATCAATTGCATTTCGGATTTTATGATATAAATTTGCTGGAAGCTTTTCATCTGCAAGCAAGCCGATATCTGCATCCGCACTTGAACCTTGTCGCCCGGAGACTCTTGATCCAAACAAGAAAACCATCACCTTTTTTGTATCAACAATGGAAAGGATGATTTCCTTTAGCATATTCAGATATTTTTCGTTGCAGGCAGAAGGCATTTGGTTATCAAGTGTATAGCAGCCATCCACCTTCATATCCTTTCCCATTCAAATCCTGTAATATTTCTATCTTCTTTGTTAAATTCGACTCCGATCATATAGATTGCCGGCCCTTTTTGTTTAAATTTTTGAAGAAAACATCCAGACCAAAAACCAGAGAAAAATTCCCACTGTGACCAGATAGGTTGTCAATGCAGTAGAAATATCAGGCCACAACTCCCGGGGAGGCGGGGATTTCAGGATAGACTCTGATGCTTCAAGAAGTTCCACGACAGCGCTGTATCTGTCAGATTGCGTTGTTTTTAGCCCCTTTAGTAACTACTCAGGTGGATAGGCTAAGGCTGAAGACTGTTAGGAAAAAGCGCATTTTAAAGCCATCTTTGGTGCAAGAATCAGATGTTTCCGCTAAAAGTATGGCAATCGTGTTCTTCTGACCCCTTCAGCCTAAACAGCTTCAGCCTGACTACGTGAGTAGTCACAATAATTTATCAAAGAGTTTGAATGAATTGCAACAAAAAGTTACCGCAAAAGATGCCGAAATTCAGAAGTTAACGCAAGATTTAAAGGAAAAAGATGAGCAAAGTTGAAAGTGTGCAATATTCAACACCACATGGGGCTTTCGCGAAGTGTTTATCTGGCCAACCTACTATTATAACGGAATAAATTAGAGAAGGGAAGAGTGTTCAATAACTGGCAGAAAGGGGAAGCGGTGGCACGAAGATTCCACTTGCTTGGCGTTCAGCCGTCAAGATCAAACAGATGCCTGATTTCTTGAAGATAGGTCTTTATGGAAAGGGGCAGCACAAATGTAAACACGTCCAGTAGAACAATCGCATTAACGGTAGAATCTGTTTTGCTTGCGGCCCTCAACCGCATGGCGATTGTCTTATTGATTATGTGCATATTATCGTATAGTTCCATGAGCCCTTTTAACTCAAAATCCGCAGGTTTCCCTTCATTCTTCAGAAAATATTGCGCAAGTAGATACATAGATGTCACACGGCTGATGGTTTCTTCTTCATCAGCCAGTGGAAGGTGGAATCGTGCCATGGATTTAAAAAACATTGTGTGGGGACAGCCGCTGGTGGCAATTACCAGGCCCATCAGTGAACTGAGCCCTTTTTGAATCGTTGTGTCCTGGGTGAAGGTCCTGTTTTTCATAACCACCTTGACCCGGATCTGCTGGTAGGAATGAAGGGTATCAAGGTGATTGATAATATTAACCAGGTTCGCTGCCAAAGGACAGTGTGGATGGGTTGTAACGGACAGCGGACAATGGGGGCATTGATAAAAGTCAAGCGCTGCCCATTCTGGAAGGACATACGGACAGTTGTTTATTATATTTAAACGTTGTGAATCAAGTTGTATGTCCATCTGTACCTGACGTCCCTCAGGCAGGTCAAAAATATACTTGAATGATATAATTCTCATCCTTCCCCCCACAGTTTAAACCTTACATGACAGCAGTGGTCTGAATTGCCAGTATTTTGAACAACAAATGCTCTCTACTGCAAAACTCAACAAATAATTGCAAAAACTGTATATTAACATAGTAATTAAAGCAATTTCTATACCAAGAAAAGGCTTTACATCCCCCTTATTTCAGAAATGGTCAAGCAGTTAAGTGAGGGTGCAATACAAAAAAGTGACATAAATTATATCAAGTAATTGTTGAACCAGTCTAATCAGCTTAGGGCTCGGTCAAAAATAACTTGGTAGAATTTGCGCCCGAATTTGCCGTAGATTTAATCGATCTGATTGAGCAAAACCGCAGGAATAGCGAGCTATTTCGAGGACTTTTGCGATTGAAGATCGGTTAAAGATATGGTGAAGTCGGGATGCAAAAATGCCAAGTTATTTTTTTCCGAGCCCTTAATGTCGAATGTCGAACAAGGAATGTCGAATTACGAAGGAAGGTACTTAATAATTTAAAAAAAACATTCACACTTCGACATTCATCATTCAATTGGCGCTTTTTGACACCGAAATGATCACGTTTTGTTCTATGTCACTTTTTTTGTATTGCACTCGTTAAGTGATTGATGAACAGTAAGCTATGGTTCAATCTGTTTCTGCAAAAGGCTGTACTGTTATGTAAAAGATGACCTGACATGATCAAGCGCATGATTCTGTAGCCGTGAACGCTTACATGCATTCTAAATGCAGCGGTAATTTTTTCCTACTCAGGTCTCTTTATCCCGTATTTTTTTATTTTGCTGTAAAGAGTGCCACGTGCAATATCCAGTTCTTTAGCAGCCTGTTTCAGGTTCCAGTTTGTTTCCTCCAGTACCTTATGTAT
>Ga0255422_1051_pt1 | contig 24328 bp, 22 predicted proteins | sample ANMaggSeSYBR02D3_FD_182631 | JGI IMG/M metagenome (GOLD analysis project Ga0255422, IMG submission 182631) | Sediment cell enrichment communities from methane seep in Santa Monica Basin, California, United Staets - ANME aggregate JGI... | ecosystem: Environmental > Aquatic > Marine > Cold seeps >... | reverse complement strand
CATAGTGATTTAGTTTTAACAATATTTCTGGAAGTTTCAATTTAGGCGCTTTTTAGGTACTTTTCCGACAATCTCATTAATCTAATAAAAGGGAGGTAAAAGAAATGAATAAAATTATACTACTATCGGCACTTACTATTTTAATTATCACTACACTAAGTACTGTATCTGGATGTGTTCCAGAAGGATGGGGATGTGGTTTATTCTAAGATCAAAAAATTTCTGCATATCTTATTTTTCTTTTTTATAAAATATTTTAAAAATTGAGTATTGACCCGCTAATCCTTTGATGCTTTTTAAAGCATTCACGGTATATACCTTCCATCATTCAACATTGACATATGCAAACTTGCAACAATATCAAGAGAGATCCAAATCATAAGTAAATTAAGAATCATACTTAATGATCAGCATATCGAATATTTCCTATAGCCCATTGCATCCATCCTGTTGGTATCCAGCACATCCACCAACAGTTTCAGATCACTATCTAACGGCTGGCACTGCCTGGCAGGAGGTATCACCTTTACATCCCGTTTTACGAACACGGCCCCGCCCCGCATGTTAGCGCACATGTACCCCGAACTCTTCCCTGTTATGATAAGGGTGCCAGCCCGCATATCTGCTCCTGCGAACTCGCCTGCACTTCCCCGCACCACCACAGTGCCGCCCGATAGCAGCGTGCCAGTGTTCATGCCTGCATCTCCTTCTACAATAATAGTGCCCTTTCGCATCAGTATGCCAGTGCTCAGGCTCACGTCGCCTTCCACTATGACCCTAGCATCCCGCTCACACCGCGCACCTACCGTGTCCCTGACCACTCCATCTGCCAGCACCAGACATGGCACGTCCTTTTTCCCCTCACGGAATAAATTCCTGCTGTCATTGAACTCATCGCCCCCCATCCCGTTATGCAGGATATCTGTGATGGACCTAAAACACCTGTAACCCTCCCGGCCAGGCATCACCTCTACCACGTTTCCCATAGGCTGCGCCACGATACCTGACACGTATATCTTGCCTGAGACCATGCTGATACCCATACGGGTGCCCGCATCCCCATCCACGAATATACTTCCAACATCCAGGGCCTGCCCGCTGCCCCCGAAATATTTCAGGTCAACGCCCAGGCTGGAACCCAGCCTGCTGCCAGCATTCCCATTTATTCGGACATCTTTGCCAGATATTAAATGTTCGACCAGATCCCTGTAAGTAAAATGTGTACCTACCTGCCCTTCCACGGGTTTGCTAGGGTCAAGCTCCGAACCATTATGCTGCCAATAGAAATTATATGTAAAGTCACAAAGGCAATCCACTTGTGTGGAAATATCCACGGTCAGCAGGTCTCTCATCCAAACCTAATTATCCGGGTTTACTTAACTATTTATCTAAATCTTTTTATCATGCAATAACATTCAGTATTCCATGAAACTGTGGGCCCTCAGGGTACCCGCCACAATGGCAGAAGATATTCGAAGGTTGCTGCTCCAGGCCGGGCATATCCATCCGGAAGCGCAGATACGCCAGGAGGATAAGTACATTCTCATACCTGTGGCTGGAAAGCCTGGGCCGGACGAACTGGGGGCACTGCCCGGTGCAGATGAGAATATTACCGTCATTGAGGCCGAATTTGAGCCCAAACGAAAAAAGCCGTCACTTGAAGATATATTGGGATTCACGCCCAGCTTTGATGTGATAGGCGATATTGCCATTGTTGATGCTGATGACCTTGATGCAACACGTATTGCAAAGGCATTAATGGAGTACAGGAAAAGCATTAATGTGGTGCTGGGGGCGGTGAGCCCGGTAGAAGGCGAGTTCAGGACCCGGCAGTGGGTGGTACTGGCAGGCGAACACAGGACCTGTACCATTCATAAAGAACATGGCTGCCGCTATAATGTAGACCTTGCCGATGCCTATTTCTCAGCCAGGCTTGGAACTGAGCGAAAAAGGGTGGCTGATATGGTAAAGCGGGGGCAGTATGTGGTGGACCTGTTCGCAGGTGTGGGGCCGTTCAGCATCCTGATAGGAAAGAGTGTACCTGGGGCCAGTGTTGTGGCAGTGGATAAGAACCCAGGGGCTGTCAAGCTCCTGAGTGAGAATATAAACCTCAACCGGCTGGACAACGTAACTGCAGTGGAAGATGATGCAAGAAATGCGGCAGGGAATTTGAAACATTCGGCAGACCATGTTATCATGAACCTCCCTCAGTCTGCAAGGGATTTTCTGGATTGCGGCATATTGGCGGCAAAGAATGGGGGTGTGGTGCACTTTTATGATATCACGCATGAGGATGATCTTTACGGGACCTCGTGGGAACTGATACGGGAAGCTGCAGCGCGTGTGGGGAGAAAGGTGGAATGTACAGGGAGAAGGATTGTGAGGTCGTATGCCCCATACCAGTATAATGTGTGTATTGAGTTTCGAGTGATTGAAGATTAGAATTTCCAAATTGGGATTTTATCTTTAAATAGTAAAAAACCAGATTTGTTTAGCTCAGTTTTCATTTTAAAGCCACATAGCACATAGAGGGTACAGAGAAATGTAGAAACGATATGTGCACTCTGTGGATTAAAAATCACACGCATCATATATTTCAACAGCCATGACTCCCGCCGGCAGCACCAACCACCACCCGATGCCGCCGCACGCATTGCAGAGCACTCGCGCGCCGTCTGACACAGTGTTTGGCAGGAGCGGGCACGCTGCTTCCCGCTTACAGTGTGAGATCGAGTAATCTCTCTTCCTTATTCGATGAGGGCATAGAGTATTTCCCCTCTATGTCCTCGGCGCTCTCTGTGGTTATCGTTTCTCCACTCAGATTTTATTTAAATTTTTATAATAGTTCAGGAAATAATTTCAGCCCACACATTTAAAACTTACAATAACTAATGAAAGAAAATCCTCCCTTCTATCGTATTAACGTGAGGATGGTTAGTACAGTTAGTATAGTTAGTATCGGTTAATTGGCGAAGGTATTGATGGAAAAGATTAAAACGAATAGTTATATTAAGATTCAGGTGTTTATTCAGATGAAACAGATTTTATATATTTTAGTAATTATTATCTGGAAGTGATAATGCTCAAATGAAGAAAAATAAGAATCTCGATGATGGTACAGGATGGAAGAACGAAAGATCAAAAGAACTATACGGCATTGATAACTGGGGCAACGGGTACTTTGACATAAACCGTAACGGCAACTTGATAGTGAAACCAGGTAAAGACAAACATAATGTAGAGATCCTGCAGGTGATAGAATACCTGAAAAAGAACAGGATAAAGCCACCTGTACTGCTTCGTTTTCCCCAGATACTTGAAAGCAGGATAAGTGAATTATATGATTCCTTCGGCCGTTCCATCGACGAGTTCCAGTACCAAGGCACCTATAAAGGTGTATTTCCCCTAAAGGTCAACCAGCGCAAGGACGTAGTGGAAGAGATCGTCAGGGTTGGCAGGAAGTACAACTACGGACTTGAAGCAGGTAGCAAACCTGAACTTATCGAAAGCCTGTTATTCAAACTGAGCCCTGAATCACTTCTGGTATGCAATGGATACAAGGATAAGCACTATATCAAGACGGCGCTGCAAGCCACCCATTTCAGGAAGAATATCATACTGGTAATAGACCAGTCGAACGAGATATACGATATTATTAAACAATCTAAAAAGCTAAGCGTCAATCCATGTATGGGCATTCGCATACGGTTGTATTCAAGAGGGAGCGGCAAATGGGTGGAATCAGGCGGCGAAGCAGCCAAGTTCGGCCTGACAACAGGCGAACTTCTGGGCGCCATTGATGAGTTGAAGGCAAGCGGCATGATCAAGAACCTTAAGATGCTGCATTTCCATATCGGCTCCCAGATCACAGAGATACGGCGGATACAAAATGCGATAAAGGAAGCATCCAGGATATATGCCGAGGTCAAGAAGCTGGCCCCGGGACTGGAATACTTCAATATTGGCGGTGGGCTGGGTATAGATTATGACGGCAGCAAGACATCATCTGATGCCAGTGCCAATTATGCCATGCAGGAATATACCAACAATGTGGTGTTCACATTAAAGGAGATATGCGACCAGGAAGGTATCGAACACCCGACCATTGTCTCAGAGAGCGGAAGGGCTGTGGCCGTATTTCATTCCATGCTTATAACCAATCTTGTATATGAGAAATCCATCATACATAATGGTGATCTTGAGGTCACTGGGGACGACCCCAATATCATCCGGAAATTCCACGACTGTTTTATGGAGATAACAGTGAAGAACTACCGCGAATATTACCATGACAGCCTGGAGTACAAGGACGAACTTATCAGTATGTTCAACCTGGGCCAGCTGGACCTGTCTGAAAAGGCCAGGGGTGAAACACTGTTCTTTAAGATATGCCAGAAGATACACAGGTTTATCAGGCAGACCGGTAACGAGTCCGAAGAGTTCGATTATGTGCGTAAATTGATGTCAAAGCGGTATATCGGCAATTTTTCACTATTCCAGTCCATGCCCGATTTCTGGGCCATAGGCCAGTTATTCCCGATCGTGCCGATCCAGAAATTGAACCGTCAACCTGAATGTATGGGTACTATACTGGATATGACCTGTGATTCTGATGGTGAGATCGATAGGTTCACAGATGTAAGGGACGTGAAGGATATGCTGGAGTTACATTCACTGGACAGGCACCCGTATTATGTGGCTGTGCTCCTTTTGGGTGCATACCAGGACGCTATAGGTGATCTGCATAACCTATTCGGGGCTGTGCATGAAGCACATGTGGTGGTGAAGGGTAAGGATGAATGGGTCATCAAGAAGATCATCAAGGGGGACAATGTAAGTTCTGTGCTGAAAATGCAAAACTTCAGCAGGACAAGCCTGGTGGAAAGTGTCGAGTTGTCCATAGAAAAAGCAGTGGAGGATAATGAGTTGAGTCCACAGTATGCTAAAAGCATCCTGAACAATATTAAAAGGGAGATCAATGATTATACGTATCTTGATTTTTAGGTCGTGTCCCTGAGTTACTTAACCGGCACTTTGAACGTTAATAATTCGTTACTGTTCAGCCCAGGCCTGTTAGAATGAAGGCATCTCCGGTACTTTAATTCATCTGCTTTATAGCATTGCTGTCACTTATTGCCACGGCACTGCTACCGATGACATCACCCCAGTCTCTGGGATGCATGGCATAGGGGACTGCTATTGCCACAGCCGCACCTGCCAGCGCACCGGCACCGGCGGCAGGCCTAAGCACATGGGCGGATGGGGACCCGGACAGCATTTCAATGTGAATCGCAGATGGACACAGATATACGCAGATTGAAGGTTGCCGTTAAGTGTTTCACTGCGAAGGGTGCAAAGTTCGCAAAGACATTGTAAACTTTACTGTGCGTCCATTGTGGTGTAGTATTTCATTAATTTTATATTTTAACAGCCATGCCCGCCGCCGGCAGCAACAACCAACACCCGAGGCTGCCGCGCACACACCACTCCCACACTGTTCTTCAGCAACCTCGCACATCCGGGCATGTAAGGACTCTTCAACATCCTTCATACTTTTAACACGGATTCGTTCAGGCGTACCAAAGGTCTTCAGCAATATGTCCAGTCCTGCAAGCAACTGCTTCCAATAATCTACCTTTTCTCCAAGATCAGCTACTTTCTGACCAAACTCGTTCCTGTCCTCATACCAGTGCTCATGCAGTCCGAGCCTGCGCAATTCTATCTCAAACATATCAACCTTCCTGGTCACAGCTTCCGGAAATTCCTGCCAGATCAGCAGTTTCTCAGACCCTTCAAGCCTGGATTTCAGATTCCTGGCCCTGGCTCCTTTTTAGCTTATTCTTGATAGTTTTTATTATTTTCTGGACGATCTGGAAAACCGCAGAGTACGCCGAGGGACGCAGAGGAAAATAACAACCCTCTGCGATTCTCCGCGTCCTCTGCGGTTAATCTTTTTTGCTATGACCCATTGATCCAGAATAAAATAAAAAGTCTCTAGTCAAACGTTGCGCCGGCACACCCAACCGCATCAGAGCTGCGGGGTATAACGAATAAGATAAACAAGGAATAACATCTATATTCAATAAGGAAAATTGATTTAGTATGGAGAAACGTGCAGAGATCATAATATACGGTCGAGTTCAAAAAGCAGGTTTTAGAGATTTCATTGATGAGATCGCTTTTAATCTGAATCTTAACGGGCATGTAAAAAATCTTGATGACGGGACTGTGCAGATTATCTGTGAGGGTGAAGAAGATAGCATCAAAGAATTGCTCGAAAAAATCAACATTATTAAATACCCTATACGCGTAAAAAACATTGACGTGATCTATAAAAAGTCAACAGACGAATATAGAACATTTGAGATAATCAGAGAAGAATATCTGACCACAGCACCTTACGAAAGAATGGATACAGCTGTGAGGTATATGAGAGAAATGAACTTAAATCTCAGCCAAAAAATCAATCAAAATTTGATAGAAATATCATCAGAAATCCACGCCTTTAACGATGATTTCATATCTCATTTTGATGAAAGGATTTCAATGATAGAACAAGATGTAGCTCAAATAAAAGCAATAATCATTCTTAAACATTAACTCACTTCACACCAAAATTAAAAAAGGAATACCTCTGACAAACCGTCCTTCTATTCCTCACAACTAAGGATATCACCAAGAGCTTTCCTTGTCCATGTATCAAGTTCAATATTATGACTGGCAGCCAATTTCCGCAGTTCCCCTGCTGCTGTTTCCAGATCTTCCTCATCGGCCTGGTCCCCCATCCGAAGCACGTGCTCATATGAGGCAACAGCTTCATCAGGATAATTGCCCTTTTCCAGGATGTGGGCAAATCCTATCCGAATGAAAGAGTCATCCGGCATCACATTTATGAGTTTGCCATATTCATTCCTGCACTCATCCCACCTCCCCATAAGACCAAGAAAATCAGCAATATCCATACTGGTATTAACCCATTGTTCCTGGTTCTGGTCTTTATGGATTGACTGGAGCCGGCGGAGTATATCAAGTCCTTCCTCTCCAAGTTCCGGGTGGTCAGAAACAATTAATCCGAAATGGCGCAATAATTCACCCAGCAATCCCTTTTGCTCAGCCAGGGGTTCCAGTATCCTGAATAGTTCCAGAGCCCTGACAACATCACCCTCTCTTTCAGCATCAGACGCCAGAAATGTTAGATTTTCAAGAACCAGTATTGTATCATATGGTGCTGCCTTTTGTAGATCAGCCCATTTAGCAAAATAGAATCCATTACCCAGTACCTGCCTAGGAGGGGGAGCTTTCACAAATGAAAAACAGCACTTCTTGAATTTTTTACCACTTCCGCAGGGACAGGGTTCGTTGCGGCCTACTTTCCTGGTAAGAGGTAATACATTACGTTCATTCAACGTATTTGCTATCTCTAATCTTTTAAGCTCAATGGCTATGGATTTTTCTCGCTGCTCAAGCTTTTGGGCTGCATGACGCTCTTTTTCGTATTCTTTTTCGTATTCTTTTTCGTATTCTTTTTCATATTCTATTTCCCGTCTGACCTGGCGTTCGGCGACCTGTTCTGGATCATAAAAGTGTAACAGATCATTATTATACATACCAAGAGGCTTTACCCTCTTTTTTAAGAGATCGTCCCTCCTGATAATATAATCGTCAATAATGCCACGATCAAAAGCTTTCTCCAGAACTGGGATGGATGACGGATCACTAAAATTTAAAAGAGACTTTGCAGCAAATCCCAGAAATTCCTCGTCATCCTCTTCTGAAAACAACTCATGTAGAAATGTGAGTATACGTTCTTGCTCATGAGGATGATGCAAAGCTATGCCTAATAGCCCATCCGCCGCAGTACTGCGGGGGTACCAAAATTCATTGTCCCCTTTATTGGCATGAATGAATTCCTCAAGGTGGGGAATTGCTGGCGGACCTATGCATCCGAATACTGTAGGCAGATCTTCCATGATCGAATAATCCCCAACTTTACAAGCTAGAATAAGTGCATCAACAAGATGGGGCAGCGCACGGGGGTCTGCCAGCATGCCAAGCAGTTTCACAGCATGGAGGGGCATCCACTGCATATTATCCTCAGCTTCCCAATAACTATCATCATGAAGGACATCACATAACGGAATCACTGCTTCCTGTTTTTTTGCAAGAATGGCTTGAGGCAGCTCCCCGGGAACTTGATCCCCCAGCTCTTCCAGCTTACTTAATAACTCTTGTATAGAAAGGTGGGAAAACACTTTATGTACCTCAAAATCTGATGTGTATCCTGTGAATGATGTCAGTGCAATACGTTGGCACAGGGCTTCAATGTGGGGCGACTAAATAGGAGCGCTGTAAGCCTTACCCACATGGCTCACCATTTCCTCCGAAGTCACCTGTACCAGATGATAATTGAAATCCAAACTACTTTAATCTGATGGGTCCTTAACGTATCGGAAAGTACTTCCCCACAGGAGTAGAAAATATAAATTATATGAGTATTTTATTGAAATGATAAAAAATGAAATTTCGGTAGTGTCCTATTTTTCATGACCTGATGTCTTTATATTTCTGATTCTTGAAAATCATGGGTTTACCATCTGGACTCAGCGACATTTTTTTTGAAAATTATATCACTTTCAATCCTCTCTCGCTTAAAGTACAAATAGGGGCAAATGATTTAGAACACGGATTTCACTGATCACACGGATGCACACGGATACGATTAATTCGTTTTTCGTGTTTAATCTGAAAGGATAAAACAAAATGCTTCACGCCAAATTAACAGATAAAATCATCAGTTTGTTTTTCAAAGTCTATGCTACTAATAAAGAAGTCGGGCTATTATTAAATTTTGGTAGAATCCCGAATTCAAAAGACTGATATTTACGAATGACAGGAAAGAATGATTTTAATCAGAAATCCCAAATCCGTGCGTATCCGTCGAATCCGTGGCATCCGTGTTCCCTCTTCCTTTATGAATACTATTTCATAAATCAACAAATTCAATTAATATAGAGGTCACGATTTGTAGGACACAACCGAAATTTCCCATTCTCCTGGATAATCAGTTTGCATGGAGATATATAGTCAAGAACCAAACAATTCAAACTATCTTTGCGGACTTCGCGCTCTTTGCGGTGACCAGGATCATACACCGCAAAGAACGCCAAGAGCGTAAAGTGTTCAGGATATACGTTAAGGACATTATGTTCTTGACTATAATCGGGCCTGGACCAAAAGTTACCGTTTATCCTGGAATATTGACCTGACTCCTTGTTTCATCCCTTCTTTTTCTTCGCCCCTGCCTGTTCACCATAAGCAGTCTCAATAGCGCGCCTGCTGATCTCTTCATAATACCCGCCCATTTTCTCTACAAAATCTTCCTTGCTGTCCCAGAACTGAGGTGTTCCCAGCCGTTTGATAACCGCAGCGGATACATCAGGCGGCGATATACTAACTGAAAAAGATTCGCTCTCTCCTGCGTCCCAGAAATCATTCATAGACAAAGCAGCTTCCTCTTCTTCAGCAGTCTCACCAGCCGGAAGAGTCTCCGGTTCAGGCGGGCTTTCATCATCTACAGTGCGCTGTTTGCGAAGAGCCGCAGTAATATCATCCTTTGTCCGGCCCCGCAATTCAAAGATTATGAAAGGGTCGCGGTCAAACTCTTCCGCTAAGATATAATAAAGTGCAGCAATATGTTTACAGGGATTTGCACTATCCGGGCATGAGCAGTGCGTTTTTATATCCTTTGACCTTCCAGGGAACAGTGACACATCTGCTGCTTCAAAAGCATCTTCAATATCATCCGGCATTTCACCTGCAAGAAGTTTTGCCGCAAATATAGCCTTCTGCGACATCTCCTCTATTACATGATCCCACGCCCCTTTTGTGATCGGTTTGATCTCAATAGTGACAAAATAAGGTTTGCGTACCGAACCCTGGACAGTTGCCTCCACTTTTCCGGCTGAGAGTTCAAAATCAAGCACCTGCCCTTTTCTGGCATACCGTCTTCCCCGCTCAAGCCGGTTGCTCCAGCCAAAGGATTCCAGGACACTTACCCAGCGTTTTGACCACCAGGTATCCCCGATACTGCCCCTCTTGCTTTTGGCTTTGATACCGCCTTCCACTTCTATTGGCTTTGAGGGGGCATAGCCGCCCCAGAAGTCATTACGCCAGCTCATTGTTCAACCCTCGTTTCCATTATTCATCTATCACCGTCGCTTGCCTCAATGCAAATAGATCCTTCAATTGCTCGGTTGACATCTCTGTCAGCCAGCCCTCGCCCGCACCTATAACATTCTCTGCAAGTGCTTTTTTATCCTCGATCATCTCATCTATCCTTTCTTCAAGGGTCCCTTCGCAGACAAACTTGTGGACCTGTACGTTCTTGGTCTGCCCGATCCTGAATGCCCGGTCTGTCGCCTGATTCTCAACAGCAGGGTTCCACCAGCGGTCAAAGTGGAACACATGACTGGCACGGGTGAGGTTCAGGCCCACCCCGCCTGCTTTGAGAGAAAGTATGAATATCCGGGGTCCGCCCTTTTCAGAAAACCTCATAACCATCTGGTCCCTCTGTTTCTGGGATACTCCGCCATATAAAAAGAGCACCTCCTGGCCAAAGACATGCTGGAGATGCGTTTTAAGCATATTACCCATCACTGCGAACTGGGTAAAGACAAGCGCAGCATCATCTTCGGCGATCACTTCTTCCAGCATCTCTGTAATACGGTTCAACTTGCCTGAACGTCCCGGCAGTGCCGAACTATCACCCAGGAACTGCGCCGGGTGATTACATACCTGTTTTAGCCTTGTGAGTGCCGATAATACAATTCCTTTTCTTTCAATTCCTTCAGAACTCTCTATCCTCATAAGCACATCTTTAACAACAGCTTTATAGAGTGTAGCCTGCTCTTTTGTAAGGTTGCAGTAGACTTTAGTCTCGATCTTATCAGGAAGGTCTGTTATGATGGTGGGGTCGGTCTTGAGGCGGCGCAGGATAAATGGCGAAACGATACTTCGAAGTTTCATGCCTGCATCTTTATCATTATACCGTTCAATGGGCAGTGCAAAACCCCTCCTGAAGCCTTCTGCCGAGCCAAGGTAGCCCGGATTTAAAAACTCCATAATAGACCAGAGCTCTGATAAACGGTTCTCAACAGGTGTGCCTGTTAGAGCCACGCGGTAGTCTGATTTGATCTTGCGCACAGCCTGGGATTGCTTTGTGAACTGGTTCTTGATGTTCTGCGCTTCATCCAGCACAACCCCGCTCCAATCCACTTTTTTGAACATATCCTCATCCCTGTGGGCAAGGGCATAGGTACTGATCACCATGTCGAACTTGACAGCTTCAGAATAGAATTTATTTGTCCTGACCCGGGCTGTGCCGTGATGTATCATAACCCTGAGGGACGGCGCAAACTTTTCTGCTTCTCGATACCAGTTCCCGACTACGGAGGTAGGACATATTAAAAGAGTGGGTTTTTTAACGCCTTCCTCTTTATCCTTTATGAGCAGGGCAAGAAGCTGGATTGTCTTGCCAAGACCCATATCATCAGCAAGACATGCTCCCAGCCCGTACTGCCGCAAAAATGTAAGCCATGAGAAGCCCCTGATCTGGTAGGGTCGAAGCTCACCTACAAAATCACCAGGCTGTGTCAGTTCATCTATTCCGGTTCTGCCTGATAAACGCTCAAACAGCTCTGATAACACCCCAGATGCATTAAATCCACCAACAGGAAGGCCAATTTCCGATTCTCCCAGTCCAGCGCTCAGCCTGAGGGCTTCATCCAGTTTCATTTCACCTGATCTTCTGGATTTGAAGAATTTAATGGCAGCTGCGATATCTTCTTTTTTGACCTCTACCCATTCTCCCCTTACACGCACAAGCGGCTCTTTGAGATTTACAAGATTCTCAAATTCCTCTTCACTTACCGGCTCACCGCCAAGAGCAAGCTTCCAGTCGTACTGGATTATCGAGTTAAAACCGAACAATCCCTTGCCGTTTTTAGGGTCTTGCTTTGGCTTTACATTTAATGTTACGCCAAGCTTCGAATCTGATCCCCCTTTTTTCCACCATGGAGGGATAAGGACCCCGAATCCGCTCTCTGTAAATAAAGGTACAGCCTCTTTTAGAAATGTATATGCCTGCTGCGTTGTGAGCCGGGCAGTTGTGGGTCTTGGAGAATGAAGACTGTCCTCGATCTGAGGGTATAAGCGTGAGGCTTTCCCGAGATCGGCAAGAAGCTTTTCCTGGGGATGGTCGAATTTGCGGTTTAGGAAATGAAGTGTATCTTTTGACTCCCTCCAGACGTTCTCGGCAGGTACAAGCAGGCTCGGGTCATCCGAAGCCTGAAGAAAATACCGTAGGTTCCAGAAATCCGACTCTTCCTCAATTGGGGGTTCAAGACGAAAGGATGTGCGAAATCCTGATTTTTCAATTTCGTGTATCGGGGCTTCCCATAATTGTAATCCCTTTGAAAGGTTTTTGAGAATTGATTTGTGGACTTGTAACGGTTCTCCGGTTGATAAGGATTGTAACCATACTTCAGAGATGCCTGGCTTTTTTGATCTGATCTCTGAGATTGACATCCAGTTTTGGATACAGTCGTTAATGGCACTATTGAGAAAATCCGATAGGAATGCCTTCTGGACATTTGGAACCTTATTCTGGAGGAGTGCCCTGCAAACAGGTGGCATTGACTTTGTAAGCATTGAAAAGTGCATTCTGTCGTCTTCATCATTCAGCATATACTGCCATCTGGGAAATACCTCACCATTCTCAGAAATGACTATACCCGGAACAAAATGCTGTTTTGACAGCAGTTCCAGTGAAAATTTTGAAACATTACTCCAGAACCTCAGATCGGTTCCTATGACTGTGTTATCATGTTCTATCCACGCTCCCGAAAGTGAGCTGAGTAATGATATTGCGTTTTCGGGTGGGATGCTTAGACCTTCGATCTTCCATGGTATTAAACCCACTGGCTCTTCATGGCTCTCATTGCCATTATCCTTTAGTAGATCGGGTGAAGCCTGGGGCGACCTGGATAATGTAGGAAGTGATAGAAGCACATCATCCTTGCGGGTCTTGGTACTGGTAATGCTGCCATTGATAACTTCCAGGAGTTCTATAACTATCTTCAGGTCTTCGTGTGCAACCTGGAATGGATGGGGGCGGGGTTTGCTGGCAGATAATTTTGGAGGGCGGCCCCGGCGTTTGATAGTGGAAGCTGTAGACGACTCACCCCATATGAAGAAATCTCCCTGATCGTCTATTGTTTCTGATGGTTTCCAAGTTCCATGTAAAGCTATCATTGTATTTGTGAAGTTTCATTATTATGCTCTTTTATTTGTACATAAATTTTGTTATTTTCGGAGACCGTTACAATTCATGTTGGTGAATTAAATGGAACCACAGATAAACACAGATGAACACAGATTTTCAGGCAGCGTATCCGCGTTCAGCGGCGTTCATCTGCGGTTAGTTTGATAATACCAATATATAATATAACAGTCTCGGCTATTCCTGTGATTTTTTATTAATGGAGAGGTATCCACCCAGATCATACAGCGGGACAGGCATGCTGAGTTCGTGATGTGGATGGCAAACACGGTCACTACCCTGGATAAGATATGCGTGGAATTTCGCTCCCTGCAGCGCACCGAGATCGCAGAAATAGAGGAGAGTTTCGGCAAGAAGCAGGTGGGTTCGTCCACAATGCCCCACAAGCGAAATCCTATTAAGAGCGAGCAGGTATACGGTTTGGCCGGGATAGTCAGGGCAATGGTGGAGCCTGAACTGCTGAACAATACGCTGTGGGATGAGCGGGACCTGACCAACAGTTCCTTCGAGCGGGTGATCTTCCCTGAGACCTGTGTGCTCACAGACCATATCCTGAAACTGGCAGAGGGTATTATTGCAAATCTGCGTTTTTTTCTTGAGAATAGCAAGCGCAACCTGGATCTTATGTGCGGGCTGAATATGGGCGAGGCTGTGATGATCGAGCTGGCAAAGCGGGGTGTGGGCAGGCGCAGGAGGCTCATGAGATTGTGAGGACCAGCGCCATGGAGCCCCGCGAGTCGGGGAGGTATGTGAAGGAGGTACTGATGTCACGGCCTGAGGTGACTGAGTTTATTAGTGCCGGGGAGATCGAGGGTGTTATGGACCCGGAAGGGTATATTGGCACTGCGGTGGAGCAGGTTGAGGGGAAAAAAGCATTAATACTTGAAAAGGAAACTCTGGTAAGGGAGGATTTCATCATGAGGATATTTTTAATTCTTTTGCTACTGGTACTTATTTCAGGATGCATAGCCAGTGAGCCAGATGAAGAGACCCTGATTGAGGAGGATATTAGTATGGATGCAATATCGATTTCTTCAGACGTATTTGAGAACGGGGGTATGCTGTCGTCCGAATACACATGTGACGGCAGTGATGTATCGCCTGGCCTATCCTGGAATGGTATCCCAGAAGGCACACAGTCCATCGCCCTGATAGTGGACGACCCGGACGCCCCAGGCAAAACCTGGGTTCACTGGGTGATCTACAATATTCCTCCCAACACCACCAGGCTGCCCGTTGCGGTACCAAAGAACAAGACCCTGGACGACGGCAGCCTGCAGGGCAAGAACGATTTTGGCAGGATCGGCTATAACGGACCCTGCCCGCCGCCGGGCAAGGTACACAGGTATTTCTTCAAAGTATATGCCCTGGATACTACACTCAGCTTAAAGGGCGGTGCCCCAAAATCCCAGCTTGAGACTGCCATGTCAGGGCACATCTTGGCAAAGGGAGAGATGATAGGGAAATACGGGCGCTGATCAGCATTAGTAAATTCAAGAATTCCCAGGTGCTAAAATCCATACATGCAATAATATATAATGCAGAATACCAAATATAGAACAGTGATAATAATGCCAGAAATGATTGCACTGCCTGCAACAATTGAAATGGAAATGAAGGCATTGGTCAGGGATGGACATTATGCGAATCTCAATGAAGCAATAAAAGACGCATTTAGGACTTTATTAAATGTCAGACCTGAACTGAAAACCTCAGCAGTGATAGAACTTTACAAAGAAGGTGAAATATCCATAGGTAAAGCTGCTGAAATGGTGGGTGTATCAACCATCGAATTCAAAGACATTCTTGTAAATAGGGGCATTCGCCGAGAAGTGGGCTCAAGAAGTAAAAAAGAGCTTGACGAAGGCGTTGAACTGATTAATAAGTTGAGAAAATGACACCGTTAGTCTTTGATACTGATGTTCTCAGCACATTTGGCAAGATAAAACGGCTTGACCTTTTGGAAAAGTTATTCCCTGGTGCAGACTTCTCAATTCCAACCTCAGTCAATAATGAACTTTTCAAGGCAAAGGATTGCGGATATGAGTTCGTTGATCATATAATAAACTCCCGGATCTTCGAAGTCACACTACTTAAAAAAGAAGAACTAGATTTTTTAGAAAAACTGCATGATGAAAGGCGAAAGCTGGGACCTGGTGAATTGGAATGCATATCCATTTGTAAACATCGGGACAGCGTTTTGGTTACAAATGATACGGCTGCCAAGAAAGTTTGTGACCATTATGATATTAAATTCATTGATTTGAGCATGCTTCTTAAGTCTTTGATAGTAACTGACATCCTGACATCCAAAGAAGTGGAAGCATTGATTGATGAAATAGAAGACAAAGATAAAGTAATAATCTCAAATGCAGATTACATTTTGAACAGTAATGACCTGTAAATTGTGCTTTTACCATCAGATGCTCTTAAAGCCGGCACCACCCTGCCAATCGAACAGACCTGCAACGGATAGGACAGCTTCCTTGCACTCTCATGGAACACCGTCCCCGCAGGCACCCCATCTCTCGCCCGATAGTAGACGACCCGTACGCCATCGGCAAAACCTGGGTCCACTGGGTGATCTACAATATTCCTACCAACACCACCGGGCTGCCCGGTGCGGTGCCTATAAACAAGACCCTGGACGACGGCAGCCTGCAGGGTACGAACGACTTTGGCAGGATCGGCTATAACGGACCCTGCCCGCCGCCGGGCAAGGTACACAGGTATTTCTTCAAGGTATATGCCCTGGATACTACACTCAGCTTAAAGAGCGGCGCCACCAAATCCCAGCTTGAGGCCGCAATGTCAGGGCACATCCTGGCACAGGGAGAGATGGTAGGGAAATACGGACGCTGACCGACCTAAGGGGTATAGCGGGACTGCGGTTGAACAGGTGGAGGCTGTGGTTGAACTATTGGGTGGAAAGCATTGATGCGAAAAGTTGGTGATGAAGTATTTCTTCAAGACAAATTTAAATATCCATAAAACAAACCATTCTTTGTGGTCCGAATGCAACAGAAATTATTGAATTTCACAGTTCTTATTGAGCAGGATGAAGACGGTATATATGTGGCGAATGTGCCTGACATTCCAGGGTGCTATACCCAGGGCAGAACAGTTGAGCAGGCCATGGAGCGCATAAGAGAAGCCATATAGGTCTGCCTTGAAGCTGATGATGAAGAAATCCTGCCAATGAAATTAATCGGGGTCCGGCAGTTAGAGGTAAAAGTATGACCCGGATTCTTTCTGTAACTGGAAGGAAGATGTGGACAGCTTCTTAGCGATTCGATTCAGGATGCGATTAACGGTGCAGGGGGGGATACGATTTATGTGCATGCCGGGACGTATGTCGAGAATATGGATATGAGGAATAGCTCAGGCTGGTTGGCGATGGTACAAGAACTGAGGCTACAAATATTTATATGGATATCGAAAAGTATTGATAGCAGATAGCGTCTGAAAATGAGGATTACGATGAAGCAAAATAAGTTGATGGAACTGACTCCTGATAAATGGGGGCTGCTCGTTTATCTAAATGAGTATGATGCAGTGGATTTAACCATGATAAAACGATTTATGAATGATATAGCGGAGTCCAGATTGGTGCTTGCAGAGAATAACCTCTCTGTGGCGGAAAAATTGCTTGAAACTGGTTTAAGCAACCGAACCGTGATTCACAAGTCGTATTATTCGATGTACCATGCTGCAAGGTCTGCGGTGTATGTGCAGATGCAGCTTGATGTTACAAGGCATAGATTACTGGTGGATAAGTTCAAGAAACTGCTTGCAAGGAACTTTGGAGATGAAACGCTTGCCAAGCAGATGAATAAATGGAGATCGATGCGTATAAAGTGTGATTATGATCTGGGCGTAGAAGTTGCGGAAGATATGTGTGGATATGCGATATCAGATGCTGTCAAGATCGTTGATACCTGTAAAAGTCTTGTGGAGGGATTTTAGATGGATAAAGAAGAAATTATAAGGATTATCAGGGATGAAGTTTCAAAGGAATTTGGAGCTGAAAGGATTAAGGATATTGAATATTTCGGACCTTATGAAGGCGAGGACCTTGATGTGATCGTTTATGTTGAGGGGATCGATGAGCGTAAGGATGGGTTGGACGTGGGCATGCGACTGTCTGATAAGTTCTATAAGATGGATCTCGATGTTCCGATTGCTATAATGCGGGATAGGGGCGAAATGGGCGATGAGGCGGCAGCATAAGCGGATCGCTGGGTGCACTGCTGCTGGCTGCGGTCAGTGGTGCTTGCGGCGAGCGCTGGGGATACGATTGAGGTAAAGGTATGCCTTTAGTAGAAGCAGGCGAATGCGACAGTGCCATAATCCTGAGTGCAGGATGGAGCAAACTTAAAGGGATATCCATTTCAAGTCTAACGGTAAATTGGAAAAATATACTCAAACCAAAAATTCGGATTACATTTTGAACAGTAATGACCTATAATATTGTGCTATTACCATTAGATGCCTTTAAAGACGGCAGTAGCATACCAGTCGAACACACTTGCGATGGGGAGGACAGCCCCCCCCGCACTCTCATGGGACAATGTCCCCGCAGGCACACAGTTCATCGCCCTGATAGTAGACGATCCGGACGCACCCGGCAGAACATGGGTCCACACAAGCAATCACAGACCTATGGTGTAAAATTGATAGAAGCGGTGGTGAAACAGTTGGTGGTGGGGTAAGTACGAATCTATTTATAGAACATGAGGATGATAAAAATATATGGACGTCACAGAGGCTGATGTAAATCGACCATTGGCGGAACTGGTCGAAAGCAGTAGAGAAAAAGTTGTAATTGCGGATATGGGCGACTATTATGATATCTTTTTCAGTATAGAATACATAGTTTTAAATTTTTGGGAGAAAAAACCAGCTCTTAAGGATAAAACGGTGTTATCTGCGTATCATAAACTTAAAAAAGATTTTGATGGGCAGAAGAAAGGCTCGCTTGCAGATGAAATTTCAAAATCTGTGAAAGCTATGTTGGTGCATAACAAAATTGAGGGGGAAAGGAGTTATACTTATGAGGAGATTATTTCATGTGTTAAATATTTGATCAAACTTGTAAACCAACACAGGAGCCCAAGTGGAATTGGGTATTTGCAATGGATAAAGACATTTTTTGAAGGTAATATGCCTAAAACCGATACAGAAATGTTTGATTATATTGAAGAATACGAAAGCTAATAATCACCGTGAAATTACCATGATCATTGTCGGAATCGATCCGGGACTTGCAACCGTTGGTTTTGGAGTCATACAAAAATCAGAAGAAAACATCATTCCAGTAAGCTATGGATGTATTCGAACATCTGCTAATAAAAAAACACCAGAGCGCCTACTGGATATCTATAACGAAACCAATGCACTGTTTGAAAAGTACAATCCGCAAACTGTAGCTATTGAAAAACTTTTTTTCAATAAAAATGTCACATCTGCAATGAGGGTAAGTGAAGCAAGAGGGGTGATATTACTTGCAGCACAACAAAAACAAATACCTGTATTCGAATATACACCTGCCCAGATCAAGCAGGCAATAACAGGTGCCGGACGCGCTGACAAACGACAGATGCAGGAAATGATAAAAAGTCTTCTGGGCCTGGACGAACTGCCCCGACCTGATGACGCGGCTGATGGTCTTTCGATTGCTTTATGCCATATACATATAATGAGATAATGATATGATCTCACATTTATATGGTGAAATTGCGCAATGTGGTGAAGGTTTTGTTATAATTGATGTCGGAGGTATCGGATATCATGTTAATGTTCCACAACCGGCATTGCAGGAACTTAAAGAAAAGGGAAACGCAAAAGTAAAACTTCATACGCACCTTAATGTCAGGGAGGATGCGCTCAACCTCTATGGATTCATGAATACAACCGAACTTGGGATGTTCAAATTAATAATTAACGTTTCAGGAGTCGGGCCCCAGATAGCCATGAAAATCCTTTCTGATATAAAAATAGAAGATTTCGCCAGTGCAATAATCAATGAGGATGAAAAAGTCCTAACCAGTATTTCGGGAATTGGCAGGAAAAATGCTAAGAGATTGATACTGGAATTAAAGGATAAGATGAAAAAGAAAATGGAAGGATTTGTTCCCACCAGTACCAGTAATGTCAATTATGATGCAGTAAGTGCTCTTGTATCATTAGGTTTTCAACAAAGAGAAGCTAAGGAAGCTGTAGATGCTGTATCTGCCGGTGTAAAAGAACCCACGATCGAAGCATTAATTAAAGCAGCACTTTTAAAATTAAAAGAAGTTGAAGAATAATCATGGAAGAAAGAATAATCTCTACTTCTGAACTGGATCAGGAACAGGAAGATACTACGATCCGTCCCATAAGACTTGATGAGTTTATAGGGCAAAATGTCGTTAGGGAATCCATAAAAATAGCTATCGAAGCCTCAAAAAAACGAGGTGAGCCACTCGACCACATTTTATTTTCAGGACCACCAGGCCTTGGAAAAACAACATTGGCATATATTATAGCAAATGAGATGGGAGTCAGCATAAAAAGTACTTCAGGACCGATCCTGGAAAAGCCCGGAGATCTTGCTGCGATACTTACATCACTTAAACGGGGAGATGTGCTCTTTATTGATGAGATACACCGCATGAATTCAATTATTGAGGAAGTACTGTATCCTGCAATGGAGGATCTGGAAATTGATGTTATGATAGGCGAGGGGGCAAGTGCCAGGTCAATAAAACTCAACCTTGAACATTTCACTCTTATTGGTGCAACTACAAAGATAGGACTTTTGAGTTCACCGCTCAGGGATCGATTTGGAATAACGTTCAGGCTTAATCATTATAATATCGATGAACTTGTTGAGGTTGTGCATCGTAGTGCTTCTATCCTGCGTATTCCCATAACCCGGGACGGGACTATTGAAATTGCGAAACGCGGCCGTGGAACGCCAAGAATTGTTAACAGGCTGCTGCGGCGTGCAAGGGATTTTGCAGTTGTCAGGGCCGATGGAACAATTAACCGGGATGTTGCTGATGATGCACTGACTATGCTGGGTATAGACAAGCTGGGCCTGGATGAACTTGACAGGCGTATTCTTAGTGTAATATCAGATGATTTCGAGGGTGGACCTGTGGGTTTGAAGACAATTGCCATTTCAGTTGGGGAAGAGGTCAGGACTATCGAAGATGTATATGAGCCGTATCTTATCCAGGTCGGATTCATTCAACGTACTCCCCAGGGCAGGAAGACAACACTGGCAGGAAAAGAGCATCTGATCCAGTAGTTTTGTAGCCTTCTCGACACCAGGATACAGGGAGACTTTTTAATTTATTCTGGATCAATGGGTCATGGCAAAAAAGATTAACCGCAGAGGACGCGGAGGATCACAGAGGGTTGTTATTTTTCTCTGCGTCCCCCTGCGTACTCTGCGGTTTTCCAGATCGTCTAGAAAATAATAAAAAGTCTCGATACAGGTTTGGTATAATAAAGCTCAGGACCAATGAGATCGGTCTGGTATGATACAATCCCGAAACAAAGATACAGGTTTCACTGTCCTTCAACTGTAGCTTCAGTACCCTCATCTGTGACCAATTGCATAAAACCTGTAACCTCAAGCAATTTTTTCACCTGGTCAAGAGCTTGTGGATGTTTATGAACTGTCTCTGGCAGTTCATCCATTCCCAGTTCTTTTCGTTTCTCTCGACCATCGTCGTTAATGGGCACTGCATGGCCTTTTTCAATCATAAGTCCGGCTACCTTACGGTGATCAGGCAGCATCAGCCCCATGTGAACTGATTCTGCTCTCAGGGTAAGTATCCCGTCTACTATCCTGATGCCCCTGGGACACCGCTCCTGGCACTGGTAACAGGTGGTACACATCCACAGGTCTTTATCATGATACACATCCCTGTTCCGTCTTGCAGACAGCACTATCCGCCTGGTGTTCAGGCTGGTATAGCGTCCAGAGGGACAGCTTCCTGTACATGTCCCACACTGTATGCAGGTTAAATAACTAAATCCCTCTTCTTCAAGCAATTTGGCAGGTTCTGTACTCATAGGACCACTTTCATAAATCAGAACGACTCATTATTACATATCTTTTTACGATACCTTCGCCACATATGTTGTGAAAATAATATAGTTTTTGTGATATAACTATACTCCATACTTCATCAAAATCAGTTGCATGATGGTGATTTTAGGTTAAAAAATAATTTTCAAACTTGAGTTTCAGTCCAAAATAGCTAATTCGTCATCAGTGGCTCTACAATATTATATTGCTGGCTTCACATCCGGATTACTTCAATATACCCCTATAGCTGTATTTTGACTTCGAATCTTCAGGGATAGCATCCAGGTTGATAAGGAATTTTGGGTCCTGCATCATGCACAGGTTCCTGCGCTCCTTGAAATCCTCAAGTGACCTGATAATTTTCCAGGCAGCCCGTAGTCCGTTTTCTTCCAGCGCATTCCCGAACTCGAAAGGCATATATGGACATGCCTTTACTCCTCCGTCCACGCATACATGAGCCCAGCGCCTGCCAGCCATGCAGCCCAGCATCTCGCCTTCAAAGAAGGAACTTGTGAATACCCTGGGACCAGGGCCTGGCTGGTTAAGGGTGTTGTGCATATCCAGTAACACTTTTCTATCCTCTTCTGAGATCACGGGGTCGCCAGGACGTTTGGCTACACTCTCCCAGATGCTGAACTCGTGCACACCCAGTTCACCTGCCAGTTCATAGAGACCGGGCAGTTCATGCATGCGCTCAGGCGAGGCGTGGGTGTTCATAGTGACCAGCAGTCCGGCATCCAGTCCCATCCTGATGGCATTCACAGCCCAATTATATGCGCCTTCCAGCCGCCGGGTCTGGTCATGTTTGGCAGGGTCAGTGCTGTAAATACTTATGAGCAGGTTGTGAAGTCCTGCATCCTTAAGCCGGACGGCTGTTTCAGGGGTCATCTCTGTACCAGGGGTGAAAATGTTGACGATTGCCTTATCCTTGTCCACATATTCCACCAGTTCAAAGATATCATCTCGCAGCAGGGGGTCGCCCTCTGTAAATGTGATGATGAATGCGCCCATGTCCAGGGCCTGGTCGATCATTGCCTTGATCTGCCCTGTTGTCATCTCGCCTTCGCCCTCGCTGACCGTGCAGTGCTCACAGTTGCATTTGCACTCCCTGGTTATTTCAATAGATACTGTCTCTGGCACGTACTTACCCAGGGCACAGCTCACCTCTGCCCGTATCAGCCTGTTAAACACCTTACCCGGTATAGGCGGCAGCCATGTGGAGGCAATCACCATATCCCCATCCACCAGGACTGGCTTTTCTTCCCGCAGCCGCTCATTGATGCGTTTCAGGGCTGGCCCGCAGGCGGCACCCAAAGCCCCGGATGCCGTAAGCCGCATACCACCGACAGTCTCCATGTCCACGCTCAGACCCGGCATTGTGAGTATATTGATCTTCTCTTCATTCATATAGCTGAATTAATAAGCCGAATTGACTATAAATCTTTGTTATTGATTCTAAAAACATCCAGTCCACGTATGGAGCCCGAAGGGCTGCATACGTGTGCAGCCCGCTACTGGCTAGAGTAGATGAGAGGAAATGGGCCCACGGCGATTCGAACGCCGGACCTCACGGTTATCAGCCGTGCGCACCACCTGGCTATGCTATGGGCCCTCAATAAAATTGGGTGCTGCATGGTGCTTACAGGATGCTTTCTGATGTTCGACTTTGTATTTTAATCTTTGGATTGCAGACCATCATTCCATTATCTTTATTTAGGTTAATCAGCAATAAGTAATTCATCACACATTCAAAATAATCAAGGGCTTCAACCATGTCTGATATAAAAATAACAAAGGCCAAAACCAGTAAGATCGACTCAGTTGATTTTGAAAATCTTGGTTTTGGTGAAGTCTTTTCAGACCACATGTTCAGTATGGACTATGAAAATGGGGAATGGATCAACCAACGGATCGAACCCTACGGCAAGATAGAGTTCGAACCCGCCATGTGCACACTCCATTATGCACAGGCCGTATTTGAGGGACTGAAAGCCTTTAATGCCAAAGATGGCAGCATCAACATATTCAGGCCCGAAAAGAACCTGGAGAGGATGAACAGGTCCAATGAAAGGATGTGCATGCCGACCATCGATAAGGACATGTTCTTCGATGTCATGACCGAACTGATAAAACTGGAAAGGGACTGGATACCAAAAGACACAGGACATTCATTATACATACGCCCCTTTATATTCGGCACAGAAAATTTCCTTGGCGTCCACCCCTCCTCAACATACCGGTTCATGATAATCCTCTCCCCCGTAGGTGCATACTACAAAGAAGGCTTTAATCCGGTCAGCCTGCTTGTGCCCGAGGAATATGTAAGAGCGGTCAAAGGCGGAGTTGGTGAAGCAAAGACTGCAGGTAACTATGCAGCCAGCCTCCTCCCTGCCAAGATTGCACAGGAGAAAGGTTTCACCCAGGTCCTGTGGCTCGATGGTGAGCATCATAAATATATCGACGAAGTGGGTACCATGAACATCTTCTTTGTTATAGATGATGAAGTGATAACACCACCACTGGAGGGCTCAATCCTGCCCGGTGTCACCCGGGATACTGTACTGGACCTGACAAAATCGTGGGGCATGAAGGTTAGTGAGCGGCGCATCTCGATCGATGAACTCATTCAGTCCTCAAAAGAGGGACGGTTGCAGGAAGTATTCGGTACCGGTACCGCAGCCGTTATCTCTCCAGTTGATGAAATCCAGTACAGGGATACCAACATCAATATCAATGAAGGCCAGATAGGACCAATAGCGAGGAGACTGTTCGACGAGATCTCCGGCATCCAGTACGGGGAGATACCTGATACTCACGGCTGGATATACAATATACCCTGATCAGGCAGTATCCACTGACAAAGCAGTATCAATCATTGACCGCCGTAATTGTGATATCTAGTTTTA
>Ga0255422_1048_pt1 | contig 24608 bp, 27 predicted proteins | sample ANMaggSeSYBR02D3_FD_182631 | JGI IMG/M metagenome (GOLD analysis project Ga0255422, IMG submission 182631) | Sediment cell enrichment communities from methane seep in Santa Monica Basin, California, United Staets - ANME aggregate JGI... | ecosystem: Environmental > Aquatic > Marine > Cold seeps >... | reverse complement strand
CCTCATACGTAGTCCTATTAACAATTCTAATAAAAAGGTTGAAAAAACATTTTTCATTATAGAATAGTACGGACAATCAAAAATGTCAACAGATAATATAACTTTTTTTAAGACTGTAAAATTAAATAGTTAGGCTTCGTAAAAAATATTTAAAAAAAACTCCGAATGACATTGTCCCCCTACCTGTCCAAGACCTGACCCGTCATTGCATTTCAAAAAAACAAGGCCCCATTTCTTCATTAAAAAGAAGAAACAGGGCTTTTTGCTTCGCAACCTTTGAACCGCAATAGCAAACGCATTCCCCGCTGCTTGCCACAGGGTTCTTCAAACGTTCACGATTTTAAAGCGTCGGACATCAGCTCACCCACCCGTCGGGTGAAACCAGCAGGGTCATCTATTTTGCCACCCTCGCTGATGGTGGCAAGGTCAAACAGAAGGTGGGCGTAATCTTTGAGAACCGGCGCGGCAGCATCCTTTTCAAAGATCGAATTGATCTTATCGACAACCGGATGGTCCATGTTCAGTTCAAGGATCCTTTTTGTGTCGGGTGTTTTTTGACCCGAGGCCTTGAGAATTTTTTCCATGTAGGCGCTCATGTCGGAGCTGTCCTCGGAAAGACAGGCCACCGAATCGGTGAGGCGGGTGGACGGTTTTACTTCTTTTATGTTTTCTTCCAGAAGCAGACGGAGTTGCTTGAAAAGACCATCATATTTATCCTTTTTCTCATCGTCGACCTTGTCTAACGCAAGGTCGCCCTTTTCAGCGCTTTTCAACGATTTGCCGTCGTATTCGGTGAGAGATTGAACCACCCATTCATCCACCGGGTCGGACATGAGCAGGACCTCATAATCCTTTGCCTTGAGCTGCTCCAGAAGGGGGCTGTTCAAAAGGGCGGTCATGTTATCGCCGGTGATGTAGTAGATTTCCTTCTGATTGAGCTGCATGTTGTCCACATACGCCTTGAGTGAAACCCACTTGCCGTCTGATTTGCTTGTCTTAAATCGCGCCAATTCGGCGATTTTGTTCTTGTTTTCAAAGTCGGAATGAATACCGACTTTGAGAACAGCCCCAAACTCCTCGTAAAATTTTTCGTATTCTTTGTCTTCCAGCCCTTTCAGCAGTTCAAAAATCTTTTTGACAAGATTCTGGCGGATATTTTTCACCAAGGCGTTTTGCTGGAGAATCTCACGACTGATATTCAGGCTGAGGTCCGATGCATCTACAACCCCTTTTACAAATCGGAGGTATTCCGGCATCAGATCCGCACAGTCGTCCATGATAAAAACCCGTTTGCAGTAAAGATGGATACCATGTTTTGCATCAGGGTTAAACAGGTCAAGGGGCGCTTTGGAAGGAATGTACAGAAGGGCGGTGTATTCGGTGGTTCCTTCGAATTTGCTGTGCAGCCGTGCTAGGGGCGGATTCCAGTCATGGCTAATATGCATGTAAAACTCTTCATGTTCCTTGTCGTCGACCTCCTCTTTAGCCTTGGCCCATATCGCCTTCATGGTGTTTAAGGTTTCTTCCTTTACAACCTTGTGGGTGGTCTTTCCGAGGGGCTTGCCGTCCTTGTCCTTGAGTTGCTCGGGTTCCGGGATGGGTTCTTCTTTTTCCACATCCATCACCACCGGGTAGCTGACAAAGTCGGAATGCTGCTTGACAATGTGTCTGATGACCCATTCATCCGTAAAATCCTGCTCCCCGTCTTCTTTTTTCTTTAGTTCAAGGGTTATTGAAGTTCCCCGGCTTTCCTTTTCCGCTTCTTCGATGGTATAGGTCCCGTCTCCATGGGATTCCCAGCGAACCCCCTTTTCCGATCCTGCCGCTCTGGTCAGGAGGGTGATCTTGTCCGCTACGATAAAGGCGCTGTAGAATCCAACACCGAACTGGCCGATCAGTTCAGGGGTAAGGGTGTCGCCATTGGTCTGCTCCATGGCCGCCATGAAAGCAGCCGTTCCGCTCTGAGCAATGGTCCCGATGTTTTCCATGACCTCGTCATAGGTCATTCCGATGCCATTGTCCGAAATTTCAAATGTCTGTTTGATTCCGTCCGGGATGAGCTTAATCTTAAATTCCGTGTCGTTACCCAGAATATCGGGGTTTGTTTGGGCCTCAAATCGCAGTTTGTCGATGGCATCCGACGCGTTGGATATCAGTTCGCGAAGAAATATCTCCTTGTTTGAATATAGAGAGTTGATGATCAGCTTCAAAAGCTGCTTAACTTCCGATTTAAATTCGTGGGTTTTTGCTTGATTACTCATATTTCCTCCAGTCAAAAGTCTGTTTTCAGATATTATAAAAATATGAACTAAAATGCGTGTAATTTTTAATTTGTCAACCCGTGTGGCTGTTTTGTGGGTGTTTGAAATTATTTCGCCTGACGCAGTGAGTCCAGTGGGACGTTATGAAAATATGCGTTTCATATCCTGCTGATGTACGCTATCTGATTATTTATACTAAGAAAAATAGAGTAAACCAAAATATCGAAATGTTGCTGATACCCCGTTTTTCTGCCAGTTGTTCCGTCTGCTTTTTTTCACCCGCTTAGAATCTGAATTCGGACTGTTCCTGCGGGCTCTGCGAGAAGAGTATTGAACTGCTCGGCCTTCCTATTTATTTTCCAGCCAGTTTTCTATCTGCAACCCACCCACTCGCTCAAAATGATCTGTGTTATTTGTTACCAGAATACAGTTGTCAGCAATCGCAATAGAAGCAATCAAAATATCCAAATCTTCAATGATTTTGCTTTTGGATTTCAAAACATATCCTCCGTTCTTGTGGTAGATTTTCTGCTCGAATAGATATCTTTTATCTGCTCTTCAATGGTTCTGTCATCCTCCCATGTTCCACATACAGATAGAAACTCATCAGTTGCGCGTTTTTCATCCAGACCAGGTGCGATAATTTCCTGTTTAAAAAAACGTACAACTTTAGCCAATTTCTCCTGAACAGGTTGAGACATGCCTTGTACCTCTTTTAAAATTGTTTCATCATGTATTGTCTTTGTCTGCATGATAAACCTCCTGCCAATTTTTTATCCTGTGTGAACCCAGTGGGACGCTCATGAACCCAGTGGGACGGGGTTGAATTTAGGCGTTTCTTTTTTCATTAGTTTGTGGTAATGAAGACATGCTATGCCACGCCAAGCCAGAATAGATGCACATGGTGTTTTGCATCATATCATATGCAGGGGGATTGAAAGAATATGTTTACCAGGCTATATTAGCCCACACAGGAACCTGTCCGCAGAAACAATACGAATTCAGTTTATAAGCCGGTCCACACCGGACTTTTTTACTACCTGGTAGCAATATGGAATGTTGAGCTGATTTCCGACCAGTCTATTAGATAGAGATTTGGTTCCTTTTTTAGTGATCAATAATTTTTCCCAACAAATGGATAAATCCTGAAACAATAATAAAAATTGAGGAACTGAGGCCGTATATTATTGGCACCTGCTCGAAGTGTTTGAAAAAAAGGGATAATGTCCTGATGATCAGGTATGTCCCATCTATGGTGTGAGTGATGATAATTTTGAAATGATGGATTAACAAAAAAGGAGGTTATGTATGAAGAAATTCTTTGTCTTTTTTTTCGCTTCCCTGATAACGCTGCTATTTATGGCAGGCATTGCTTCAGCAGAAGAGGGAAAAGTCTGTATTGGGTGCCACAAGGCAGTAACACCGCTGTTGGTTAAGGATTGGCAAAGCAGTAAACATAGTGATAACGACGTTGCCTGTAATATCTGTCATGGAGCCGAGCACAAGAGTAGAAAAACATCCCACTTGGCCAGGATGCCTGACGAGAACACCTGTGCCGAGTGTCATGAGGAACAGTTTAATCAATTCACTAAAGGAAAACACAATTTGGGCTGGACTTCTTTAAATGCCCTGCCGATTACACACATGGAGCCTGATGAACTGATGGAAGGCGGGAAAGGGTGCGGCGGATGCCATAATATGGGGGTAAAGTCCGAGGCCCAGAAAAAGGAATTGCGTGAAAAAGGTTATACCTACCGGACAAATTCCTGCGATGAATGTCATACACGGCATACATTCTCTAAAAAAGAGGCGCAGGATCCCAAAGCATGCCGGACATGCCATATGGGGTACGACCATCCTCAGTGGGAGATGTTTGAAAGCTCCAAACACGGAGTTAGATACCAGCTAAAGGAGATGGGAAAACTACCCGAAGACGCGGCCGCTCCTACCTGCCAGTTCTGTCATTTACCTGACGGAACCCATACCAACAAAGTGGCTTGGGGATTTTTGGGGGTAAGGCTTCCCCTGCCAAACGATAAACAATGGGCAAAAGACCAGACCACAATTCTTAAAGCGCTTGGGGTATTAGATCCGGAGGGAAAACCTACTGCACGGCTGGATGTCGTTAAAGCTGCTGATCTGGCACGACTGACCGAAGAGGAATGGCAGGCCGAACGAAAAAAAATGATAAAGACCTGCAAAAAATGCCATTCTGAGAAATATGCCGGGGGAGAGCTTGAAAAAGGCGATCAGATGATGAAAAAAGCTGACCGTTTAATGGCAGAAGCCATAAACATTGTAGCTGATCTGTATAAAGATGGCATTTTGAAGAAACCGGCACATTACACTTACGCCTATCCCGACTTTTTACATTTTTATCAAACCGGGGGTTCCTACATCGAACAGGTACTATTCAAGATGTATATGAAACACAGAATGAGAACATATCAGGGGGTTTTTCATGCCAATCCCGATTATGCCTACTGGTATGGATGGGCGCCCATGACCAAAACTCTGGATGAAGTCAAGAAAATCGCTGAAGGTTTGAGATGTAAGGCTAAGGTCAAGCAATAAAGGAGGGCAACATTATGGGTGAAATGATAGAAGTGGGATGCGCAAGACCCATTGGGGGGCCTGTGGAAACTTCTTCAGATGAAGACGAGCAAAAAATAGAAAAGGAGGTAATAAAAATGAGCGTACAAGTGGGAAAAAAGGCGCCGGATTTCCAAGCTCCAGCGTTTCACGATGGAAAAATGAAACAGATCAAACTTTCCGATTATTTGGGTAAATGGGTATTGCTCTGTTTCTACCCCGGGGATTTTACCTTTGTTTGACCGACAGAGTTGACGGCAGTTGCCGCCAATTATGAAGAACTCAAAAAATTAGGAATTGAAGTCTTCTCAATGAGCGTGGACAGTGTTTTCACTCATAAAATCTGGCAGGAAGAGGAGTTATCCAAAATGATAGAGGGTGGTGTTCCCTACCCGATGCTTTCCGACGCTGGGGGCAAGGTGGGAAAACTCTACGGAGTTTATGACGAGGATGCAGGAGTAAATATTAGAGGGCGTTTCATTATTGATCCCGATGGGAATATCCTGGCCATGGAGGTTCTAACTCCTCCGGTGGGCAGAAATGTTGCGGAACTAATACGTCAGGTTCAGGCGTATCAGCATGTTCGTGAAACAGGAGAAGTTATGCCATCTGGATGGCAGCCAGGAAAGCCGACCCTTAAACCTGGGCCGGATCTGGCGGGCAAGGTATGGAAGGTATGGAAACCTGAAAAGATCTCTTGATAAAATGACAAAGGAGGAAAGAACCATGACCGGGAAACTCCAGATTTACAAGTGTGAAGTCTGCAGTAACATCGTAGAAGTCCTCCACGAAGGGGATGGAAAGCTTGTGTGCTGTGGACAGCCCATGGTACTCCGTGAGGAGAACACTGTGGATGCTGCTAAGGAGAAGCATGTGCCCGTGGTGGAAAAGACAGCAGGCGGCGCCAGGGTGAAGGTGGGGAGCGTTGCACACCCAATGGAGGAAAAACATTATATCGAATGGATCGAAATCATCGCTGATGGAAAAGCTTACCGTCAGTTTTTAGAACCTGGAGATTCACCGGAAGCAACATTTAATATTGAGGCAGAAAATGTGACAGCCCGTGAGTATTGCAATCTGCATGGGCTGTGGAAAGTATAATTGCCATTGCACAAACAAACGGAACCGCAAAATGATCATTATCAAATCACCGCAAGGAGGTTTCCATTGGAGAAGCAAGCATTGATTGACATGTTAAACAGAGATATCGCCGATGAGCATGCAGCCATCATACGCTATCTCGTTCATGGTTACATGGAAGGTGAAGATACGCCTCTGGGTGCGAGCCTCCTTTCCATCACCAGGGAGGAGATGTGGCATATGCACTGGCTGGGGATGATCATAGGCAAACTGGGAGGTGAGCCCAACTTTACACCTGCTCCATACCCCTATGATCCGACCAGCCGGGCCACTATGCTCAGATCCTACATCGAATACGAGGAGAAACTTATACCTCATTACAACGAAGAAGTGAATAAAATTGATGATCTTCACATCAGGCGTGTCCTCCAAAGAGAGGCCTGGGAATCTGCCATCCATGCCAGGAAGTTTCAACGAAAACTCGATAAGTTAAGACCGGAAGAAGCGGCAGGTCTTCCTGGAGAAGAAAGTGAATTACCTAAGGAATTGTTAGATAAGCTGCAGGCAGAGGTTACAAGTAAATATACGGAGATGCTGCAACATCTCCGCACTTCCTGGGTTTTCCAACAAGATGAAAACATGGGCTGGAAAATCATGGACCAGGCCATGGAAAAAATGAAACAGCTTGCGCACTTTGCTGAAGACATCGCCGAGGATGGTATTCGACCTGAATTTAAACCCGGACAGATAGATAAAAGCAATGCCATTGGACTGGCCTTGAAAAAGGCATTGGAGGATGCACAGGCGGCTCGGGAACGCCACTTAAAGTTGAGGGAAGACAGCGAAGTCAAGAAGCATTCAGGGCTTGTGATCAACATGGACGTCACCATCCAACAGGAGGAGTATCAAGGAGCAGAACTTAAAGACTGGGGTAAAAAATAAGGCAAAAGGGGAACGTATAGCGTCCTGTCGTCTATATATGGCTCGCTATGATGACCGTCATTCCCTCGGAAGCTGGAATCCTGAAGCGCCAAAGCAGCCGGAAATAAGGAACGTGGCCGAAATAACTTCCCCAAGTAGGCGCACAGATTTGGGTCGAATTTGTTCGATCTCAGATCACAAAAGTTGATGGAATAGCGAGCTATTTCAATATTTTTGTGATTTGAGATCGGGCAAAGGCGGCCTGAAGCTGTGATGCATAGTTGGGGAAGTTATTTCGGCCACGTTCCTAATGGATCCCCACCGTGGGAATGACGAGTGCCTGATACGATATTTCACACATGACACGACATTAGCCGTCGCATAACCGAAAGGCAAAAAAGGATACGTTACAAAACTAAAATAGCCTTGCATGGCCATTTGCAAGGCCGGAAGGCTATTTACAAAAATAACTTCTAATAATTTATAGCTGGTGCCGAAGGCCGGACTTGAACCGGCACGGGTCTCCCCACTACCCCCTCAAGATAGCGTGTCTACCATGTTCCACCACTTCGGCATATTGTAATTATCAGCGCTGAGAACTTTTCTCTGCCTGAACTGGTGAGTCAGGCCTAGAGGTCTCCGGCTCTGAAGCCGGTGCTGTTTTTGTTGCTTCTTCTTTCTGCACTGGTTCCTGCGCCGGCAAGCTTTTTTCAGGCTCGGCATGCTGCTCTATCGGGGTTTTTGTGTCAATCATAATAGAATCTCCGGTTTTATTACCGGACATGTATGCAAGCCCCAAAGATGTTAGCATAAATATGATAGCTGCCGCTGTTGTCGCTTTGGTTAAAAAAGTTGACGCACCTGTGCTTCCAAAAAGAGTCTGACCGGAACCGCCTCCAAAAGCAGCCCCCATATCAGCCCCTTTTCCTGTCTGCAACAAAACGATCATAATTAAAGCTATACAGACTATGACATGTATTATTATTAATATTAGTGACATATTACCGTTTCAATGTTTATATATTGTAATTGACAATCTTGCTGAGAGTGTCAGGATTCAGGCTTGCCCCTCCGACGAGTGCTCCATCAATATCAGGCATGGCCATAAGTTCTGAAATATTGCCTGGCTTTACACTGCCTCCATACAGTATTCTGATGGAACTGGAAAGCCTGTCTCCAAATTCTTTTTCAATTAAAGAACGCAAAAATAAATGAACCTCCTGGGCCTGTTCCTTGGTTGCTGTTTTGCCTGTTCCTATTGCCCATACAGGTTCATATGCTATGACTATTGTCCTTAGATCATCCAGCAGAAAACTTTTTAACCCCTTTTTTAACTGTTTGTCAAGTACAGAAAATGTATAACCTGATTCCCGTTCTTTTTCAGATTCTCCAACACACAGAATTGGTATTAATCCAAATCCTAATGCAGCCCTGACTTTTTTATTGACAGTATCGTCGGTCTCGCCAAAATACTGCCGCCGTTCTGAATGACCTATGATTACATATTTACATCCTGCTGATACAAGCATGGCAGGTGATATTTCTCCTGTATAGGCACCCTCTTTTTCCCAGAAAAAATTCTGTGCCCCAAGCGAAATACAGCTCTCCCTGATAATATCTGATACAGAGGAAAGCGCTGTAAACGGAGGTGCAATCATAACATCTTTCCCACTAGTTCCAGATAAAAGTTTTACAAGCTGTTCTGATGTCTCAACAGCTTCGGAAATTGTTTTAAACATCTTCCAGTTTCCGGCAATAAAAGGTCTGCGATTTTCCATCTATTTCACCCCCCTATGAGGCTATTTCAAAATTTGGGCGGCAAAGTAAAAAGCTTCAGTTTCAAGGCACGCAAATCCTGAGCAGAGAGACGTACTTGTAGCTACGTCGCAATGACGAAGGATACAGCGCAACGCAGAAAATGGACTTTTTACGAAGCCGTCATAATTAAAGCTGCGATCCAATCATAGCTGCCAGATCCACCATCCTGTTTGAGTATCCCGTTTCATTGTCATACCATGAGAGTACTTTAACCATGTCATCTACTACCTGAGTTGTTTCAGAATCAACAATGGAAGACAACGTCGATCCGTTGAAATCAGAAGATACAAGCGGAATATCGCAATATCCAAGTATGCCTGAAAGAACTCCTTCCGAAGCGCTTTTGAGGGCCTGGTTTACATCGGGAACTGTAACTCCTGATTTTTCAACGGTCGCCACAAAATCAACAATAGAAACATTCGGTGTAGGAACTCGAATAGCGAGCCCGTTTAACTTGCCTTCCAGTTCCGGCAGTACAAGAGATACTGCTTTTGCAGCACCGGTTGTCGTTGGAATCATGGAAAGAGCTGCAGACCTGGCCCTTCGAAGGTCCTTATGCGGAAAATCGATAAGGCGCTGATCACCTGTATAAGCATGTATGGTAGTCATTAGCCCGCATTTTATGCCAAAATTCTCAAGAAGCACCTTGGCAACCGGCGCAAGACAATTTGTGGTACATGATGCATTTGATATTATATGATGTTGCCTGGGGTCATACTGGTTTGAGTTTACACCCATTACAATTGTAATATCAGGTTCTTTGGCAGGAGCGGATATTATAACCTTTCGTGCCCCTGCAGCAAGATGCTTTGAAGCATTTTCGTGATCTCTGAACAGGCCGGTACATTCTGCAACAATATCAACATCAAGCTCTTTCCATCTCAGTTGCTCAGGATCCCTGATTGACGTAAAAGCAACCGGCCTGCCGTCAACCTCAATTGAATCTTCTTTTGCTTTAACTTCTTTACCAAGATTTCCATGAACTGAGTCATAACATAAAAGATGAGCCATTGTGGCTGAATCAGTGAGGTCATTAACAGCCACAACTTCAACGTCAGGATGATTCATTGCAGCCCTGAATATCAGTCTCCCAATCCTTCCAAAACCGTTTATTCCTAATTTAATGCTCATAATATCCCTTATTCTTGTTTAAAATTTATCTTCGCTTGTTTCCTTTTAAAATTCCACTTGCCAGAGATATACTCTTTTTGCCAAAAGCCTCCAGGTTTACCACAAGACTGCTCAGGTCTTCATCATCTCGAATATTGGCCGCTCTTATCAAAATCGGGAGGTTTACCCCTGATAATACTTCCACATGTCCTTCTTCAAGAAATGAATAGCTTAAATTAGAAGGAGTTCCTCCAAACATGTCTGTAAGAATTAATACGCCTTTTTTCTGATCGACTTTTTTTATTCCTTCGGCAATTTTTTTACGGAGAATTTCAGCGTTTTCGTTCAGATCTATTGAAACCGATACCATGGCCTCAGGCCTTTTTCCAAAAATAAATTCTGCCGCATCTATTAATGCATCTCCAAGATCACAGTGTGTAGTTATAACTATACCTATCATAAAACTCCTTCTCAGGTTTTGGTCGAGTGGGAATGTTACAATCTTATATCTTTGTGTGTAATCCCAACCTGTTTACCTTGTTTATCAATATGTTCATATATGGTCTGTGCAATAGAAACGGAGCGATGCCGACCACCTGTGCAACCAACTGCAATCTTTAAATAGGCCTTTCCTTCTTTTTCATATAAAGGTATTAAATAATCAAGTAAATCAAGATACTTCTCAAGAAATATAGGGGTTTCTTCATTATTCAAAACAAAATTTTTGACCTCTTCAGCTTCACCATCCAAGTCTTTCAGTTCAGGCACAAAATATGGATTTGCAAGAAAACGAACATCTATAACAAGGTCAGCGCCATGAGGAGTGCCATATTTAAAACCAAAGGACTGGATATTTATCCTCATTGGTACCAGTTTCCTGCTTTTCTGCGCAATATTGAAGACAATGGACTTCAGCTCGTGAACGTTACAGTGGGAAGTATCGATAATTCTGCCGGCTTTTTCTCTAAGGTCTTTCAATTGCTCCTTCTCAGCTCTTATCCCATTGAGAAGGCTTTTGCTCTGCGATAGAGGATGCTGTCTCCTTGTTTGACTGTAACGCTGTAATAATATTTTTTCATCTGCCTCAAGAAAGAGTATTTCAGAATTGTATCCTTTTTGCCTGATGGATTCGAGAACAGATGAATATTTGGAAAGCAATCCTTTCTCGCGCAGATCCATTACAAAGGCAAGCCCTGCAATTTCAGGGGCATTTTCCATAGGCAGTTCCAGAAACTTGGGGAGAAGATCAACCGGCATGTTATCTACACAATAAAAATCCGCATCCTCAAATGCTGCAATTGCAGTACTCTTACCGGAACCTGAAAGCCCTGTAATAATAATTAGTTTTAAGTTTTTCAATTTGGTTAAAATTCATCGTCCTCATTTTTGATGATGGAAAAGATTTCATCGCTGTCAACGGCACTTAACAGCCTCTCCTTAAATGAATCATTTTTTAAAATTCTGGAAATTCGGGCAAGCAGCTTCAAATGAAGACCAGTAGAATTCTCAGGCGTTACAAGAAGAAAAAAGATGTGAGCAGGTCGTCCATCTATAGACTCGAAATCAACTCCTTGACGGCTTAAGCCAAAACTGACAACCAGTGATTTAAGATCTTTCATTTTACCATGAGGGATTCCAATACCTTCACCTATGCCGGTGCTGCCGAGTCTTTCCCTCTCCATAAGAACCCGAACAATTTCCTCCTTGTTAACACCTGCAATACCGGCAACAGGAATTACCAGCTCTTCAATAACTCCTTTTTTGTCAAGTGATTTCAAGTCGGAAAGAATTGCTTCTTTAGGCAAAACATCAAGAATTTTCATATCATATACACCTACATCACACCAATCTACGCCAACACAGAAAATCGTAACTATTGAAATTTATGTAACACTTTAGCTTTATGAAACAAACCAGATATGCGTGAGCTTCAGGTGTGATACATTCAAAGCAGGAAACTGTTTGAGCGTATTAGATATCGTTAAGAAAGAATCCGGTATAAAATGCCATTTTCTGCATGGCTGTTTGCTCAATTACACAATTTCTTTATAGTTATGGCCGATTCTTTCTTTATGATATCTTATGCGTGAGTTATTCATGGTTTGAATGTATTATACCTGAAGCGGATATATTTCAAAGCGCTAAAGTGTTACAAATTTATATTCTTTCATATGCTCTTTTAACCCGTATTTTCACAAGCTGAGTTTGCTGCATGCGCAAGGCGCAGGCCATGAAGCTGTGGTACTTCACTGCGAATGGCCTGCAACGCAGCGGATGCGGTAAAATCGGCTTGTGAAAATACTGGTTAGCTAGTAGGCTCTATTAAACCGTAGTGGCCGTCCCTGCGTTGATATAAGACATTAACTTTTTCTGTCCTTGCATTTGTGAACACAAGAAAATTACCCTTCAAAAGATCCATTTGCATAACCGCTTCTTCAACATCCATTGGTTTATATTCGATGTTCTTGACCTTTATTTCTCTTGTGGTTTCAAAATCCATATGGGCGGTATCTTCAGCAATAATGCCTTTTTCCCTGGCTTTCGTTCCACTTCTTCGTTCTCTGTTTTTCTGCTTGCTTTTCTTAATCTGTTTCTCAAGCTTGTCTAAAACAATATCAATGGCTGAATACATATCAACCGTTTCTTCTTTACCGTTTATATTAAGCCTGTCACCAATAATATTAATTTCAGCTATATGGCGAAACTTTTCAACCGAAAGAACAACATTAGCTTCTGCTGGATTATAAAGAAATTTATCAAAGCGATTAAGCTTGTCTTGAACATATGTTTTTAAATTTTCAGAAGAATCAAGATTTTTAAAAGTTACAGATGTTTGCATGCTAAAAAACCTCCCTAAACCTAAGTTGAGCAATTTTTGGGGAAGAGATCAGTGCCGATCAAGTCAAAAATCGCTTAATTTAGGGCTCGGTAAAAATAAGCTGGTAGAATTTGCGCCCAAATTTGCCGTAGATTTAATTGATCTGATTGAGCAAAACCGCAGGAATAGCGAGCTATTTCGAGGCCAATTTTACTAAGATCAGGTGCGATTGAAGATCAATTAAAGATATGGTGAAGTTGGGATGCAAAAATGCCAAGTTATTTTTTACCGAGTCCTTATGTTAAAATTGTTTGCGTTTGCTGGATGACAAAAGCTTCATCATTTCCCGATACTTAGTTACTGTTCTCCTCGCAATATTTATGTTTGATTCTTTTAAAAGTTGTGCAATTTTATCATCACTATGCGGCTTGCTTGCATCCTCGTTTAAAATAATCTGTCTAATTTTTTCCTGGACGCTGGCGGAAGCTATTGAATCGCCATTGATGCGATTAATAGAACTATTAAAAAAATATTTCAATTCAAAAAGACCCTGCGGGGTATAGGCATACTTATTTGTTGTAACTCTGCTGACTGTCGATTCATGCATATCTATGTCCTCTGCAACATCTCTTAACACCATAGGCTTTAAGTACGCTATCCCTTTTTCAAAAAATTCCCGCTGAAACTTCAATATGCTTTCCATTACTCTATAGATGGTCTTCTGGCGTTGATAAATACTCTTTATCAACCAGGATGCCGAACGTATCTTCTCTCGAAGGTATACTTTTGCTTTATCGGGAAGCTTTCCGCCACGACCTGCGAACTGTTTATAAAATGAATTTACATGAAGTCTTGGGACGCCATCGTCGTTCAGTAATATCAAAAAACCATCTTCAAATTTATAAACAAAAATATCGGGGTTAATATATTGAGGTTCTTCAACGCTGAAAGTCCGTCCCGGCTTCGGCTCAAGTTCTTTTATAATATTTACGGCCAAAATAACTTCCTGAATATTAATTTTTAAGGCACTGGCAATGGCTTTGTAATTCTTGTTTTCAAGATGATTGATATGGTTCTTTATAATATCCGCAACTATGGTATTATTCAGTTTAAAATGCTTTGCCTGCATCAGCAGACATTCTTTCAGATCACTTGAGCCGACACCTGTTGGATCAAATGTCTTTATTAGCGATAAAATCTGATTAACTTTATCAGATGAAGAACCGCTCGTGTTGATAAGCTCTTCAACAGGAATGTCAAGATAACCATCATTGTTAAGGTTTCCTATTATCAGGCTTCCAATCTTTTCTTCCTCCTCCGTTGGAAAGGTCATAAGCAGTTGCCAGAGAAGATGGTCATTCAAAGATTCTTTACGGGCTACAAATGACTCGAAATTTAGTGCATTTTTTTTCTCGGTCTCAAAAACTTTTCCGGTCGAATTGTATTCATCAATATAATTGTCCCAGTCAATAGCTTCGTTAATTTTTTCTTCTATTTTGACTTCTTTTATTGCAGGCGTATCATCAGGTGCAGCCTCGGATTGTTCTGCCGGCGATTCCTCAACGGCAAAATCCTGCACCTCCTCCAGTGCGGGATTTTCCTCGAGTTCCTGACGAATTGCTTCCACAAGCTCCAGCCTGGAAAGCTGCAAAAGCTTAATTGACAACTGGAGCTGCGGAGTCATTATCAGTTGCTGTGTTAATTTTAGCTGTTGTCGTAATTCAAGTGCCATTTTATAACCTAAATTCGTCTCCAAGATATATGCGGCGGGCAGTTTCGCTTGTCGCTATTTTTTCCGGTGATCCGGCCTCAACTACCTTTCCATCGCTTAATATATACGCTTTGTTACATACTTCAAGCGTTTCCCTTACATTATGATCTGAAATAAGTATTCCAATACCACGATTTTTAAGGTGTTTTATAATATTTTTAATATCAATTACCGCCAAAGGATCAATACCCGCAAAAGGTTCATCAAGAAGCATAAATGAAGGATTCGTTGCGAGTGCCCGCGAAATTTCCAATCGCCGCCTCTCCCCTCCTGAAAGGACACCGGCCTTTTGGTCTGCAAGATTTTTTATGCCCAACTCCTTCAGAAGCATGTTTGCACGTTCCTCCCGCTCCGATTTTGAGATAGGAAGAATTTCAAGAATAGCCATGATATTCTGTTTTGTTGTAAGCTTTCTGAATATCGAAGCTTCCTGAGGTAAATAACCCACGCCTTTACGCGCCCTCAAATACATTGGACAATCTGTAATATCCTCATCGTCAAGAAAAACCTGGCCTTTGTCAGACTTTATCATACCGATAGTCATATAGAAAGTGGTTGTTTTCCCCGCACCATTTGGACCGAGAAGACCGACAACTCCACCGCTTTCTACGCTGAGGCTGACTGAATTTACAACTCTTTTTCCATTATATGTTTTGACCAGATTTTTTAAAGACAAAACTGACATATTAATAGCCGTTTACAGTTGACGGTTTACGGTTCATAGTTTTTTCAATGTACTATGCAACAACTAAAGCATTTTAGATATTGATTTTAATTCTCTTCTACTTTTTGTCTTTGTCAACCGTGAACTGTAAACCGTGAACCGTCAACCGTTACTTATTTCATTCCCTTTTCTTTGGAATAAAAAACAGCCTCAACACGCTTTTCAATACCGCTTTCAACAGTCATACGGTCTTCAGTTCTGTAAAAAGTTATTTTCTCACCGGAAACAAAATTAGTTCCGCTTGTGACCTTTGAATTCGGACCGGTTAAGACGAGAACACATGTTTCACTTGTATATACTGCATGTTCTGCAACGGCAACTTTGTCATCAAAATTTATTATTACATTGCCGCTGGAAACAATTTTTTCTATTGACCCTTCATCCGAAGTCAAGTTTTTATTGTTATCTTCAACTTTTTTATAAAAAATCTTAAGACTGTCCGCGGTAATAACCGTATCCTCCTGAACAGCTCTGACGTTGCCAATAAATTCAGCGTATTTTGCATCGCTCTCTGCTATCAGCTTGTCTGCTGTAATATAAACCTTTTTATTTTCTTTTAAATCTTCTCCTTCAGCAAAAATGAAGCTTACCATAAAACCAGCTATAATTACAAGTGTCGCAGTCAGAACAAACAAACTTCGGACAGCAAAGCTGTTATAAGTTAATGTTTTCACTGAAAATCCCCTTTACATTTCCCTCAAGCATGGTTTTTTTTGTATTTAAATCAAAAAAAATCGTATCTGCCGTTAATTTTTCCGAATCACTGCTTATTTCCACAAAAACATGTGAAAAAAGTATACGACTGGTATGCTCGTAATTTAATTTTTCGGTCTTAAGCACATAATTATCATTTTTTACCACAACATCGCCGAAAACTTCAATGTCATTTGAATCTGTATGTAAAAACCCCTTTTCCGCTGTAAGGTAAGCTTCTTTCCCGTCTTTCATATAAAAAACTACAGAAAGATCATCTAGTATCAACTGCTTTTTTTCATCAAGTAACCTAACTGAGCTTGCATCCAGACTCCATTCAATTACTCCATCACGCGTTGCAGTTTGATGAACCTTGCCTAATGACATCTTTGCCGCGCTCTGTATTGCGGATTTAAGCCCGACAGTTTCATCTAACATGCTGCGATACACTAAAAAAACCGCAATTATAATACCTAATGAAATAATAATAATTGAAATTAAAAAGAACTTCAATTTTCTGGGATTCTGGTTTTTCACATCAGCCATTCAGCTACTAATGGAATTTTATCCCAAAGTCCTTGAGTTTTAAGAATTGCTTCGCAGACTTCTCTGACAGCTCCAGCTCCGCCATTTGCAGAAGTTACCATGCATGCTTTTTCCAAAACCGCCTCGTGAGAATCAGCTACCGCTATAGAAAGTTCAACAATTCTCATAAGCGGCAGATCGGGCAAATCATCACCGATAAATGCTATTTGTTCAGGAGAAACACCTGTTTGTCCGGAAATAACATCCAGCACAGAAGCCTTATCTCTGACCCCATCAAACAACATTGTAATACCAAGGTTTTTACAACGGTGATAAAGAGCTTTTGAACTCCTGCCGGTTACTATGCCGACATTAATACCCGCTTCCATTAAAAGCCTTATACCAAGACCATCCTTGACATTAAAGACTTTTGTTTCTTCAGAGTTGTTATTGTAAATTATACTTCCATCAGTGAGCACACCGTCAACATCAAGCAACAGAAGTTTGATCTTTTTCAGTTTATTTTCTATCTCCGAATCCGTACAGCTCATAAATAATATTTCCAATAAAAAAGTGACGGTTCACAGTTCACGGTTCACGGTTCACGGTTGGTTGGCTTGATCTCTTCATATTTCGTAACTACTCAGGTTGTTGGACGAAGCCGCTATGCGGCGGAAAAAAATGAACTACCCTGCCGCAAGCGGACTGGGTATTAAATCCAAGCTATGCAATCAAAAATAGTGTATAACTCCTATTCATTTACTTGTCCAATTTCAGTCACTTTTAAAAAGAAGTATACCATAAAGCCAACAGAAGTAAATCAATTTAATGAGCTGATTAACACACTTCATATCGACTTAAAGAAGGTGTAGTCATGGAAATGGCCCCTATTATTCATCAATATTACGATGCATTTATGATCAAGCATGGTGATACCGTATTGCCCGGCCATCTGAAGGCAATGAATGCCGTTCTTGGTTGCCGCACACCTGCTTCCGGAGAACTTTATGTGCAGTGTCCTAACTGTGGTCACGCGGAATGGCGACCGCTATCCTGTGGACACCGTAGTTGCCCAAAGTGTCAGAACTATGAAGCCAGCCGATGGATTGATCGACAACAGGCCAAGTTGCTACCTGTCCTTTATTTTATGGTTACTTTTACATTGCCTTATGAACTAAGGTCTTTGGTTTGGCACCATCAGAGAGCAGTGTATTCTATTTTTTTCACTTGTGTTGCCAGTACACTGAAGGATTTTGGTTTGAATCCAAAAAATCTGGGAGCAGAGATAGGCATGACCATGGTATTGCACACTCATAACAGGAGACGGGACTTTCATCCTCATATACATGTAATAGTACCAGGCGGCGGTGTTGATAAACGCAGACGCCAATGGAAAAAGAAAAAGGGGAAATATTTATTTAACAAAGATGCTATGGCTAAGGTCTTTCGAGCCCGTTTTTTGGCGGCTTTAAATGAAGCTGGACTTTCCATCTCCAAAAGAGTTCCCAACAAATGGGTAGTTGATTGCTCTTGTGTGGGAAAAGGGATAACCGCGCTGAAATATTTATCCCGATATTTATACCGTGGTGTTATCAGTGAAAAAGATATTGTATCCAATCAAAATGGTCAGGTAACTTTTAAGTATATTGAAAGCAAAACCGGTAACACACTATATCGCACCCTCAAAGGTGAGGACTTTTTACACCTCATCTTACAACATGTTCTACCTAAAGGGTTTCGGAGAGTCAGGGACTACGGGTTTCTTCATGGTAATGCAAAAAAGTTGCTGTTTCTGGTGCAATTAATTTTGTATGTTGTTGTTAAAGTGATTAAACAACGTTCAAGACCTGTTGTTAAGTGTCCCTGCTGTAAGTCACCCATGGTTATTCTGGGATTCCGTCGAACTGTATGGGAACCAGGATAGCTCTTCTTAATGGCAAAGGCTTGCAATTCATTCAAAACAGGAGGAGAAAACTTTTATGAAATAGTTAATTTTTTAAAAGCCTGTTACAGGTTAAGGCACTTCCTCGCCTTGAAAAAAGTGCGCTTTTTAAAAACACATTTCCCACCCCCAGTTCAAAAAAAGATATTTCCTTATACAGAATATGCAGAGACACCGGGCTTGTCCAACAACAGGATAGATTGTGGTTCGTTCCTCACACAATCTATCCTTATTCGTTAGGTTCAGGGTTAGTCGGCTTTTAACCTTGAACCGTGAACCCTGAACCACTAAACCCTTGAACGGCTAATGCCTCTCTTATAGCTTTAAGCTGAAGAAGCAATCCCTTAAGTGAATCTATTTTTAATGAATTGGGCCCGTCGCAAAGCGCCCTGTCAGGGTCTGTGTGTACTTCCAGAAAAATCCCGTCTGCTCCTGCCGCAACCGCAGCTCTGGCAAGAACCGGTACAAATTCACGCTGTCCCCCGGAACTTGTTCCTGCGCCTCCTGGCAGTTGAACGCTATGCGTTGCATCAAATATCACCGGCCATCCTGTATCCTGCATTATCTTTAAGCCACGAAAATCGACGACAAGATTGTTATAACCAAACATCGTCCCTCTTTCCGTAATCATAATCTGTTTGTTCCCGGTTGAAACAACCTTTTCCACAACATTCGCAATATCCCATGGTGCAAGGAACTGACCCTTTTTAATATTGACTGGTTTTCCTGTTCTCGAAACCTCTAAGATAAAATCAGTCTGTCTGCACAAAAAGGCAGGTATCTGTATAATATCCAGAATGTCGGCCGCCCTTGACACCTCATTTATGCTGTGAACGTCCGAAAGTATCTTCAGGCCAAGCTCCTTCTTAATATTTTCAAGAATCTTAAGGCCGTCTATAAGCCCCGGCCCCCTGTATGAATCAATAGATGTCCGGTTGGCTTTGTCATATGAGGCCTTGAATATCAAGGGGATATCCAATTGCCGGGCAAGTTCTTTAAGATATGATGCTATCTCAAAAGTAGTATCATAACTTTCTATCACACACGGGCCTGAAATCAAAACAAGAGGTGAGGCCTGGCCAATCACTATATCATCAACTTTTACAATATGTTTCATAAGTTAATACCTAAGATGAGCGATTAGCTCTTAGCAATTAGCGGTTAGCTCATATTATTTCGGTGGTTACCAGCCGATTCGATTTTCACCCATCGGGTGAAATATTATTGTTTAATAACATCCTGATATAGTTTGACTGATAGCTAAAAGCTGGAAGCTAATCGCTCATTTTAGTTGATAGTTATCAGAAACCAAGTATTAATTAACCAAATTATCGCGCACATATTTAAAAGTCAAGGAACGAAAAACTTTGCCTTGATTACAGCTTTTTTAACTGTTATTGTTTTTTTCCTAAATCAAGAAGGAAGGGTTTTACTAGTTAAGAAAGGTCATTATAACACATTGAGAACTAAAGAAAAAAAATCAAAACAGCGGCTTATTATACCATTATGCATTATTCTTGCCATCCCGGTTGCGTGGATCTTGATTACCAGACTTGAAGGCGGCAAGCCATCCATCGAGATAGATCTTTTATCTCAAACAACAGGAACCTCTCAAGAGCTCTCAATTTCAGTTGCGGATATGAAAAGCGGCCTGAGAAGGGTATGGATAGGCCTTTTACAAAACGGCATGGAAACTGTTTTACTTGAAAAGGATTTTCCGGATAAAGGTCTTGTTGTCGGGGGCAACAAATATGAAGAGACCTTCAATGTTAAGATAGATCCTGATAAAAGGGGAATAAAAGACGGTAAAGCTATTCTGCGTATTGTTGTGTGTGATTTTTCCTGGCGGCATTGGTTTAAAGGAAACCGAACATATCTTGAAAAAAACATAATTATCGACACAAAATCGCCTGAAATAGATATTATAAGCAGATTTCACAATATTAACCAGGGCGGGGCTTGTCTCGTAATATATAAATTATCAGAACAATGCAGTAAAAGTGGAGTTTATGTTGAAGAAAGTTTTTTCCCCGGTCATTCAGGGCAGTTTAAGAATAAAAACATTTTAATGGCCTTTTTTGCTCTAAATTATAAGCAAGGGCCTGGAACAAAGATCTTTGTTAAAGCAATTGATCATGCAGGCAACACTTCAAAAGCAGGTTTCAATTACAATCTAAAAAGAAAAATCTTTAAAAAAGATGTGATCAATATTTCCGACAAATTTCTAAACTGGAAAATACCTGAATTTGATATTTATACCCAGCAAGATTCCGAATTAACAACAAAAGACAAATTCCTTAAGGTCAACCAGGATATACGAAAGCAAAGCTACAATAAAGTAATTAAATTAGTTGAAAAGACCGACGAGGTTTTATACTGGGACGGAGTATTCTTAAGGCTTCCAAAATCGGCAAACAAAGCGGGTTTTGCTGATAATCGCGTTTATAAATATAAAAATAAAATAATTGACCGTCAAATTCATCTTGGTATAGATCTCGCTTCAATTGCACAATCACCAATTCCGGCAGCCAACAGTGGAAAGGTTGTATTTGCCGGACCAATAGGTATCTACGGAAAAACTCTAATTATTGATCATGGTTTTGGGTTGCAGAGCATGTATGCTCATTTAAGTAGTTATAATGTAAAAGAAAACCAGATGGTATCTAAAGGTGAAATCATAGGCTGTACCGGCATCACAGGGCTGGCCGGCGGTGACCATCTCCATTACAGTATTCTTATTCATAATACTTTTGTAAATCCTATTGAATGGTGGGATAAGGCGTGGATAAAAAATAATATTTCAAGCAAAATAAATAAGGCCAAAGAAATTGAAAATTGAAGATTGAAAATTGAAGATTTGTGGAAGTCGCTTTGCTCTAAAATTTTTTATAAAATTAATAGAATTCCTTAAATATTCAATATTCAATCGACAATATTCAATCCATTGAAGGAATCCTATGGTGAAAAAATATAAAATAAATAAGACTTATCAGGAAATCAACGAAAAGATCAAATCAGGTAAGGTTGTTGTAGTTACAGCGGAAGAAGTAATTGATATTGTTAGGCAGGAAGGGGCTGTTGAAGCCGCAAGGCATGTTGACGTTGTGACAACAGGGACTTTCTCTCCCATGTGCTCTTCAGGAGCTTTTATTAATTTTGGACAATCTGTTCCAGGTATAAGAGCCTCAAAGGTATGGCTTAACAGGGTTCCTGCGTATGCCGGACTGGCTGCAGTTGATTGCTTTATAGGTGCTACGGAATTGTGCGAAGATGATCCTTTAAACAAGGTTTATCCTGGTGAATTTAAATATGGCGGTGGGCATGTTATACAGGAGCTGGCAGCAAAAAAAAAGGTGCATTTAAAGGCGACATCATATGGAACATCGTGCTATCCTAACCAGATGATCGAAAAAGATATAACTCTGCGCACAATCCCCAATGCCGTTCTTTGCAATCCTAGGAATGGGTATCAAAATTATAACTGCGCAGTAAATCTGACGAAAAAAACTGTTTATACATACATGGGAACTCTCAAGCCCAAAGCCGGCAACGCAAACTATTGCTCTGCAGGACAATTGAGCCCGCTTTTAAATGACCCTTATTATGAAACAATTGGTCTTGGAACCAGGATTTTTCTGGGTGGCGCAACAGGCTATGTAACCTGGCACGGCACTCAGCACAAGCCTTCTGTAAAGAGGACAAAAACAGGTGTTCCTGTTTCGCCCGCCGGAACTCTTTGCGTAATGGGAGATTTGAAAAAAATGAGCCCAAAATGGCTCGTCGGAGTAAGCTTACAGGGCTATGGCTGTTCTCTCTCAGTGGGTTTAGGCATACCAATCCCCATATTAAATGAAGAAATCGTTAAGCACACTGCTGTTTCTGATGAAGAGATATTTACTCAGATTGTAGATTATGGATACGATTATCCTAACGGAATTTCAAAAAGTTACGGCCAGGTCAGTTATGCGGAACTCAAAAGCGGTTCAATAAAGTTTAAAGGTGAGATAGTGCAGGCTGTACCTCTTTCCAGTCTGGTTAAGGCTCGTGAGATCGCTGAAACGTTGAAAAACTGGATTTTCAAAGAAAATTTCACTCTTTGTGAACCACAATTTACGCTGCCTAAGGGCTCACACAAAAATGACTTCACATTTTAAGCGCCGATGCATCCCGCCTGTCTGCGTTGCGAAAGCGCAGGAATATCTTGATATTTCTGCGCTTTCGCGCCTTGTCAGACGGGCGCCTCAACACTTAAAATTGCAAACTTATTTTTGTGAGAACCCTAATGCCTGATACCATACGAACTTTCATAGCTTTCAAGCTCCCGAAAAACATAATATCTTCTATCAGTGAGATTCAGAACAGATTTAAATCTTATGCTTTTAAGGCAAGATGGGTTAATCCGGAAAATATCCACCTTACACTTAAATTCTTAGGGGATATTAATTATACTGACATTGAAAAGGTTAGTGAAGCAATAATAGATGCCGTTAACAGCCATACTCCTGTATCACTTGCAGTAAAAGGCGCAGGTGTATTCCCCGGCATTAAACGTCCACGTGTTATATGGGTGGGGCTTACAGGGCAGATTGAAAAACTTGTCGGTATACAAAATGACATTGAAGAAAATTTAGAAGAACTCGGATTCCCCAAGGAAAAAAGACCATTTAGAGGGCATCTGACACTTGGCAGAATAAAGGGAAAAATTGATCCCAAAAAACTCCTGGATGTAATGAAAAAATTTGAAAAATTTGAATCAAAATTATTTATTGCTGATAAGATTTTTTTATTTAAAAGCGAACTTAAATCAACCGGCTCTGTTTATACAGAGCTTAAAAGTATATCTTTGTAGAGATTTTCAGAATTGAAGATTGAAGATTGTTGGTATCGCTTAGCCCTTTAAGATTGAATATTGTATATTGAAAATTGAAAATTTGTGGTATCGCTTTGCTCTTTCAATTTAAATGAACTACTCCGAAGTTTGCTTCGGAAAATTTAACACAATAATTCATGCCTGTCTGCGTGCAACGCACAGACTGAAAAATTTGTGTAATCTGCGCAATCTTCGGATTAAAATTGACAGAATTCCTTCGATTTTCAATATACAATATACAATATACAATTTTCAATTGCTTTGGTCTTCAATATACAATTTTCAACCTTTTATAAGCATAGGATAGTGGCTGAAGTAAGAGCCATGCCCAAACAGGAGAATATCATGGATACTTCACCGGACAAGCAAAAAGCAGCCGAAACCGCCATGCTTCAGATAGAACGTCAGTTTGGCAAAGGCGCTATTATGAAGCTGGGCAGCAAGGCAATAATTGATGTCCCTGTAATACCTTCGGGTTCAATCGCACTAGACAAAGCACTGGGTGTAGGCGGACTTCCAAGGGGTAGAGTTATTGAAATTTATGGCCCGGAATCATCCGGCAAAACAACACTCGCACTTCATGCTGTTGCATCTGCTCAAAAACAGGGCGGCATTGCAGCTTTTATAGATGCTGAGCATGCGCTTGATACCACTTATGCAAAAAAACTCGGTGTAAATTGCGATGAACTTTTAGTTGCCCAGCCTGATACCGGCGAGCAGGCTCTTGAAATCACAGACATGCTTGTAAGAAGCGGAGCAATAGATATACTGGTCATTGATTCAGTAGCTGCACTCGTTCCCAGAGCGGAAATAGAAGGCGAAATGGGCGACTCGCACATGGGGCTTCAGGCAAGACTGATGTCACAGGCATTAAGAAAGCTTGCCGGCTCAATAAGCAAAACCATGACCGCATTAATTTTCATTAATCAGATACGAATGAAAATAGGAGTTGTATTCGGAAATCCGGAAACAACTACCGGAGGCAATGCTCTCAAATTTTACGCGTCTGTAAGGATTGATATCCGGCGGACAGGCGCCATTAAAGACGGGCAGGAAGTTGTAGGAAACCGGACTAGAGCACGTGTCGTCAAAAACAAGATGGCGCCCCCTTTTAAGGAGGCTGAATTCGATATAATGTATGGTGAAGGCATATCTCAAGCAGGGGACCTCCTTGACATGGGAGTTGAGACAGAAGTAGTTGATAAAAGCGGTTCCTGGTATTCATATGATGGAGAAAGAATAGGACAGGGCCGTGAAAACGTAAAGAAATTCCTGAAGGAAAATCCGGACATTTATAATGCAGCTTTGAAAAAAGTTAGAGAAAAACTGGGCCTTTCTCAGAAAGAAGAAGTGAAGACCAAAGCAAGTGAAAAATGAAGATTGAATAGTGAAAATTGAAGGAATTCTGTTAATTTTAATCCACAGATTACACAGATTTTCGTGAGTTATTGGGTTAAGCTCCCCGAAGCAAACTTTGGAGCAG
>Ga0255422_1031_pt2 | contig 24863 bp, 24 predicted proteins | sample ANMaggSeSYBR02D3_FD_182631 | JGI IMG/M metagenome (GOLD analysis project Ga0255422, IMG submission 182631) | Sediment cell enrichment communities from methane seep in Santa Monica Basin, California, United Staets - ANME aggregate JGI... | ecosystem: Environmental > Aquatic > Marine > Cold seeps >... | reverse complement strand
GGCAAAACAGGAAGGGACATGGTGTTTACCAGAAGCGGGGACTGTACTTCTTTTGCTCTTTCGATCAGGATCTCTTTACCTAATTGGGTCAGTCCGAACAGGGGTATGGCAGTACCAACCTGGATGAGAGGTTCCACCAGTTCCCTTATATTTCCTGAAGCGCAGCTTGTGATTATATCTACCTGGCTTATCATGATCCTGGCATCATCCTCACATATGCCGGTTAGGTGAGCTGCCATTAATACCACCTGAATCCCAAGCCGGGCTTCAAGTTCACGCAACTGCAAGGCTGCGGCAGGGTCAACCACTGATACTGCAATCCTGCTATATCCCTGTTTGGCTGCAAGTTCCAGTCCTGCGGCCTGGTCTATCCTGGCAGTGGCCGGGTCAAGCACATGACCGCCCATCCTGTGTATGGCATCTATCACTTCAGGGATAGGCTCGGTTTCCACCATGCCCGATATTTGGGCATTCATACCCTGGACAAGTGCGGGGCTGGATGTGACCACGGTCCCTGCCCCGTCGCATACCGTTACCGTGGAATCGATCAGTCCTCTGGTAAGGGCAGTCATCATCACCTCTGAAATACCAAAACTAGCGAACACACCCAGATCAAACCGCCTGTCTGGTGTGAACATGCCAAATTCCCTGATACGCTGCTCTATATTCTGCCTGGCGGCCTCTTGCGTGATATTCTCCACCCCGGTGACCTTGTTCCAAAGTGGGCACCACTTAACCTTCGGGTCACCCACCTCCACTACCTTGCCATCCTTTATTACCACTTTTGTACGTCCAAGGATCTCCATGATATGCGGCATGCTGTTCCTCCTTTATATGATCAACAAATTCCAGGTCTTGTACCTTTTTATTAGTATTTCCATATCCCTGGGGGACAGGGACAGGGTCTGTGCCATAGCATTATTCTCTTGTAATTGAGCAGATATAATTGATTCGGTTACGGTAAAATAGTAATATGTATCACAGTTTGAAAAAGCATTGCCTGTTTTATCATTTTTTACGTTTTCGCTGATAAATACAAAGTGGCGAACCTCCTACCCACTGATAACCCAACAAATGATATGTTACGAAGAAAAAACAAAATCTGAATACTATATTTTTGCTGAACAAAGCAAAAATGAACTAAAAAAAAGCAAAAAGATATTGGCTGTGCCCGCGGGCACAGCACGCAATTTACATGTCAAAATCCATATCCGGCATGCCGCCTGGAGGCATTCCACCTGGTGGCATTCCCTCGCCCATGCCGCCGGTACCGCTGGATGCAATGACATCATCGATCCTGAGGATCATTGTAGCAGATTCGGTAGCAGAGCTTAATGCCTGGGTCTTTACCCTCAGAGGCTCTACCACGCCTTCTTCCCACATATTTGTCACTTCACCGGTAATCACATTCAGGCCGGCAGTCTTCACACCCTTCTCATGCTGGCTACGCAGTTCCACTAGTTTGTCGATGGGGTCAAGGCCGCCGTTCTCGGCAAGTGTGCGCGGGATTACTTCAAGTGCTTCAGCAAAAGCAGTCACTGCAAGCTGTTCCCTGCCCTTGAGTGTAGCTGCGTATTCCTTTAACCTAAGCGCCAGTTCCACTTCAGGTGAACCGCCGCCAGCAACCAGTTTACCGTCCTCGATAACCACTCCTACGACCCTTGTGGCGTCTTCGAAGGCAGTCTCCACATTGTTCACCACATGCTCGGTACTGCCCCTCAGGATCACTGACACTGACTTTGGGTTCTTGCACTTGGTAACAAATGTAGTATCCGCGCCACCCATTTTGCGTTCCTCTACCAGGCCGGCAAATCCCAGGTCGGACTCGGATATCTCGTTAATATTATTGACAATGGTGGCACCGGTTGCGCGTGCCATTTTCTCAAAGTCGCTTTTCAGGAACCTTCGGATGCCAAATACTCCTTCCTTTGCCAGGTAATGCTGTGCTATATCATCAATACCCTTCTGGCAGAACAGGACATTTGCACCGCTTTTTACAATCTTGTCCACCTTACCTTTTAGCATTTTCTCTTCCTGGTCAAGGAACAACTGCAGCTGGTCAGGGGATGTGATGTTGATCTCTGCATCCATTTCGGTCTTCTGGATCTCCACCTGTGCATTGAGCAGCAGTATCCTGGCATTTTCGACACGCTTAGGCATATTTTCATGTACCCTGCTCTTGTTCACTATCATGCCCTCGATAAGTTCCGATTCCTCAACACTGGCACCTGTCTTAGTTTCAAGTTTGATGTCTTCCCGGTCTACACTCTTTTTACCGTCGATGGTCTCGACCACAGAGCGCACTGCAACAACTGCCAGTTTGGAAAGTTTTTCCCTGGCGTTCTCTGCACCTTTACCAGTGATGGCAGTCCCTGCTATCTTTAACAGGAGTTCTTCGTCGTCTTCCGATACTTCCCTTACCATTCCATCCAGGATCTTTTTTGCCTGATCTGAGGCCATTCTGTACCCTGCTGCTATTATAGTGGGATGAACCTCCTGGTTGAGCAGATCCTCTGCCTTTTTCAGCAGTTCACCTGCAAGTACTGCCGCTGTAGTGGTGCCGTCGCCTACTTCATCGTCCTGGGTCTTGGCCACTTCTACCATCATCTTGGCTGCGGGATGTTCTATATCCATTTCACGTAAAATCTGGGCACCGTCATTGGTAATTACAATGTCGCCCATTGAATCCACCATCATCTTGTCCATGCCTTTGGGACCAAGTGTGGTACGAACGGCGTTGGCCACTGCCCTGGCCGCCATGATATTACTGTTCTGTGCTTCCTTACCCTTGGAACGTTCTGTCCCCTGGCGAAGGATAAATATTGGCTGTCCTCCTAATTGTGCTGCCATGAAAATATGCTCCTCCTGTTGCTAATGATTATAGTTAATACAAGTTTGTTTTACATGTTTGTACTTCTATATGAATATTGCGGGATGCACCAGTATCTCCGAATAGCTTGGTGTGTGCCGCAGCAATGCCCTACTTCCAGCATACCGCTACTGCCCTGATACTAAACATTTAATATCGCTTAATGCATCTACCTTCATCCTGAAGTGAGACATCATGGCAGAAACTATACACTGGGCAGATGTAGTAGCAAAAGAAGCACTTGAAAAGAGCAACAGGCATATCGTTGCTTCGGGCATAACACCTTCGGGCAATATCCATATAGGCAACATGCGTGAAGTACTGACAGCCGATGCGGTCTACCGCGCTTTGCGGGATGCAGGGGGCGACGCCACCCTGATATACATCGCTGATACGTATGACCCGCTGCGTAAGGTCTATCCGTTCCTTGATGACAATTATGAAGAGCATGTAGGCAAACCCCTGTCCGAAATACCATGCCCCTGCACCGACCACACCAGCTATGCCGAACACTTCCTTGAACCTTTTATTGATTCCATGGAAAAACTGGGCATCCATCCCGTGATCCACCATGCTGATAAGCTCTACAAGGAAGGGGCATTTGTGGACGCTATTAAGACAGCATTGGTAAAGAGGGACGAGATCGCCAAAATTCTGGAAGAGGTATCGAGCCGTACCCTTGAGCCTGACTGGAACCCGTTCAACCCCATATGCAACGACTGCGGCAAGCTGACCACTACAAATGTCACAGGCTTTGACCCTGATGCCGAAACCGTGGACTATTCCTGTTCTTGCGGCTCAACCGGCACCGTATCCATGCAGGGTGGCGGCAAGCTCACATGGAGAGTGGACTGGCCGGCACGGTGGCCTATCCTGGGTGTTACCATCGAACCGTTCGGCAAGGACCATGCCTCTGCCGGAGGCTCATACGATACCGGAAAGCGGATATCTGCCGAAATTTACGATTATCCTGCACCCCACCCCATTGTCTATGAATGGATAATGCTCAAGGGCAAGGGTGCCATGTCATCTTCCACAGGGGTTACGGTATCTATCAGCGATATGCTGGAAATCTTGCCTCCTGAGGTGCTGAGGTACCTGATAATCAGGAGCAAGCCTGAAAAGCACATAGAGTTCGACCCCGGGCTGCCGTTGTTGAACCTTATTGATGAGTATGACAACCTGGATGAGAGCCTGGATATAAGGGCTTACCAGTTGTCCCAGGCCGGCGGAGACAGGAGTGTAAAAATACCCTTCAGGCATATGGTCACTGCGATCCAGATCGCTGACCATAGTTTCGATTATCTCCTGACTGTACTGGAGCGGGGCGGGTATGATGTAACCGATGTGGAAAAGGTACGACAGCGGGCTTTTAATGTCGATAAATGGCTGGAATCCTTTGCACCCCCCATGGTGAAGTTCAGTATACAAAAGACCCTGCCGCCGGAAGTCAGGAATTTTAATGCCCAGCAAAGGCAGGTTATGACAATATTGTCAGAACGCATGCCCGGATACGAGGACGGGCAGGCCATCCATGATGGAATATATAATATTGCCAGGGAAGTGGACATGAACCCAAAGAAACTTTTCCAGACCATCTACCAGGCCCTGCTGGGTACCAAGAGCGGTCCACGGCTGGGGTACTTCCTGGTTTCCATGGACAGGGATTTTGTGGTTGAGAGGTTCAGGGCGGCATCCGAATAAAGCGATGATGAAACGAAAAGCCAATAGTATTGTATCATGCCACAATAAAATTGGAAAGGTGATGGTCTATGAAAGTGATCTACGACCTGGATACTGATATTCTGACCTTGATACTCAGGGAAATGTCAATTGAAGAAAGTGACGAGATCAGTGAGGGAGTAATAATCGATTATGGGCAAGATAATAAGATTGTGTCTATTGAGATGCTTGATGCATCTGAAAATATATTATGACCTCAATCCCCTATCCCTACACTTCATCGCCAAATCCTGTACTCTTTTGTATCCTTATCATTTTGCCTTTAACCATCATGTCCCAACGAGCTTGGCTCATCCCCGCCATGCCATGTTAACCTCGGGCGCATCTTCACCACATGCGAGGCTTCTGAAGTATCATCCACAATAAATGCCACACCCTTCTCCTCTCCCATTTTACGGATCGATTCTGCAATGTTCTGCCTCATATAAGTGGGCCGTATCTTCTCAAGGGCTGTGATATCCTCATGGGATGTCAGGCGGTGGCACATTATAATATCACTCTGGCTGAGCACATCAGGATCCAGTGCCGAAGGTCTCTGGGTAGCCAGTACCAGGGACAGCCCCGGCTGCCTCCCCTGCCTGAGCCAATCATTTACCAGTACATCCCTCGCAAGACTGCCGCCATTTGCAGGCACGAACAGGTGGGCTTCATCGATGAACATCCAGACCATTGGCATGGTAGCTACATCCGTATCATTTATCCTGTTGATCTCATACTGCCGCCGTGCAGGGATACGCTCCTGCGATATCCTCCTGGCAAGAATGCCCACCACCATCGAACGTATCGCCTCATCTAGCAGGCTGCTGATATCGATAACGACCGTTGAGCCAGGGGATACGAGATCATCAATATGTATCCCGTCCTGTTCAAAAATACCCCATCCTCCGGCTGCACTAATGAAATTATTAGCTGCGTTCTTGGTATCATTATCAGTATGAATATCAGCATTGACCTGACCTGAAATATCATCAAGTGAGAACTTCCCGGAATTTTTCTTCAACTCCTGCACTATCCTGGTGATAAGTACACCCACAGGATGTACCGGACTGACATCGAACAACCTGCACCAGTCAGAACCGGTCAGGTCACTTACCGAAATAGTAAGGTGGGTGATATTGACCCCCATATCAGCATATTCTTTTGTCATTTTTCCGGGAACAAATAACCGGATATCCAGTTCCTTCGGTTCAAGCCCCCAACTGGAAAGTTCATCTGCTTCTTTTTTATTCGCATGTGCCATGGTCCAGAAGATGCCCATGCTGTCGATCACAACAGATGCTATATTTTCGCATACCGGCGGCAGCTGACTGGCTAGTTCCTCAACAAGGGTTCCCATTGTATACGACTTGCCATACCCCCTTTTGCCACATATCAGCACAGCATGGGGTCTGATGCAGTCTATATATACATCAGAGCCTGTTGACCCGTCAATGGCAAGATACTTCCCTACCTTTAGCAGGCCCTTGGAAGTCTTCTCTTTTCGCCTGCCCAGGATATACTGCTTCTCAGTTACTCCGCTTCGCTCAATATCTAATAATCCTGCACTTTTCATCCAACCAGTTAAACAGGAAATGGTGCACTTAAATATTCTGGAATGATTCCAGACCCCCCTCTATACTGTTGCATAAGCCTGGATGTTATGCATTCGGACGGTGGGGACTAAGATATGGTTGTTAAAATATATAATTTTTGTAATTATTAGGCCACCGAGTACACAGAGCGTTCTAACTTTTACCTGTGCCCCGTATTATACTAAACGTACATGAAATTCTTCGAATAACATGCACAAAATGATGAAAGAACCCAAGGGTACTTTCATGCTAAACCGTATCTTTTTTTTGTAACTTTCTGCCACAGAGGGCACGAGAGCACAGAGGTACTTTTTCTGCCCCAATCCCCTCTCTCTGTGCTCTCTGTGAGCTCTGTGGCAGTCATATAGAGTTACAAATTATACTTACGGAGCAGTATAACATGATTTCCAGCCCCCTTCCCTGGACTCACCCCGTTGTCATACCTGTAGCTGCGTGTACTTTTGAGGGGAGGTTCAGGCTGGCGTTAGCGGGGTGCAGTTTCGGAACCGGAGAAACTAAATGGGTTGGGCAAAATTAGAGAAAGGCTAAATAATTACTCAAATATAAGAGTGATGGTCGATGAAAATATTTCTTGTTGGACTTAGTGACATTGGAAAATCTACAATTGGGATTGAACTGGCTAAAAAAATAGATTATAAATTCTTTGATTTTGATATGGAAGTTGAAGAATTTTTTAATACACCGATCTCGCATATTCAGTCTCAATTTATAACAGAGTATTCTTATAGAGTTCATTTATCAGTTGTGTTAAAAAAGATTATTGAAGATAATGAAAATAATAATTATATAGTTACCTTACCACCTAGTGGATTACGTGATTGTTATTTACGCATATTAAAGAAAATGGATTGTGTGGTAATTGCACTCCATGACTTACCTGAAAATATTTTAGAAAGAATTACTTTTTACGATGATGATTCAAATAAAATAGACAAAATATTAACCGAAAAAGAAAAGAAGTTATATCTTAGGGAAATTAAAAAAGATAATACATATTTCAATAAAACTTATAAAAGAACAAAATATCATATTAATCTTGATGGAGCATCTGTAGAAGAGAGTGTACTGGAAGTAGAAATATTAATTATTGAAATTGATAATATTGATAAAAATAATCTTTTTTCATCAACATGGGTTAAATAAAATATCTGCCTTTCCAAAAGTTAACTGCCTCTATTCCTGATTCTTCATATATTTCTTCGTTTCTCTCAGAAAAAAGCTCGCTCATAGCAAAGTCGCCTAACTGCGTCCCTCTATGATTAGTATTGAACTGATCCCAGCTCTCGTAGTTCTTCAATCTTTCGCCGCCCCTCTGACTTCCCACTGCGATTAGAAGCGCGCACGTCCCAGACAAACACTGCGACAGACGGCGCGTGGGTGTTCTGCGATGCGGGCGGCGGCTCTACGACACTGTTTTGCAATGCATTTACTGGAAAGCGGCACATATTTGGGATATATTCAGGAGTTGTTGGGGCACAAGAGTTCAAAGAGGGCCGAGATATATACGCATGTGAGTAACAAAGATATAGGTAAAATAAAAAGTCCTTTACAGGCTGTCCCAAAACTAAAAGCATGTGTACAAATCAAAGAATATCCATCCTATTTAGGATAATAATTTTAAATTACAATTAATAATTGCCCAATTGAGATACAATATGACCGAATTGTATAATGTAAATTAGTTTTGGGACAGCTTGTTTAGATTTAATAACTAATTCAGGTAATAAGAATGAGAGTATGTGAACTTCTGATAGAGGGGAGTATATCCAAAGTTTACTTCCGATATACCGCTAAATTGGAAGTATATACGAACTCAATTTCGGATATACCATGTTATATACCATTTCAAAAAGATTCATATATAAGTTTGAATTTATTAAATGAGGGGCACTCATGCCAGTAAAGTCTAAAAGAAAAGACCCCACACCTAAACAGAAAGAAAAATTGCTGTCTATGAATGCAGGGGTTTGTTGTGTATGCAAAACAAGAGGGCAGGGTGTTAATTTTCATCATATTGATGGTAATAATACAAATACTGTCCTTGAAAACATAGCCGTTCTTTGTGTCAAGGATCATGATGCCCATCATAGACCTCAGGTTTATACAGAGTTGAATCATTTAGAACTTGGGGCTAAGAAGATATTAGAGTACAAGAGGGAATGGGAGGTGTTTGTAAAAGAAGCGCAAAAAGAAAAACCAAAAATGCTAGCGGTAATAAATATTTACGGGACCGAAGAAAGCATTCATTCTATGAGATTGATTTTCCAGACAATTGAATCAAAAACAATTGTTGAACGACTATATCATTTACTTACCGGACCACCTGAAAGTTGGATAGATTCTGCAATTGATGAAGTTTGCTGGCTTGGGTCAAATATCCCACTTGTAATAGTAAACAAGCCACTTCCAATTGAATATTGTCCTTGCTGTTGTAAATCTTTAGCGAATGTAATTAATAGTAATGTTGCAAAGAGGATAACGGCAAGCAATTGGGAACAAAATTCTATTTGTTCTATTTACATTAATTCTTTACAACCTTCTTTGGCAATTATCTTATTTTATGAAAAGGAAGTTCTTCTTACCGCGTCACTACATAAATGTGGTGAAAACCTACATTTCATTTGTGATAATTTCGAGGAGAGAGTTCCAATTAAAAAATCATCCAGTGTGAGAACTCAGGTGACTAAAATTTTATCTAAAGTTTTAGATGAGTGGCATCCAGCCCAAGTACTTATTGGAACAGGAGATGAAAATAATCCTGAGATTATTGATAATTTGAACCTACCACGAATATGGGAGAATTAAAATGATTACTCAAATAACTCAAATTCATGATGAAACGGCGTATAACAGAGCGTGTCTAGCTTCGTGCCTTAGGCACTTTGCCCAAATCCTGCTTCGCAGGACTTTAGATACGCTCGGAACGTTATGCGACATTGCCGTGGATAGTACTCAAGTTTATGGTGCTTCGTAATCCAAGGAGATTGATGCTATGCAGTCATCAAAGAAACTAAAATCACAAAATAGGAGTAGTTCCTCCAAGAGTAATAACTCATATTCCAAGGCGAAGAAGAGAATGCTCGCTGAGGTAAGTCCAGTGTCGCCACCTGCTGAAATCATTGCGCAAATCCAATCTATTACCCAGGAGGAGGGTCTCGGAAAAGAGAAGGTAGTGGATCTATTGAACTCGTTTTTCGAACATCGCAAAATCAATCCAGAGGAATCACCTATAGTCGCAATTCTACGATCTGGCTACCAAATTCCAATCGAACCTGAGAAAGAACTTTTAGACGATTTAACCAATGCCATCATAGGGGAGTCGATTGTAGCATTCGGTGGGAGTGGAAAGCGACGTTGGTCTGGGATGTGGAAAGAAATCATTACTGAAGTGGAGCATGTTAGGGATACGGTCCATGATATGACCGCGCGTTCGCTTTTCGGTTATCTCCTGTTCGAGTCAGTATCAGATAAATATAAGCAGCTAATGCACGAAGCGTTTCCTAATCTCCGGGGCGATCCTGAAAATGTGGCGAAACTTCTGGACGACACCAAAAGCGGAATGGTCCTTCTGCTTGGCAAGGATACAGGTCGGAGCCTTCGTTTACTCAATCGTGTTAAGAGAGTTTTGGAGTCGCAGGGGCTATCCTGTATCCTTATCAGAGATATACCAGAGAACCCTACCCAAGGACTCATCAGCAAAGTGCTTCTGTACGCCATGTTAGCGAGGTATGTAATCATCGAAAATACATACCCATCTGGTCATCTTTACGAGCTTCCGTTTGTCCGCAATGCTGAATCTGTAATCGCAATCCTTCAACATGAAGGCCGCGGAGCAAGCCGAATGCCAGACGACATGATTCCGAAACACCCTCTAATTAATCGATTCTGGTATCAAACCGACATGCTTGAAGATACTGTTAAGAACGCTATGAATTGGGCGGAAGGTCGAGTACAAGAGGACATCGAGATCAATCGCTCTGCGTGGACTGAACAATAAGGGAAGAAAGTTAGGACCCTACATGGCGTAGTCTAACCGTGTGTATCTGGTTCGGGCTTCACCCTTATCCAAATCATTTTCAGCGACTTCAAATACATGCAAGACGCTATATGAAATACGTGTTTCATCATCCCTCCGCCCCCCTATAGTGTTCAAAAAGCAGCGCGCCCGCCCCAGCCAAACACTATGACAGACGGCGCGCGGGTGCTCTGTGATGCAGGTGGGAGACAGGTCCCTAAAATTACTTTTCAATCGAACGTGACTTCCTGTTTGGCGTGAGATTGTATAACCATATTTGCTCAAGACTGTGCATAAGCTTTTGTGACTTTTTAATTTATTCTGGATAAATAGATCGTGGCAAAAAAGATTCACCGCCGAGGTCGCAGAGAGGCGCAGAGACGTGTTGTTTTCTCTGCGGTTTTATGAATCGTCTCAGTAAACGTACATGAAATTCTTCGAATAACATGCACAAAAAGATGAAAGAACCCAAGGGTACTTTCATGCTAAATAATAAAAAGTCTCAAGCTTTTATGCGAAACATCCCTCGGCATTCTGGGGATACGTTAAAATCTCCTCTCTGGCAAAATGAAGCCTGACCACTCGGGGTATGTCTTGTGCGTTATCAAAATGACATCTTAATGCATCCATGATATTTTCTTTTATTTCTTCTACGGTTTCGCCCTCAGTAAAAATAGAATATCCGAGTGCTTGAGCGTTATAGCCCCCTTCAGGGTCATCTTCTATTAAAAACATAATTTCTTTCATGGCGCACATCCTTTAATATCTATAACTTTTTTCTTATTTTAAGTTATATCATGATGATTCCAGCCTCCATATACCTCCTACTTCCCTGCGCTAGACTCCTGCACTCCCCTGGTCGTCAGTCCCTGCTGCTGCCACCCACCGTCCCTTCCCTCTCCCAATATGATTGGGAAGTTGCGCGACCGCCCCAGCCAAACACTTCGGCAGACCGCACGCGGGTGTTCTGCGATGCAGGCGGAGGCCTCGGGTTTGTTGAGTGCTGCCGGTGGCGGACATGGCTGTTAAAATATACAATTTGTGTGATATATGGAACTGCAGAGCACAGTGTCTTCCAAAAATATATTTATAATAAGTTTACTAACTTAAAGCCAAGGTCTTCCGGGATGAGAGCGTTAACTGCTTTAATTCGTTCAAAGTGTTTTGTGTTTCTTGTAAGAGATTGTCGGAAAAGTACCTAAAAAGTGCCTAAATCGAAACTTCCTAAAATATTGTGAAAACCAAATCACTATGCTGCGCCTGGTCAAGTTTAGACAGTAAAGCTGAAATATTCGAAAAACAGGCTTTTCCGACAATCTCTATAACTATCTCATTTATACCCACAGACAGAGATGTTGCTGCAATCAAGCAGTCGTTTAATTCTATAGCCTCACCGTTTTTCGCTAGGCTCGAATATATCTCCCCTCCTTTTACCGCCACATCTTTATCAACGCTTATTACTTTAACGATACTAAGCAGATCAAGTGTCATTTCAAGAGCATCGGAGCGCTGTGAGAGGTGTGCTCCAACACTAAGTTGTGCAACAGTTATTGAAGAAGTGAAACCAGTATGTTCTTAATTTTTTGTGCCCAAAATTGTGACTGATTATAATAATTTCTAAGTCATCATTAATAGTTTAGTTTTTAAAAAATAAAAGAGAGAGGATTGCCTCCTCCCTGTTTTCGCAATCATATCAATGCCAATAGTTTCTTGATGTACTTCATTGTAATAGCGTCCCCTGATGGGGCTATGTATGTACCTTCAGCAGTGTACCGCTCCTTGGCGCTTTCCTGCCTTATTTCATCCAGTAAGGAACCATATTCATTATATGTTAAATTTATGAGAGTCATTCCAACAAGTTCGTCTCCTTGCTCATACTTTTGGAATAAGAGAGGCCATATCGTTTTATCCTGTTCCTTACAGAAGCTCAGAAATTCCTCATATTGCCTGGATTGAGTAAACATTCCTGGGTTACTGTGAATGCGTAGATTGGGGTCATCCAAAGTTTCTTTCCACGCTTCATATTTAATATTGAATTCCTGCTTAACTTCTTCCGGGATATTCTCTATCAAACTCGATACTTTGGCTTTTTCATCTTCTGATAATTCAACCTTTTCTATTATTGTCAAACCGTGTTCGTCTTTTTTCTCTTCATTGACACATCCGCTAATTAAAAGAATTCCCATTACCAAAAATGCTGTAATCAGTAAAAATTTTGAAGTCATCGTTTATAGTTCCACGAGAGATTCGAGATAGTATTTAGATGTGGGGTCTATATTCTTGCGGAGCCAATTAATAAATATCAAAGTATCGATATAAATTTTCATTATGTTCAATCCAATCTGGTGGATTTTCTTAATTGATCAACAAACTCCTTGCTATCAATATCATAATCCCATGCGCCGCAGGATGATTCCATAACTTCAACTGCTCTCTTACCCTCATTTTTTTTTAGCATATTGAGAATAGAATGGAGTTCCCGATCAAGTCCAAGAAGTCTATATTCGATATCAATCGTTGATGACATATGAATAAATCTGTTCTGATATGGTATAAATTTAATCACCATCTCATCGCAAACGCCTCAATATAATTATTTTAAATTTTGAATATATAACTAAGTAGCTGTGTTCAGGTTACATGACCCATATCCTCGTTCGCACCACCACATCTTCACTCAGCCATTGCCACTCACAATTCCTCCTACCTCTAGCAACGATCGAGGAGTAGTGCAGCCACCGCCCGCGATCATGAGTGCGGTTGCACAGCGCCACTGGTGGCAGCCTCGGGTAGTGATGAGTGCTGCCGAGGGTAGATATGGCTGTTAAAATATATAATTTATGCAGGAATCCAGCCCCAATTCTTTCCGCCCCCCCTGCCATCTAAATACCCAAAACAGATATATCACTGCATTCTAATCTATAAAACGAGGTGTACATAATGCAAAGACATTTTATCCAATCCGACCCAGCAATCATGATGGGCAAACCTGTAATTACAGGTACGCGTATTACAGTGGAATTAATCCTGGAAAAACTTGCTGCTGGCGAGAGCATTGAACAGATAATCGAAGAACACCCACGCCTGACAGAAGAAAATATCCGTGCTGCGTTAGCATTTGCATCAGATGCATTGCGGGCGGATGTGGTCTACCCCATTACGAGGCAGAAAAGTGAAGTTCCTTGCTGATGAGTGTATAGATCGACAGATTGTAGATCGTCTCAGGCACGATGGGCATACTGTGTTATGCGTTGCTGAAATGGAACCAGGGATTTCTGATCAAGATGTTTTGAATCTGGTTAATAAGGAAGATGCGATATTGTTAACAGCAGACAAGGATTTTGGAGAACTGGTATTTCGTCAGGATAGAGCTGCACCTGGCATTGTTCTCGTTCGCCTTGCCGGATTATCAGCCACAACCAAAGCAGAGATTATCATCGCTGCTATCGAAGATCATCTGGCAGAAATTTTACGGTCATTCACGGTAATTATGCCTGAAAGGGTGAGAATCCGGCGAAAATTTTTCAACGATTGATGAAAGAATCAGGCAAGTTATTGCACTAAGTGAATTCGAAATCGACACTGAATATCCGAAATTGACTGTGTTTTCTCAATTACACTTCGGTCGCTTTCGATTACTCTATGGAAAGGGTGCTATTCATTAAAATAATGAACCAATTTTGTAATTCACCATAAAACTTCTACTACCACTTAAAAAAAATCCGTGCTTCTCTATGCACACTCAAAATGTCGTGTATAGAACGCGTGCTTATGGATGCGCTGCCCACCGACACAGCAAAATCGCCTGAACAGTTCCGTCCCTTTCTCAGCCTCCGTCTAGCCACCGTTCGGTGCACAAGCCCGCCATTATGCTTGCATCTGCATTTACTCAACCGCCCCTCTGCTCTCCCACTGCGATTGAGATGCAGCACGCCCGCCTCAGCAAATATTGCGACAGACGGCGCGTGGGTACTCTGCGATGCGGGCGGCGGATTCGGGGAGTGGTGAGTTCTGCCGGTGTGAACCATGGCTGTCAAAATATATAATATTAGTAATTATCAGACATGATTTACATAGTTAACAGGATTACCCATTCTAATTCATCTTGTTGATCCTCTTTATAACTGAGCCAGAGTTATGCCGTTCCCATTCATACCTTGTTTTCGCATCAGAAAGCATTGGCATCAGGTTGTCCAGCCTTGAGCGTATCTCATCAAGGTGTTCAGGTTTTTCCCTTAGATCGATCTCATGTACTTCAGGATGCATAGGTCCCACCACCTCCATCTCGACCCTGCGGTCAGTATCGGGTCTTGACCTATCACCCGTCTTGATCGCATTGATGGCATTCTTCCACTGGGACGACCATGGCAGATCCCTGACTTCAGTATGCTGCACACCAGAGCGTTTTACATCGATAGCATACACATGGCAGGCCTTCTCGCATGCTCCACAGTAAATACAGTAATCCTTTTTCACATCGATTTTCTTATCAGGCGGCACATACCAGGCATGTGCAGGGCATACATTGAAACACCCATGGCAGCCTACCGGGTCACAATCAGCCAGCCTGTTCTCGATAAGTTCTATTTCCCCTTCAAAGGGTTTTATTATATCCACTGCATCATAAGGACAGACAGCCTTACACCAGCCGCACCTGCTGCACTTTTCGTCATCAATAGTCACAGTACCTGATATCTTGGGCACAGGTGTCTCCAGTTTTCCTTGAACCCTGATGGCATCCTCAGGGCAGAAGTCCTCGCATATCTTACAGTAGTCGCACTTATCCAGGTCGATGAGCAGGTCCTGGAACGGTACAGGGTCATCAGGTGTTGGCTCTTGCTCCACCAGTACAAAGGCAGGACATAGGTATGCACACATGCCGCAGAAGTTGCACTTGTCCATATCCACTGCAATCTCACCTTTTTGCCCCTCTTTGAATGGGGCTACTTCTTCCTTTGTAGGAAAAGTGAGTTCCAGTTTAATAGCTTCCTGGGGGCAGGCCTTTTCACACAACATGCAGGGCAGGCATTTCTCATTGATGACCACCTTTGAGTCCAGTTTGGAGAAGTCGGGATTGTCAAGTATATCCTGGCCATCTATGTCCATCCTGATAGCCCTTACCGGACAGAAAGATGCACACATGCCGCAAAAGGTGCATTTGGTCTGGTCGATGATCACCGGCGGTGCGTCCATACCTGTGGCTATCTCGAAGAGCGGACCTGCCTCTATAGCATTTGCAGGGCATACATCGATACATATCCCGCAGCCGTTGCACCGTTTGTAATTGTAGTCCAGGGTCTTCTTTGAGGCGTTAACTGTCTGGGTGTAAATGAAATGGGAATCACGGATATCCATTTCCACATTGACTTCAAGGCTGCTGTCTGCGGAATCTTGTGTAGTACTATCAGACATTTGCAGTGTATTTAATATTTAAAAAACTATATAAGTCTAGTGTGGTAATATTGCAGATCCATTCCAATGGAGGTATAGTAAAATCCTTTTAGCGTTATCAGACTTTTCCTGCAATTTATTTATATAATGGGATTTCTATCAATACATCCATATCAGGCGCGTGATATCATTGGACCTGCAAAAAATACTTAACGAACACAGACAATCCTTCAAAATCAGGCTCGTAGAATCACTTGCCGCCAAGCATTCCATATCCAGTGATGAAGTCATGGAGCAGTTTGGGGACCGTGTGGATAACATGGTAGGGTCACGATATGCCCCCCTTGAACAGGTGGTAGAAGCCATCTGCGCAGTTCCAAAACCGGTTTTACTCAACATCATGCGTGATCGCCAGCGAGAAGATACCTGCAAGATATGCCTGGCCAATGAGGCCAACATCCGGGTCGTGGATGAGAAGTACGGTGATTCCATATCCATATTCGAGATAAGCGAAGACAGTCCGGCCGGAGCCCTTTACCAAGTGCTTTTCCAGGGCGCACCTGACGAAGATAAAAAAGTACCCCTGACCGCCATTATACACAACTGTGATGTGAAGCGGGTATGGGCCGGAAAGTCAGTAGACAGTTCAGTATATGCCAGCCGGATAAAAAAAGCCCTTGCATGATGTCACGGTTCACTTTAAATTTTTCCTGAAATAGATAGTATCCACGCCCGGGCCACGGTGGTTTTTCAAGGTCTTTGAAACGGATAACCAAGCTGCTGGTACATCCGGTATGCACCAGGGTTTGTGGACCATGTAGTGACGTTGACATGTGTCACCCAGACAGGACCCCGTTTTTTTGCCAGTGCCCGGTCCAGCAACCTTGCGATATTCTGCCCTCTGTACCCGGGATGAACAGCAATGAACGAAATATACGCCTCCCCCAATACTTCTTCTATCCCGTTCCAGTTCTTCCTGTATCCCATGGCACCAACCACTCTTCCATTTGACTCACCAATAATAAAATTAGAATCCACCTTAGCAAGAGTACCCGATACCCTTTCGTATATACCGCCCGGTTGTAAGGACAGTGGCGGAACAAACTCATTGTCGACCAGTTCCATGAAATCGATCAATCTTTCAAGATCGTCTGGTAAGCCTTCCCGGATTTCCATAGAAGAACTACAGTCGAGTCATATTCTTATAATTAGCCATCCTGGATATGGGGAATACCGACACATCAATACCACTTTCTTCTATTGCCACAATACAGTTCAGGCCAGCATATATGGGTAATCCTATCTTTCCCGGGCTGACAGGTGCCTTGAATATTGGACTGCCGGATTTACCGATTCCGATCAGGCCGTCGATATCTATACCTTTGGCCTTGTCAAGGACCTCAATAGCATGCTCTTTAGCTGAAGCAGGTATCTCCCTCATATTTGCAAGGAGTTTACCGTTTCCTGTCTCAAGCACGTCCAGTACCGAAGTCATTCTGCGGTTGATAAATATCTTCATCGGATCGATAGTTATACCACTGTATAACAGTAGATCTGAAAAAGCGGCAGGAGCCCCATTTTTAATCTCTATGAGACCTCCGTATTTCGTGTTTACAGGAATCCCGTTCTTTGCCAGTATTCCATCAATTGTTATGCTGCATACGGTAGCAATACCTACCTTTCCTTCCGGCACCCTGTAATCAATAGCGTCCTCTTCAATAATCTGGATATATGGGCTTATGGAGTACGGGGATTCGTTCATAGCCGCAATAATCTCAATACCATCATCAAAATCATCCTTGTCGATCAGCGCCATGTTCACGATAACGTTACCTTCCCCAGTGTCCACATCCAGGTCCGTGCTATAGACCAGTTCATCAATGGCGGTGATGATGAATCCCACCCTGTGGCCTATGAGTCCGTCTTCCAGTTCCTGCAATCCGTTCTCGGTAATGACCCGTCCGGAATATCCTTCCCTGGCGGTCAGCCCCCTCTCATCCAGTATCCTCAGATGATACCTGACACCCCTCTCACCGATCTGATACCCTCTTTCCCTCATTTTGTCAGCAATGATGCGAGCGCCGATAGCACCATCACTTTCATTGATAATCCTTAAAATTTCTATAAGTTTTCGCTGCACCTGGGGGTCAGAGGTTAAGGTGTTCATAACTTGTACCTTTTTTTCCTACATGATATTGATATACCGCTGGATTTCCCAGTTATGTACCTGTATCCTGTATAATTCCCATTCGGCACGGCCCAACCTCATGAAGTTATTAAAAACATGGGGGCCCAGGGATTTAATTAATATTTCATCACTTTCCAGTTCGTTCATTGCATCCCTGAGAGTCCCTGGCAATGAATCAATGTTGCATTCCAGGCGTTCATCAGCTGTCATCTTGTAAATATTATCATTTACCGGATCACCGGGGTCGATCTTATTCTTGATACCATCCAGTCCTGTCATTAGTATGACCGCAAAGGACAGGTATGGATTACAGGAGGGGTCAGGACTGCGCAATTCTATCCTTGTGCTCGACCCCCTGGCCATAGGTATCCTGATAAGCGAACTCCGGTTTGCCCCTGACCATGAAACATATACAGGTGCTTCATACCCTGGTACCAATCTCTTATATGAGTTGACAATTGGATTGGTGATCGCAGTAATAGCTTTAATATGTTTCAAAATTCCGCCGATAAAGTATCTCAAAGTATCACTGATGCCATATTTGCTATCAGGGTCATAAAAAGCGTTCTGTCCATCCTTGAACAGGGAAATGTTGATGTGCATGCCGCTGCCGTTCTCACTGAACAGGGGTTTGGGCATAAATGTTGCATGTAATCCCATATTATTAGCAATTGTCCTGGTGACATATTTAAAGGTCACCACATTGTCAGCCGTGATAAGGGCATCATCGTATTTGAAGTCGATCTCATGCTGGCCTGATGCAACCTCATGATGTGAGGCCTCTATCTCTAATCCCATGCCTTCCAGGGCGACCACGATCTCCCTGCGAATATTTTCTGCCAGGTCCACTGGCCCAAAGTCAAAATACCCTGCAGAGTCATGTGGAATAGTGGTAGGACGTCCGTCCTTTTTCTCAAACAGGAAAAATTCAAGTTCAGGTCCGGTATTCATCTTAAAACCCATTAAAGCCGCTTCTTCCATGGCACGCCTGAGCACATACCTGGGGTCGCCTACGAAAGGTTCACCGTTCGGCAGGTGGACATCACATATCATCCTGGCACTGTTGCCTCCGTCATGGCTCCATGGTAGTATCTGGAAGGTATTAACATCCGGTTTCAAGACCATGTCTGATTCTTCTATCCTTACAAAGCCTTCAACGGACGAGCCATCAAAGGATATTCCCTGATCCAGCGCCTTATCTATCTGGGATACTGGTATGGCCACGTTCTTAACGATACCCTGTATATCCACGAACTGCAGCCTTACAAACCTGACGTCTTTTTCACTGATTATTTTAAGAATTTCTTCAACCGATTTCATTATTTCACCTGGTATATGGGATGTTATGAAACTTTTTTTAATTTTAAGATGTATGATAAAATATTAAATGTTTGTTCTCATTTGCCTTTTCATACTCTGCGAAGTACACCGATCCTGGGCTCGTAACACCTGCCTTCTGACATCAATATTTTCATAGCATCGTCAATATGTTCATCGGTAAGACCACTTCGTTTTGATTCATCTACCAGTTCAGTGACAGGCACGCCGTTCCCTTTATCCATTATACCCATCAGTTCATAGACCATCTCGTCAGGTTCGGGCTTGTCCTCTTCAGGTCTGGCGGGCTCACTACCTGTTGTTCCAACGTGGATTTCTTCATCCGTCACCTTGGCAGTTTTAGGTTCTGTGGACTGGACAGAGTGGGGGGACTGGACAGGTTGAACAGGATCTGTGGACTGGACAAAATGTGGGGACTGTGTAGGTTGGGCAGGGTCTGTGGACTGGACAGGCTGTGGCGATTGTGTGGGTTGTGTATCCTCTACAGAATACCGGGCAGGTGTCTCTTTCACCATAGCATCTGCGTTGCTTCCCGCAACCTCTTTCATGGAGTGTGAAAACCCGGGCAATGATGTCGGTTGGTGGTTAGCAGACGCCAGGTTCTTCAATGCATCAACGATCACACCTGATAGAGCATTAAGGTATTTGTCCAGGTCAGTGTAATGAGAAACGGCCCTGAGTATGCCATTGGCAAGTTTTGGACTGGCACCGGACTTTACAAGCATGGCTGTCAGTTCATCACCCTTAAGACCTGAATCCATGGCAGACCTGACCAATCTTATGCGCTCATAGGTCAGCCGGGCAGTATCAACTATCCACCTGTCCCTTATGCTGTCGCTTGCAGTGTTGAGTTCTTCCGGCCTTACTGAAGTATATATAGTTCCGTCCTCTGGTTCATAGGTCCTGGCCTTGCCTGTTATAGCCACAAAACAGGGCACATCCAGTCCTGACAGGAACACTGATGCTTGCGGCTGGTACTGTCCTGCATACACAGAAAAAGCACCGGTAGGATCAGACACTCTTGCCCTCCACATGTCCTCCCCTGCACCAAGATTATCTATCTCGGTCAATACACCCACAAAGTACAGCCGGTTCACCCTGGCACCGGTGGGAGTGACCAGATAATTGGGGGAGAACTCATCCCCGTCATGAAAGAAATAATCCGAATGAATGAATTCATGGGCAAAGACCCTCCAGGCAACCTCCCTCTCTACCATAGGTCACTATCCCCCTGCCCAGGTGAATGATGACCTGCACCCTCTATCTCTTTTACCAGGTCTGTGGCAGCGGCAGCAGGGTTGATCTCAGTCACCTCTACATTGGATGCCACCAGTGTGATCCCATATTCGCCCTTGGTCATATTACCTCTCAATCGCATGGTCAGTCCCATAAGCTTTCTCCTGATCTCTTCCTCAACAGCAGACAAGTTCATGTCCGCACCAGCAACTTCCCTGGCCTTTTCAATTGAATAGCCAGTGATCTTTCGGGTCAGGTCTGCATCCAGTACTACGGTCAGGGCTCCGGTACCGTCGTCCAGTATGTACTTTATCCTCATATCGTTCCTGCCTTCCACCAAACCATGGACACGGCAGATGTTCTTCTGTATCACCCTATTGCATTCAGAACATCTGGTAATAAGCCCTGAACCAGGCCTGACCGAGATTATGTTGCCTTCTATACTTACATCAAAAGCTCCGTCCCTGTCAGTTATTTTATCCAGCCTGATTGGGACGTGGTCCATTACCCCGGCAATATCACTGTCATTTATTGGAGTTTCCAGATGACTTATCGAAGTGAATTCTCCTATATTGATAGTAGGAATACCCTGCCATGACCTCATATATGCATTTTTGATCTCTACTGTATTCCCGGCCGTAAGTTCGGGAGATGGTACCCATGAAGTGAAGGGGAGTTTAGCAGTGCTATCGACTGCTATCCCTGTTACTATAGTCCTGGGCCCGTTCTTTGTGTTGATCTCCTGCTGCCCGGATTCCATTATCCTTATTACAGTATGAACGGAAGGTTCGCCCTCTTTCAGATCTGCCAGCAGGACAGGGCGTTCCAGGTCTTTTGACAGGAGCGGTTCCAGGGCGCTTGAGTCTAATTTCTCAACTTTTGATCTGGCACCGAAATTAATCTCTGGCATGCCCTGCCACATCCTGACATAGGCGTTAGTGACCTTGACCACATCTCCTTTTTCAAGCCCGAAATCCTCCCATGCAGTAAAACTCCGTGCCCCGGTCTCGTCTACCATGGTGCCCATGAAGATGGTACGCTCCTGTTCCTTGATGCCAACGACTTTGGTATTTATCTCAAGAATCCGGGCAGTGACCTCAATATTTCGCTCCCCTGCGCCAAGCTCAGAAAGTTTTTTCACGGAGGGTAGATCGATATTCCCGTGTTTTTTAAGCAAGCTCCTTTTTGCCTCTTGAAGAGGCACCTTGAACTCCAGGAGCCTTGCAAGTTCTTCTATAATAATAGCCTGATTTACTGTTGTGCCTGTTGTACCAAGCGCCCTAATTATTTCGTCCACATGGGGCGCGATTTTTTCATCCATTGTCTGCCTCCTTTATTCCAGACAGTCTCTTTTTATTATGGTCACAAAGGATAAAAAAACATCGATACTGTTAATTTGATGAATCCGGAATATTGTGTAATGTATCCTAAAAGAATAACTGGCTTTTCAGAACGTGCCCTTGAATGGCTGGAGAGTGTGCAAATTACCAGTGTTAAAGAGGCATCACAGATATCAAAGGCATTGTGCCTGTGGGGACGGGATGCCAGAAAGGCAATTGAGTGGTTGCAGCATGCCAGGTCAGGCGACCACTGGGAATCAGGCAATCCGGTGCGGGATACTGCCAGGGCTTGTGCTGCACTTATGGAATGTGGGATTTCCTGTGAGGGTACGGTGGACTGGCTGGAGGAAATGCAGTCGGACAGTGGTTCGTGGAACGATGATGTGTATGACACCTGTTATGCCCTTATCGCGCTTGGGGTCATGGACAGGCAGAACAGGCAGGGATTGGACTGGCTGCTTAATAACTTTTCAGGGAAATGGATGCATCCGGGTACCATCGCCCTGATTAACTCGGCACTGATACACCAGGAAGTAAAAGGTATGGCTGACCATATCCAGCGCAATTCTTTGTGGCTTTTGTCGCAGTGCACGGATGATAACTGGAAGTATACTGCAACTTCCTGTCTGGTTGTACAATCTCTGATACTTGATGGCAGGTCCTGGGATGTGGGCGGGTCCCTTGACTGGCTGGTTGATAGGTTAGAGGAGAGTGAATGGAAGGTTTCTGTGGTTGCACTGGTGCTGATCACTCTTAAGATGTACCAGGATGACTGAACTGGAAGGATTAACTATATTACTGCTTTATTGCATCCACAAGTTCGCTTATCTTGGATTTTATATCGCTTACCTGTTCCACGATAGTACCGGTCACAATCATGTCCGCACCTGCTTTGACCAGCCTGGCTGCAATCTCCCCGGTACGGATGCCGCCGCCTATAATTACTTTTGTCTCTTCACCTACTGATTGCTTCACAGCACCCACCATGGCGGCCGGGATTGGCGTATCAGCACCTGAACCTGCCTCCAGGTAGATATAGTGCATACCCATGTATTTGCCTGCCAGTGCATAGGCCACAGCCATTGCAGGCTTTTTCCGGGGTATCAGCCGTGCATCCCCGACCCAGCCTACTGTACCACCGGGCTCAATAATTATATATGCCATTGAAATGGCTTCGACACCGTATTTTTTTACAAGGGGTGCTCCCAATGCCTGGTTGGTAGTGATATAATTTACATCCCTGGAGTTCAGGAGGCTCATAAAAAAGATGGCATCTGCATGCGCACTGACACCGCCTGCACTGGCAGGGAACAGTATTGTGGGCAGGTCTGTGTGCTCTTTGATAGCTTTCAGGGTCTTATCCAGGACAGTACCGCCTGCACCTGTGGAACCTCCTACCATGATGGCATCGGTACCTCCTTTTGCGGCCTGTGCTGCCATGCTGCCTGCTGTGTCAGGGGATTGGCTGTCAGGGTCTATCAGGGTCAGGTGTACTGCACCCTGGGTCTTCACGACATTATTGAGCTGTGCTTCGACGCCCATATTAACCGGGATCAAATGCTTCTGCTTTCTTTGGATTTCATTCGCAACTGTTTGGAATTGCATTTCCTGCACCTGGTGGCCTTGACCGGGTTGCGGGCATTGCATCTCATGCATATCTTCATGTGCAGTATATGTTTTTCAGCTTCTGGGAATCGTGCCATTAATGTTATCTCCTTGAATAAATAATCTTAGTATCTATTTTGATTAATTAGATATCTTACAATTTAATTAGTTTGAATGTATTAATCTGATAGGGGCATAGAAAGGTGATAATTGCTTTTAATGGTTTCGATGCAATAAACTTGTAGGATTACACAATGCGATACTTTGAAATAAAGAAAAGTGTATCTATACCACCTATATTATACAATCCATATGCGGGGATAGCCAAGCTAGGCCAAAGGCGCAGGACTTAAGATCCTGTTACGAAGGTATTCGTGGGTTCGAATCCCACTCCCCGCACTACTATGATTGGGTTATAGTTAAGGCTGAAAAAGTGTACACTTTTGATTATATTTAGACTGTGGTCTGAATTTTAGAATTTTGAAGTGCCCTAAAAAATAATTCAATAAAAATTATTTGAAAATGGTTAAGTACGAAAAAGTGAATCCATCTTTAGACAGTTACTTCTAACCATACTTCATACTCAAAAAAGATAATAAAATCTATACATTTATATTAATTGAGGCAATTTGATGAATTTTAATATTATTCGTTTATCGTTCAATAGTCTGAAGCAAAAGAAACTTAATAAAAAAGATTTTTTTGGAAGTAATATGCAGTTAATCGAGGAACTGTTACAAGAAAATTATGAGTATATAAGAAAAAGAAAACGAGGATATATTGACTTTCATCTTGGTAATTTTAAAACTGAAGATGCTGATAAGGTATTTTTTGCGACCTTAGGTAAATATAAAGCAATCAGTAAGAAAAAGTTTGATGATACTGAAAGGGAACATTATACAGAACCAGATATTTCTTCTCCTTGGGTTACTTTCTTAATAGATCGTATTGAACAAGTAATTATTATTGAAAAAAATAGTAGTGTATTTACTAATTATGAGTCTCTTTTCAATTCTATAGAAGACCACTTGAACAATCTATTGGCTGAATATGACTTAGCAGTTTCTATAGCACCCATAACCTTACCCCATGATTTTTGGAAATCTATTGCTGAATATGATTCTATTTATACAGCAAATTTTGAATTATTTATGCCAAATTTGTTTGGAAATACTAATGAATCAGCTGAAAGGATACTTTCAGAAGCTAGGGAAAAATATAACGCCAACAAATTAACAGAACAAATTGATAATGATGATGGAGCTTTAAAGTTATCACAAAACGATTACGAAATCAACACATGGCTAGATTGGATTGGCAAAGGTGGAGGAAAATGGTTTATCAAATGCAAGAAAGGCGCTAGTAAAAGATATACTAAAATAAAAAGTACCAAGGAAGCTTCAACTTTTTCGACTTCTACTGATATTGAATTAAACTATGATGATTTGATAATTAAGGTAAAAAATATTGTTAGTGAACTTAGAAAATATTATTTAACAAAAAAATAAATTAAGATGAAATTAATAAAGAAAAATAAGGAAATCTT